>Ga0208764_10000302_pt1 | contig 30866 bp, 24 predicted proteins | sample ETNtaG_18_FD_185762 | JGI IMG/M metagenome (GOLD analysis project Ga0208764, IMG submission 185762) | Marine microbial and viral communities from oxygen minimum zone, Eastern Pacific Ocean - ETNP201302SV91 (SPAdes) (version 2) | ecosystem: Environmental > Aquatic > Marine > Oceanic ... | reverse complement strand
AAAACAGGAATGCAGTATTGGTATTTGTACTCCCGGTTCTTTGGATATGGAAACAGGTGTCTTAAAAAATAGTAATACTGTTTGCTTAATAGGGAAACCAATAAAATCCGATCTTGAAAATGCATTGAATTGCCCCATAGCGATTGATAATGATGCAAATTGTTTCGCCATGGCAGAGGCAATTCTTGGAGCTGGAAAAAACTATGCGGTTGTTTTTGGTATAATAATTGGAACTGGGGTTGGTGGTGGAATAATATTAAACCGCCGTATACACCATGGTCGGTTATTCATTGCTGGAGAATGGGGGCATCAAATACTACACCCCTATGGCAAAATGTGTTATTGCGGGAAAATGGGTTGTGTGGAAACTTATTTAAGTGGTCCATCATTGGAAAAATATTGGGTCGAACTGGGTGGTAAACCACTATCTCTAGGAGAAATAATTAAATCATTTGAGCATAACCAAAATGCGAAATATTTAAAATGGAAAAAAGAGTATTTAGCTAACTTTGGTATGGCTCTTTCCAATGTGATAAATATTATTGATCCTGATGCAGTAATTCTAGGAGGCGGTGTATCAAATATATCTTTTCTTTACGATGAAGGCATTGCCGCTGTAAAAGAAAACATATTCAGTTTAAAGAAAGATACGCCAATACTACCGAATAAATTAGGTGATTCTGCTGGTGTTTTTGGTGCTGCGTTATTAGGGAAAGATTGATGGAATTTGGACAATGGCTAAACTCCCTTACTTGGCTCGACCATATTATTATACTATTAATTTTCATTATTGCCAGTTATCTGACCCAATTATCAATTACAGGGTTCAAACATATTATACAATCCGCTCAAAAAAAGAATCCTTACCTTGGTCAAATACGAACTACGCCATTTCTATTTTTTAGTTTTGCAATTCCATATACAATACTGCTATACAAAATATTGGGTAATATTATCACCCAATATTTAATAACTATTTTTTAGAACGCTTCCGTAGCTTTTGCATCGTTTTCCAAAGCGCTTTTGGTAATTTATCAAGCTCATTGAATTGTCCGGCACCTTTTAACCATTCGCCACCATCAATGGTAACCACTTCACCATTTATGTATCCGGCCTGATCACTGATTAAATAGGAAGCAAGGTTTGCTAACTCTATGTGCTCGCCAAATCGTTTCAATGGCACACGTTTTTTCATTTTTTTTTCAATATTTAAACCTGGTGGGACTAATCGTTTCCATGCTCCTTTTGTAGGGAATGGTCCTGGAGCTATAGCATTTGAACGGATATTGTATTTTGCCCACTCTACAGCCAAGGAACGTGTCATTGCCAGTACTCCTGCTTTTGCAGATGCAGAAGGAATAACATAACCGGATCCCGTCCAAGCATAGGTAGTAACTATATTTAATATACTTCCATTTTTTCGTTTAATCATTTCTTTACCAACTGCAAGTGTGCAATTAAATGTGCCGACAAGTACGATATCTACAACTGCCTTGAATCCCCCCGCTGAAAGCATTTCCGTTGGAGATATAAAATTGCCAGCAGCATTATTTAATAATATATCAATTCGACCAAATTTTTCTAGGGCAGCGCTAACCATCTCATTTACTTGATCCATTTGGCGAACATCGCATTTTACACCCAATACTTCAACGCCGGTTTGCTCTAATTCTTGCGCTGCTTTTGCGATAACATCTGCTCTTCTACTACCTATAACCAAATTAGCACCTAGTTCACCAAAGCGGGCTGCCATAGATTTACCAAGACCTGTGCCTCCACCAGTCACAAGTATAACTTTATTTTTTAGTAGATCTTCTTTAAACATACATAACCATTTGCGAGATCAAGTTTTACATCATTTTATTATTTTGATTAAACTGTTCAAGCATTAATAAATGCTTAAGGTCATCAATAATACTAAATGTAGCAATTGGCAACGTTATCGCCAATGTCTTTACGCCCTATTTTATTTAATTAATGTATATATCCTATACTATTATTAAAACTTATGATTTATCGTTTGTTTATAGTGTGACCCTTCAATCAAGTTCAAGTAAATTACTATATTATTAATCATGATAATTTATCTATTCGTTTGTTTTTACCTATACGCTTGACACAATAATGCCCAAGAAAATTTTCGCTAAACTATTTGTATTGGATACTAATGTAATTCTGCACGATTCCAGTTGTATAACTCATTTCGAAGAAAATGATATTGCCATACCAATTACAGTACTGGAAGAGTTAGATAATTTCAAGCGCGGTAACGAACAAATTAATTTCAATGCCCGCGATTTCCTAAGAATCCTAGACGAATTAACTGGAGACCAATTGTTTGAAGATGGCGTTTCAATTGGCAAAAACAAGGGGAAAATCCGTGTAATAGTTGGTAAAGATTGGCATCCTAGTCTAGGGTTCCTGTCCACTGAAGATACGCCTGATCATCGTATTCTGAATGTCGCGATGTGGTTAAAAGAAGATAATAAAAAAAGCACAGAATTAATTATTGTATCAAAAGACACCAATCTGCGAATGAAGGCAAAATCCCTTGGTATACCTGCACAAGATTACACCACAGATAAAGTTGAAAGTGTAGAAAAAATTTACACTGGAGTAAGAATGATAGAAGGTATGGAAACAGAATTCATAGACTCCTTGTATAATTCAAACAATGGTGTCGCGTTGGATGAAACTATTGATATCAATGATGCCAATCCAAATGAGAATTTCATTTTAAGAAATAACCACAAATCAGCACTGGCTACTTATGAAAGCAAAGAAAAACAACTATTGCGTGTCAGCAAGCAACAAGTATTTGGGATAATGCCAAGAAATGCGGAACAGTCCTTTGCGGTAAACGCATTAATTAACCCGAATTTACAATTGATCACACTTTCGGGTAAGGCAGGTACTGGAAAAACACTATTGGCACTTGCAGCTGCATTAGAAATAAGAAAAGAATACAGACAGATTTATCTAGCTAGGCCCATAGTACCCTTGAGCGACCGTGATATTGGATACTTACCAGGTGATATAAAATCAAAACTTGATCCATATATGCAACCATTATTTGATAATCTTTCAGTAATTCGACACCAATTTTCAGAAAAAGATAGTCGAACCCGTATGTTAACAAAGATGCTGGAAAAAGAAAAATTGGTTATTACTCCATTAGCCTATATAAGAGGACGTAGTTTTCAGAAAGTGTTTTTCATTATTGATGAGGCACAAAATCTCACCCCCCATGAGGTAAAAACTATAATCACTCGCGCTGGAGAAGGTACCAAAATTGTTTTTACAGGTGATATTCACCAGATAGATCATCCTTACCTCGATACACTGTCAAATGGATTAAGTTTTTTGATAAACCGCATGGTTGGACAATCAATGTACGCTCATATCACCTTGAAAAAAGGTGAACGATCTGCTCTTGCAGAATTGGCAAGTGATCTATTATAATGCTTTATTAAATAACCAAATTTTCCTTTGCTGAAAAAATTATTTAATATAAAACCTGGTGAGGGGTTACCAACTCTCATTCTATTCATTTATTTTTTCGCATTTGTAGCACTCGGTATCACAGGAAGCGCTGCACGAGATGCATATTTTCTTAACATGGTTGACAAAGATTACTTACCCCTCATGTTTTTGGCGGTGGCTATTGTACTTACACTGACTATTGACATCTATAACCGTTTGTCAAAAAACAGAGATTTAATACATACAACCACTGTATCCTGCCTAGTCTTTGCTCTATCTCTGGTATTTATACAAAATAATCTTAAAGGATGGGTTATATACTTTCTGTACGTATGGATTGAAGTTATAATCTTAATTATTATAACACAATTCTGGATACTAGCAGCCGATGTATTTAATCCACGTCAGGCAAAAAGATTGTTCAGTTTACTAGGAGCAGGCGGTGCGCTTGGTTCCATAATTATAGGTTCCAGTATTAACTATTTTGTGTCCCTTTTTGGTTCAGAAAATCTATTGTTTGTAACAATAGGGTTTCTGGGCGTTGTTATTATAATGGCAAACTTAATCCGCCCCTACCGAAACATAAATGAACTAAAAAACCAATCCACAAAAAAGGATGAAAAACAACAATCAGATAAGCTGTTTTCACCATATTTGAAGTCACTTGCAGTGATAATTGGTTTAGCAGCGATTGCTTCGGTTATTATTGATTATCAATTTAAAATGACAGCTGTAGCTGTATTCCCTAACCAAGATGACCTCGTCAGTTTTTTTGGTAAGTACTATGCTATTACCGGTATTGTTAGAATAATCATCGATTTATATATCACAAGTAGGGTTTTGTCAAGATTTGGTATTCTTATAGCTATATTGATATTACCTATATCGCTTATGATTGGATCTGTTGGATTTCTCCTCAGCCCAATACTTGCTACAGTTTTCCTATCCAAACTTTCTGATCAAGTTTTCAAATTCACATTTCACAATGCTTCAATTCAATTATTCTGGATTCCGGTTAAAAGGGCCATAAAAACCAAATTAAAGCCAATTATAGAAGGTTCCATCCGTGCTGGCTTACAGGGTATAACTGGAGTATTGATATTTATTGCTGTCACCATTTTTAATATCCCAATTCATTATCTGAGTGTACCGATCGTACTAATTATTATTCTCTGGATAATTAAATCATTTCCATTGAAAAGACTTTATGTCGACGCATTACAATCCGCCATTGAAAAACGACAATTAAATTTTGAAGAGCTCACCTTGGACATTCAGGATCAAACAATGGTGAAAACCATTGAAACAGCCTTAAATAATGCCGATGAGAGTCAACAAATTTTTGCGCTAGATATCATAAAGGACATACCACTCTCACCCTGGAAGAGATCATTGAACAGGTTATTAAATGAGGGGAATGTCACAGTAAAAAAAGAGATCCTTAATATATCTGTTAACGAAAAAAATATTATCGATGACCAGCAGATAATAGATTTAATTGAGACTGACAAAGAGCTAGATATTGATGCTATTGCAATAGCAGGAAAGAGGGGATTAAAGAATGCAGAGTCAGCTATAAAAAAACACTTGCAAGATTCTGAAATAGAAAAGCAGATTATTGCAGCTTCGGCATTGAATATTATAGATCCCGATTCATCAAAGGTTGCAAAAAAATTATTAATCGATGCTCTTCAATCAACAGATGAAAAATTAATCTCACTTGCAATCAGTCAATTAAGTTTTGACAACGAAATCCTATCAGATGATACACTAATACATTATTTGAATGATTCATCATTCGTGATTCGTAACGCCGCTTTATTTGTAGCAGAAACTCGACGAGCACCAAAATTTTTACCAGAAATAATATACAGCCTTGCTGATTCCCGGTCAGCAATTCCTGCGCGTACAGCATTGACAGCTTATAACGAACAGGATGTTATTAATACCCTAATTAAATATGCGCAGGATAGTACTGCACGAAAATCACTTGTGATTGGTATTATACGCATATTAAAAAACTATCCAACTGAACAGTCTATTGGAATCATATTATCAAAAGTCAATCCGAAAACTCCATCAATTCAAACAGAAGCAGTTGATGCATTAATACACATTGCTAGAGAAACACCCTTAAAGGAGAAAGACATTATTATCACCAAAGATGAATTAATTAATACTGCAAGATATGTTTATGAAATAATAATTGCCTTATCCCAAATAGAGGATTCTAATGATAATCAACTACTTCGATATTTTCTACAAAATGAGGTCCGAAAATTAATCCCTGTAATCATGAAACTTGGTATTATGGATAAACCTGAGACACAGATTGAAACCTATATACAATATGTTCAAAACAATGAATCTGATAAATTGTCGTATGTGATAGAATTTTTTGAAAATATCTTTTCTAAATACGAACGGGAAATCGTTAACTCCTTAATTGATTCCATATCAATCGAAGAAAAATGCCTTGTTGCTAGAAAACGTTTTGATAAACTCATGACAGACTTAAATCAATTCCTTGGATATTACATAACGTCAAGCCAAGAATTAAAAGTAGCCCTAACCCTGGATTATGCCTTACGGTCAAATAATCAGGAAATTCTAAATAATATTAACTGGGAAACTCTGCCTGAAATTTTCGTTATTAAAGAAATAATCACACGGCATGCACAAAAACATTCCGATTTTTTGAAAACATTGCCAATAAATCAATATTTACTAGATTCAAAGCAGTTATCCATGTATTCTACACTTGAAAAAGCTTTAATTCTTAAAAGCATTGATCTTTTTGAAACTATCCCCAGCGAGGAATTGATTAGAGTTGCACAAATCGCTGATGAAGAACAATTTGAAACAGATAGTTTACTATTTGAAGAAGGTGATTATGGTGATTCCATGTATATTGTAGCTAATGGAAAAGTGCGGGTTCATAAAGGTAAACGTACAATTGTAGAACTAGAGAAAGGTGCGTGTGTAGGCGAAATGGCACTATTAGATCAAGAACCACGATCAGCCGATGTAACTGTAAATGCTGATACTACACTTTTAAAAATAACTCAGGATGGATTCTACGAGCTAATGGGTAGTAATATGGAAATTATGCACGGAATTGTAAAACTAATTACTAATCGCTTACGGCAAGCGACCAACTAATTTTCCTTTAATAAATTATCAATTGCCTGATTCTTTTTTTTCTTAATAGTCTTATCTAAAGATTCTTTCCCTTCATTGATTATTTTAGCTGCTTTTTCACCAGCAGCATTTATTTGTTCAGGATCAAATTCTCTTCCACTAAATACCAAAAACGCAATATAGATTATAAATACCGCTGCAATCACTAGCCCTAGCTTTAGCAGCTTTTTAACAAAACTAAACAGGATAATAAATGCGAGCACCAAAGCTGCCGCAAGATGCACAGAATTTGCTGAGAAATACTCAATGATCTGTTCCATGCAAAGCCTTTAGTTTTTTACGATTGATCATTCCAGATGTGTCTTCGTAATACTTGATTAACTCCATCACTCTGCTATGATCAGGCATCTCTTGGGTCATAGCCACGGTGGAAATTGATCGATCATCTACCTTCTTATATTTACTGAGTTTTAATTCAATCACACCAACGTAATAACCTTCTCTACCGGCTTGGCTAATAAGTATATTATTTACAACTATTGGTTCTTCGGGTACTGTCTGGCTGTGAGACCCAACTATAACATCCACCCCCTTAAGCTCTTGGGCGAGTCGCATATCTTGATCAAACCCTTGGTGAGTAAGCAAAACTATGATATCGGTTCGCGAACTTATTTTACCCAATACATCATTGATAGCAGTGATTGGATCCGCAAACTTAATTGAATCACGGATTGCCTGTGGATAATATTTCATTGAATTATTACCTACGATACCAAGAATACCTATATTTAATCCACCGCGCTTGACAATCTTATATTTACGTACACGGTGCAAGGACGGTCTTTCTAAATTTGTGATCACAATAGAGGCTTCAGTTTTTGGTAGAACATTTTTTAGAAATTCTGTGTTCCGGGTCAATTCCTGGTCTCCCAAAAGAAGTGCATCATATGGAATTGTCGCATAGGCTTCACAAACCAAACTGTCTTTAAGCAATTTTTTAGACATTGTAAAAAAGTCACCCGCATCCACTACTAAAGTACGGGGATGAGATTTGATAAAATCTTGCACATATAACGCCCTTTTTTCAATTGAACCCAGTGGATGGTCCGGGCAATAACAATTTTCTAATGCTCCATTAGTGTTATTTGAATGCAATATGTATAAGCTACGATCTTGAGTATAGACAACTGTTGCGAAAATTGATAAAAATAAACAAATAAATTTGTCTAACATGATAAATGTAAATTGACTGTATTGAAGATATAATTCAAGTTAATTTTATCTAATTTGGGTACCCTATTAATGATCCGCTATCAGGAATAATGTAACAATTATGCCAAAGTTATTGATACATATTTTCCTAATCACTGGTTTAGGGTATGCACAGCAAAATTATCCTGCAGATACTGTATTAGCATCCTCCCAAGCTAATATTTTTGAGAAGTCAGCTATTCTACCCATTGTTGCTTGGCAACGCTTATCTTATAATTCGGAACTATTAGCTTGTCAATTCTATCCAAGCTGTAGCAATTATGGTGCCTTAGCTATTAGAAATTATGGCCCCATTATTGGTACTGCCATAACAGCAGATCGTATCGTGCGTTGTAATCCATTCGCATTAAACTATCACTATGAAATGCATGGTGAATTCCACTACCCTGATTACCGGTTAATGGATTCATTAGAGTTTAGTCAGAGTAGATATCTCTCAAATAAATCTCCCATATTAGCTGCAGGCTTATCTACTATACTGCCTGGAACAGGTCGAATGTATGCGGGTAGATTTCTCGATGGTTTAATGGGGCTATGGATGGTATTACTGCCCGGAACAGCCGCCTATGGTTCCTTAAAACAAGGTCAATCCATGAAAGGAAACTTTTTTACAGGAATAACACTTATTTTCTGGCTAGGCGAAATATATGGCGCTTACAGAACAGCAAAATATTACCAAGGACCAAAAAGGCGGGTAAAATCAATAGGGATTTGAATTGAATATAACAGAGTTGTATTTTTGACCAAAGTGTAATTGCCACCGTAGCTCAGCTGGTAGAGCAGCTCATTCGTAATGAGCGGGTCGGAGGTTCAAATCCTCTCGGTGGCTCTATTCGACTTCCAATAATTCTACTTCAAAAATGAGTGTAGAATTGGGCGGAATCACGCCTAAATCCTGAGAACCATAACCTAGCTCAGGAGGAATTTTTAACTTCCGTTGACCGCCTACTTTCATCCCGATTACACCTTGGTCCCAACCATCAATTACCTGACCAGCTCCCAAAGTGAATCGTAATGATTCTCGACCAATTTTTTTAGATGAATCAAAAACAGTCCCATTCTCTAGCTTTCCCGTATAGTGCACAGTTGCGATACTATATTTTTCAGCTGTTGTACCAACTCCTATGATAATATCCTCGATGATTAATCCATTATCCATGATTATTTCCTTATTTTCACATCCTATTACTGCAAATACCAAAACTGTTAATAGACTTAACCCTATTTTACTCATTTTATTACTATTAGAAAGATGGGATTTTATCGAATATCAATCAACCTTACACAATGAATTCGAGTCCATGGGAAAACTTTGTTAAAATCCATTTGCCTGAATAAATTGCCATTAATGAGAAAAACAACATCATTGTTCAACACAAATCTTCCGCCACTGGCAGATCGTGTCCGGCCTATAACCATGAATGAATTCATTGGCCAAAACCATCTTGCTGGTAAAAATAAGATTATTTTCAATATGTTATCACAAGGTAAGCCTTTTTCCATGATACTTTGGGGACCGCCAGGATCCGGAAAAACTACGCTAGCTAGGATCATTGCCAAATCTACTGATGCAAAAATGGCTGAGATCTCTGCGGTATCAAGTGGAGTAAAAGATATTCGAAAAATCATAAATCAGGGAAAAGCAAATTATGATATTGGTATTAACACTATCCTTTTTATTGACGAAATACATCGTTTCAGTAAATCCCAGCAAGATGCTTTATTGCATGCTGTAGAAGAAGGTATTATTACTTTAATTGGCGCTACAACAGAGAATCCTTCCTTTGAAGTGATCAGTCCTCTTCTCTCCCGCTGCCGTACTCTGAAACTTAACCCGTTAAATGAAGATGCTCTTGATGTAATATTGGAACAGAGTTTTAAAACAGATGTTTTGCTATCAAACAGCAATATTAGGCTAGATGAATCTGTTCGTAAAAAACTAGTTTATTCTGCTGGTGGAGATGCGAGAAAAATGCTTAATACGTTTGAAATTGCGCTAGGGCTTATAGATAATAATGGACTAATAACAAATGAAGTACTGGAAGAAGCATTACAAACTAAAACTCAGTTATATGATAAAAGTGGTGATTACCATTATGACACAATCAGTGCCTTTATAAAATCTGTGCGTGGAAGCGATCCCGACGCAGCTATTTATTGGATGACCGTTATGCTGGAAGGTGGTGAACAACCAGAATTTATTGCCCGAAGACTGGTAATTCTTGCAGCGGAAGATGTTGGCAACGCAGATCCGCAAGCCTTACCATTGGCTGTGGCTGGATCTCAGGCCGTTCATATGATTGGTATGCCAGAAGGAGCGATCGTTCTTTCTCAGGTAACCACGTATTTGGCCAGCGCCCCCAAATCAAATGCGTCATATTTGGCATTTAATAAAGCACAAGAACGCGTAAGAAAAGATGGAACTCCAGGTGTACCGTTACATTTACGTAATGCACCAACACAACTAATGAAGGAAGAGAATTATGGTAAGGACTATGATTATCCACATAATCATCCGGATCATTTTACAATAGCAAAATATTTCCCCAAGGATATGGAAGAAACATTTTATCAACCTACAAATTTGGGCTATGAGAACTTCATTCGTGAAAGATTAATGAAATACTGGCCGGATCGATATAAACAATAATGCACTACATCATATTGATACTAAGTATACCACTAGCAATATTTGCTGAGGATCGACTGCGATTAAAAAGAGCTGATGTCCTTGAAAATGTTGTAATTGATGGGCAAGCAGTCCAATACCTTACTGGAAATGTCGTCTTTGAAAAAGGACCAATGACCATTAATTGTACCAAAGCAATAAATATTGAAAAAACCGGGCAAGGATCGATGATTGGTAATGTAAAAGTAGTTAATGATAATCAATCGATAACCTGCGATTCTTTGCATTATGATTCACCAAACGATATATTACATGGCTTCGGTAATACCCGTGTTTGGGATAATGACTATGATCTCTTAGCAGATACTCTTGTGTATTATTCCAATCTGGACAGCGGAATAGCCCGGGGAAACGCAGAACTCTCGCAGAATAATCAGATCATTACCTCTCATTCAATATATTACGCTAAACACGCGGACGAAGATGCAGTTTCATATACAGCAGAAGGTGATGTTACGATTCTAGAAGATGAACGAAAGGCAACATGTGGTCTAGCTATCTATAACCGCGAGGATCAAACTACTTGGCTAAAGTTAGACCCACACGTTAATGAAAAAGATCAGACAATTTCCGGTAGTGAAATAATTTTACGTTACAAAGATGATGTCATGGAACATCTCTATATACCTGCTCAAGCGCATGTAACTACTCTTACAAAAGGATTGCGGGAAATAACAACCAGCAATAATGATACTGCTGCTACAACTCGATCAGAAGTACAATTCATAGATGACCTAACGGGTAGTAGTCTGCAAGGTTTCTTTGATGCGGGACAAATGGATTCCCTACAAGTAGAAGGCATGGCTACAACGCTATATCATGTTTTCGAAGATTCTATATACCAAGGGAAAAATATTGCTTCTGGAGATACAATTATTATGAGTTTTGATGGAAACAACCTAGACCATATAGTTGTATCTGGCGGTTCTCGAGGAGAATACACACCGGACTCTGTAACCGCCACTATTGATGGACAAATAATTTATTCATCCAAGATCATTGATTATATGGTTGATCAAGAACAAACGGATCTACATGGGAACGCAAAGATCCACTACACAAATATGGATTTGGACGCGGGTTTTATAAATGTTGATTGGAAATCCAACATGTTAAATGCCACACCGCAGAGTAATCTTGATTCAAATTTCATCTATCAAAAACCAACTATTTTAGAACAAGGTCGTGATCCCATGACTGGTGATGAAATGACATACAATCTAACTTCAAAGAAGGGGCGTGTAACCAAAGGAAGAACCAGCGCAGATGATGGTTTTTATACCGGTAGCAATATAAGAAATCAAGATAAAGAAACTTTTTATATTGATAATAGCACTTACACAACCTGTGACCTTGAGGTACCCCATTTTCATTTTGCTAGTGATGAAATGAAAATGATCAATGACGATAAGGTGATTGCACGACCTATTGTGTTATATATAACTAATATCCCTATTATCGGCTTACCATTTGGAATCTTTCCACATAAGGCTGGTCGACGACAATCAGGCTGGATAATGCCTGGTTACGGTGAGAGCAGTTATCGCGGACAGTTTCTTGATGGTTTTGGTTATTATTGGGCACCGAATGAATTTTGGGATTCAAAACTAACAACCAGCCTGGCTGACAGACAGGGTTTAACGCTTCGGTTAACAAATAATTACCGTAAGCGTTACGGTTTTTCCGGCGGAATACATTTGGAAACCAAGCAGCATTTTTTGTCCTCACTAGCAAAAAAAGATCGAGATTTATTGGAATTGGGTCAAAACGTAAAAAGCGACTATGTGGTGCGCTGGAATCATAATCAAGTAATGCGCAACAACCAAACATTCCGAGTCAACGCAAAATATTATAGTAGCGGTGATTATAATCAACGAACTGGACTAGATGTAGAGCGACGCTTAAACCAACAAGCTATTTCCAATGCAACCTATAGTAAACGTTGGAAAAAATCGAATAATTCAATCAGTGTAAATCTATCTTCGAAAAGAGACTTGATGGTTGACAATAAGGCAGATTCAAATAGTGTGTTTTACCAATCACCTACAACTATAGGCAAACAACTTGTTATCACCACAAATACGCTACCAAAAATGTCGTTTCGCCATGGTCAGAGTAAATTGTTTAAGACAAATGCCGTTAATAAAAATTGGTACCATAATATATCCTGGAATTACTCCGCTAACCTGAATAATAGACTAGATAATTACTATGAATCAATTGAGGATTCCTCATTTGAATACATTTGGGATAATTCGGTACGGACAACAACCAAATCAGCAATTACTCATAGCATGTCTGTTACCGCTCCGCAAAAAATATTAAAGTACATAACATTGAATCCTAGCATACAGTTAAAATCTGACTGGGTTGATAGAACGTTTTTAGCTGATACTACGACAGGGTCATTTCAGACATTGGAACAAAATGGTTTTGCTCACCGAACAATTTTTTCATCTTTTAATCTTGGAATGAATACAAAACTTTACGGTCTTTTTCCAATCAAAATCGGTTCTATTCATTCAATCAGGCATGTCGCTTCTCCGACAATAGGTTATTCATATTCACCGGATTACACAAAACCATTATTTGGCATGGATCTGGGATATTTTCAGGAATACACTGATAGTAATGGTGAAACAGCGTATTTTGATCGTTTTTCCGGAACAACTGCCGGTAGTACGCCGCGGCAAGAACGACAAGCGATGACTTTTTCATTAAACAATGTATTTCAGGCCAAAAAGATGGATGAAGATAAAGAAAAAAAGATTGATTTATTTTCCTGGCGTATGAACACAAGTTATAACTTTGTTGCCGACCAGTTCCCATTATCAAATCTATCATCATCCTTGCGCGCAAAAGTCGCAAAAAAACTGAATCTTGATCTACGGTTATCTCATGATTTTTATCAATATGATTCGGCAATAGGACAGCGGATAAATTCTTTAAACTTAAATGACTCAGGCATCCCTAAACCACGCTTAATAAATGCACGTTTATCGACAGGATTCAAATTTGAAGGGAACCGGCTTGGTGTTACCAAAACAGAAGAAGATGTAAAAGATACCTCAGTAATAGTGGATAATCTTGATGAACCCAAATTCGGTAACCGTACAGGCGGGAAAAATAATGTTACCCCGGGCGGTAAACTCTGGTCCACATCCTTAAGTTTCAGCTATAGCATGAACAAAGCAAACCCATCAAATCCTATTGAAACATTTTGGATGTCATCGAATACTTCAGTACAGGTGACGCGTAACTGGCGTGTACAGTATAATGCACGATTTGACGTCCTTAAAAAAGACCTAGTCAGCCACAATTTTTCTATATACCGTGATTTACACTGCTGGGAAATGTCCATAAATTGGACACCTAATGGTTATGGTTCTGGATTCTATTTGAAAATCAATGTTAAATCACCTACGCTCCAAGATTTAAAACTGGAAAGACGTGGTGGCATATTTACTAGAAGAGCCAATTTCTAGTTTTATTATCCTCAAAAACCAGTGCAAATTTGAACAGCATGTTTGCCTGAATTATGTATTGTCCATCCTGCCAAGCTGAATTCATAGATAGTATTACTATCTGCAGTGATTGCAATATTTCGCTTGTTGAAAATATGGCACCAAACGAATCTCTAGAAAATATTAATTGGGTCAAGGTAAAAGAATTACCCGGAAAAGTTTTTGGCGAGATGATGGGAGAGGTATTAGACTCAGCCGAAATACCCTATTTCCTGAAATCGGATTGGTCAGCTTCCGCATATAATATTGCGCCAGCTGGTTTAGTCGGTAGCTATGTGCAAGTATATGTACCGGAAAATTTTTGTAATAAGGCCAATAGTTTATTAAATGAATTGATGGATTAAATATGGAATTTCGTTCAATAAAAGGCACGTATGATATCTTGCCAAATGATGCAAATCGCTGGCAGCGTGTTGAAACACGCGTTAGGGAATTCATAATTCGGGCTGGGTACAGTGAAATACGAACACCAGCATTTGAAAGAACTGAGTTATTTACCCGAAGCGTTGGTGAAGATAGTGATGTTGTATCTAAAGAAATGTACAGCTGGATAGACCAAGGTGGAACAGGTCTCACTCTAAAACCGGAATATACAGCTTCTGTTATACGATCCTACATTCAACACAATCTTGGCGCAAAATCACCTTTAACAAAACTTTATTACATGGATAACCTTTTTCGACGTGAGAGACCACAGAAAGGTCGGTACCGTCAGTTTCGTCAATATGGTATTGAAGCGATAGGGTCACCACATCCGGAACAGGATGCAGAAATAATTGCCATAGCATATGAACTACTTGTTGAACTAGGCATCAAAGATATTACATTGAAATTGAATAGTATTGGCTCGACAGAATGTCGAAATGAATACCGTCATGCATTAAAGGATTTTCTCCAACCGAATCTTGATAACCTTTCTGAAACCAGCAGAAAGCGATTTGATTCAAATCCGCTGCGTATATTGGATACAAAAATTGATTTTGAGATAGCACTACTACAAGATGCTCCAACAATAACCAACTTTTTAACACCCGATGATGCCGGCCATTTCGAAGAAGTGCAAATATACTTAAAGGCGCTTGGCGTCCCCTTCACTTTGGACCCGACACTTGTTCGGGGGCTGGATTATTATACTCGTACAACTTTTGAAATCATTTCTGCTAATCTTGGTGCACAAGATGCTCTATGCGGGGGCGGCAGATACGATAAACTTGTTGAAACTTTAGGTGGAAAACCCACTCCAGCTGTTGGTTTTGCAGCTGGTTTGGAAAGGATATTGATTGCCATGGATGAAGTTGACGCAGATCAGAAAATCCAAACTGATAAGATTTATCTAATTGGACTTGGTGATGCTGTTAGGCCAACCATGTTGAAAATTCTTAATGAAGTAAGAAAGGCTGGGTTTAATATGGAATTCGATTCATTGCGACGCAGTATGAAATCCCAAATGCGTGAAGCCAATAAAATAGGAGCATCTCTTGCGATTATTATCGGGGATAAAGAATTGAAAGAAAAATCTGTGCAAATAAAAGATCTTGAGAATAGTCAGCAAGAATCAATTCCAATTGATTCAATTATTTCATATATCCAGAGTTTGAATTAACCAATTCTTTCACCTACATTAATATATAGAGAAGAATACGATGAAAATACAGTTGTATAAAATTTGAGAAATGTAAATTCGGCGTCACTATGAGTCAAAAATCTATCATCATTGTGGAATCTCCTGCCAAGGCAAAAACTATATCAAAGTATCTCGGAGATGAATTTGAAGTCCTTGCCTGTGTAGGCCATGTTAAGGATTTGCCTCGAGGTTCTTTGGGAGTGGATGTGGACAATGACTTTACCATGGAATTAGTAGTGCTTGATGACAAAAAAGATTTCTTCAAAACACTAAGAAAAAAAGCAAAAAATTCACCAGAAATTATTCTAGCTACAGATCCAGATCGTGAAGGAGAAGCTATTGCATCACATATAGCTTCCGAAGTTCCAGATACAAAACTTTCACGAGTACAATTTACTGAAATCACTAATTCTGGTGTCAAAGGTGGGATGGAACACAGAATTGAAATTGATGAAAACCTTGTTGAAGCTCAACGAACTCGTCGCGTAATTGACCGTCTAGTTGGCTATAAAATATCGCCTGTATTATGGAGTACACTGCAGAAAAATATGAGCTTTGTAAAGGAATCTCTTTCTGCCGGTCGGGTACAATCTGCTGCATTAAAAATAATCATTGATAGAGAACGAAAACGTTCCAAGTTTAAACAAATAACATATTTCGGCTTAACATCTAAGTTGACTACACTCGATGAAGAAATGTTCACCGCTCGACTATATAACCTGGATTCCAAACGCGTTGCCCGGGGTAGAGATTTCGATCAAGAAAGTGGTGAATTGACGAAAAACAATTTAATAGCCTTAAGTGAATCGCAGGCCAAAGCACTTGTAGAAGAGTTAAAATTGGGTCCCTGGGTTGTGTCAAAAGTTGAAGAAAAACCGAAAACTTCAAACCCGCGCCCACCCTTTACTACGAGCACATTACAACAGGAAGCAGCACGAAAACTGAAATTCAATACCCGCAAAACTATGAGTATTGCTCAACGACTTTATGAAGCAGGTTATATTACCTATATGCGTACTGACTCAACACACCTTTCTGGAGAAGCAATAAGCGCAGCTCGAGCAGAAATAAAAAAACTATTCGGGGATGACTTCTTACCTGCCAAACCAAGAGAGTATAAAAACAAAGTTAAGAATGCCCAAGAAGCGCACGAGGCAATTAGACCCGCTGGTAGATCCTTTAGGCCAATTGAGCAGGGATCAAATACTATTAGTGAAGAAGAAACCAAGCTATATGAGTTAATATGGAAACGGACAATAGCTTGCCAGATGCCATCCGCAAAATTGAAACAAACAACTGTCACTATTGAAAATCAAAATTCAGAATTCAGGGCAAATGGCCAGGTTATTTTATTTCCTGGCTATATGAAAGTATATGTCGAAGGGAAAGATGATCCTAAATCTATTGTTGCTAACAAAGAAAATGTTCTGCCGGAAATAAAAGAAAATGATCAGCTGGGTTGTGATAATCTTACAATTGATGAATCAACAACAAAACCACCCGCCAGATTTACTGAAGCCAGCCTGGTCAAAGAAATGGAAGCAAATGGTATCGGACGACCCTCTACATACTCATCAATCATCAATAAAATTCAACAAAAAGATTATGTACGAAATAACAACAGATCCCTAACGCCAACTTTTTTAGCAGTGGCAGTAACTCAATTACTTGAAAATCATTTTGAACCACTAGTGGATGTAAAATTCACTGCACAGATGGAAGATGGTCTTGATGCTATCGCACGTGGCGATATGAAATCCTTACCCTTTATGAAAGAATTCTATTTTGGTACAGAATCAGTTCTAGGATTACTGAAAATGTTGGATGATAAAATTGATATTCCAAAAGCATGCATAATCCCACTCAATGGTGATGTGAAAGAACCAATCATTGCCCGAGTAGGGAATTACGGACCATATATACAGCATGGAGATGTGCGTCGAAACATCCCCGATATTCTTGCGCCTGGAGATATTACTATTGATAAGGCAATGGAAATTCTTAAAAATAATCCAGAAAATGCTGATAAAGAACTTGGTTCGGATCCTGTAAGTGGTCAAACAATTGTTTTTAAGGTTGGGCCCTATGGGCCTTATGTACAATTAGGTGATACAAAAACAAGAAAATCAGTGCCTAAGGGAATAGATGTAAATAGCCTGGATCTTGAGTATGCATTGGCTTTACTTGCATTACCCAGACATGTTGGAGATCACCCTGATTCTGGAGAGCCGATAATGGCAGATTACGGTCGATACGGACCATACTTAAAGATGGGAAAACAAAATGCAACTCTAAAAGGTGCGGAAACACCATTGGATATAACGCTTGAAAAAGCAATCGATCTTCTAGCTAACCGCAACAAAAAAAGTTCTATTATGCGCACGCTTGGAGAGCATCCAACCAGTGGTGAAACCCTTGTTGTCAAAGATGGCAGATATGGGCCCTATATTTCAGATGGTAAAGTAAATGCATCTTTGAATAATTTGTTTGAACCGGAGATTATTACCCTACAAGAAGCAATTGAATTAATTGATGAAAAGCGCGCAAAGGGCCCAACAAAAAAAAGACGGAAAAAACGATGAAGGGAAATAAGCAGTAATAACAATGGCTGTATCCTCACTCGAAAATATCGTTTCTCTTTGCAAGCGGAGGGGTTTCATTTTTCAAAGTTCTGAAATTTATGGCGGCTTTGGTGCCGTTTATGATTATGGACCACTGGGGGTTGAACTTAAAAATAATATATCACAATCATGGTGGCGTGAAATGACTCAAGTTCAAGAAAACATTGTTGGGCTTGATAGTGGGATTTTAATGCACCCTAAAATTTGGGAGGCATCAGGCCATGTGGATGAATTCAATGATCCTCTAATTGATTGTAAAAAATGTAAAGGTCGTTTTAAAGCAGATCAATATGAAAATACTCATTGTCCTGAAAAGCCATCCAAAATGGTGGGTGAATGTGATGGTGAATTGACCGAACCTAGAGATTTCAACCTGATGTTCAAAACGCAGATTGGACCAATTGAAAGTGATGGAGATGTCGCATATCTACGTCCTGAAACAGCGCAGGGTATATATGTAAATTACTTACTTGTTCAGGGTGCCATGCGACAAAAACTGCCCTTTGGAATCGCCCAAATCGGGAAAGCATTTCGGAACGAGATTGTAGCGCGAAACTTTATATTTCGCACCCGCGAATTTGAACAAATGGAAATGCAGTATTTCGTAATACCTGGTACTGATGATGATGAATTGAATGAATGGAAAGAAAAACGCTATAATTTTTACATACAGGAATTAGGAATCAATAAAAGAAATCTAAGATTTCATAAACATGGCAAGAATGAATTGGCCCACTATGCAAAAGAAGCGTGGGATATTGAGTTTGAATTCCCATTCGGCTGGGCTGAAATTGAAGGGCTTCATAATCGAACTGATTTTGATTTGCAACGCCACCAAGAGTTTTCCGGAAAAAACATGCAGTATTCAGATCAAATCTCTAATAAAAAATATTTCCCATACGTCATTGAAACATCCTCAGGCTTAAACCGTATGCTATTGAGTGTACTCAGTGACGCTTATTGGGATGATTCAAAGAATGATCGTATAGTTATGAAAATTCATCCAAAATTGGCTCCCGTTAAAGCAGTTGTTTGTCCTTTAGTAAAAAAAGATGGCTTACCAGAATTAGCACGTAAAATAGTTGATAATTTAAAAAAACACTATAAAGTATTATATGATCAGCAAGGATCTATTGGGAAACGATACTATAGGCAAGATGAAGCTGGAACCCCGTTCTGTATAACTATTGACCACCAATCAATTAAAGAAAATACAGTTACGCTAAGGGATAGAGATAGTCAAGATCAAGATCGAGTTGCTATTGAAAACCTGATCACTGTAATACAAAATAAAATTGATACATATCCATGAGTAACCACCTCTCTTTGCGGTCTGGAAACCCAGTACTAAAAGCAAATACTTTTATTCAAAGACATACAGCAATTGATAATGGGACTATGACTATTACAGGCACTGTCAATAAAACAGCGCTAGGTCTTTTATTATTAATGACAACCGCAATTTTTACATGGAACATGGCGCCAAACGACCCACGGGTAGGCGGTCTAATGATGGTTGGAATTTTTGGTGGATTAATTGCGGCAATGATAACTGTTTTTAAACAACATTTAGCACCTTATACCACACCAATATATGCACTTTTAGAGGGATTAGCTCTTGGAGGAATATCAAGATTTTTTGAAACACTTTATCCTGGAATTGTTAACCAGGCAATATTTCTTACTTTTGGAACGCTGGCAGCGCTATTGTTTGCTTACCGGTCAGGGCTTATTAAGCCTACTGAAAATTTTAAACTAGGTATCGCTGCAGCCACCGGCGGTATTTTCTTTGTTTATATAATTAGTTTTATTCTAGGATTATTTGGAGTACAGATCCCATTAATTCACAGCAATTCTAATTTCGGAATATTGTTTTCATTTGGTGTGGTAGTTATTGCCGCTTTAAACCTAGTCCTTGATTTTGATTTCATTGAAGAAGGGGCAGAAATTGGTGCCCCTAAATATATGGAATGGTTTGGTGCTTTTGGCTTACTTGTTACACTAATCTGGCTCTATCTTGAAATACTGCATCTACTAGCCAAATTGCAATCTCGTCGCTAGTGACAAGTATTTAGTCAAGTAATTCGGCTATCTTATCTCGCAGTTCTTCACCACGTAAGTTTTTGGCAACAATCGTACCATTCTTATCTAGGATTATACTATGAGGTATCGCATTAACGGCGTAGAGTTTTCCAGCTACATTGTTCCAGCCTTGTAAATCCGATACATGGGACCAGGTGAGATTATCTTTCTCAATTGCCTTTATCCAATTAATTTTATCAGTATCTAATGAAACACCAATAATATCAAACCCATTACTATTATAGTCATTATAAACTGCGACTATATTGGGATTTTCCCTTCTGCAAGGTCCACACCAAGACGCCCAAAAATCAATAAGTAAATAATTCTCACCAACAAGTGAAGAAAGCAAAATTGGATTCCCGGTTGTATCATTCAAACTAAAATCAGTGAAGGAATCTCCGATCGCAACTCTATCTAAACTAGTTACTCTGTCCTGCAGTGCTTTAACATATTTTGTTTTGGAAATTGAATAATCAAAATTAGATGTTATCGAATCAAGCTCAGCTAATTCGAAATAATAATTATTTTTCATAATTAAATATGCAGAAACAACACTTTTATTATTTGCGTATGCATAATCAACTGTACGTGCTAATCTTTTGCTGTCCTTTATCTCAATTAGTTCATTAAGTTTTTCAAGTCTTACTAGATCATCATTGCTTACAGCTATTCTATAATGATTATATAATGTATCAAGTTGTTTTGTTATTGATGATATGCTTTTATTAAAGGAATCCAATTCTTCCTGGGTTTCTGAACCGTTTGTAATGCCTTTGTTTATACTATCCGCATGAGCTGTAAACGCGATTTTACCAGCTTCCATAAAAATATTAGTTAAATCAGATCCCGATCTGAGATAAAACATTTCCGGTTCTTCAATTTCGCCATTGAATACTATTTCTCCTGTTATTAAAGAACTAGAATCAATATTAACCCACTTCCCTGCATCCCTTTTTGACAAATAAATATTTTGTTCCAATACACCATTAATATTGATAGTAAGAGTAAAGTAATTTTTGGATATATGATCACTGCAACACAATATCATTATCATTAATAGAAATATATACGTTCTTTTCATCTTACTAATTTTATTATAATTTGGATTAAGCCAAATAGTTTGCTTAAAAAGAAATAATCAAATCAATTGGTAAATAAACTACAAACCTTTTACTCAAACTAAATAACTAATATGAAAAAATTATTGATCTTGTATATCGTGTTGATTGGGTATACCAACGGGGCATATCCGCATCCCGTGTTTGGTGAAAATGGGATGGTTGTTTCGACCAGCCGCCAAGCTTCTATAGCTGGTATTGAAATATTAAAAAAGGGCGGTAATGCTATTGACGCTGCTTGTGCTACGGGTTTTGTATTGGCTGTCACTTCATCATCAAATGGAAATATCGGTGGCGGTGGGTTTATGGTTGTTCATAAGGAAAATAGTAAAATTTTTACCTTAGATTATCGAGAAATAGCGCCAGCTGGTTCCCATAGGGATATGTTCCTTGACTCCAATGGAGAGGTTATAGATAATATGTCCTTACGAACAAGAGCAGCATCCGGAGTTCCGGGAAGTGTTGATGGATTATTAAAAGCATGGAGAGATCATGGCTCAGATAATATATCGCGACGGGAATTACTCGCGCCTGCCATTGCTCTAGCTGAAAGAGGGTTTGAATTAACTCATTATGAAGCAAAGCGCTTTAACAATAATAAAGACTTATTTTTAAATAATGATGCCGCTACTAAAATATTTATCCGCGGAGATAGAAAACCCTGGAAAGCAGGAGATAGATTTATTCAAAAAGACTTGGCCAGAACTTTAAAACGAATTGCCCGGGAAGGTCGAGATGGATTTTATACTGGAAAAACAGCTAATCTTATAATAGCAGAAATGAATAGGGGTATTGGCTTGATCACCCATGAGGATTTACTATACTATGAATCAAAATACCGTGATCCAATGATTGGTTCTTTCAAAGAATATGAGATTATTTCCATGGGTTTACCAAGCTCTGGAGGAACTATTCTAATCGAAATGTTAAATATGCTTGAAAATTTTCCCTTGTCAAAACTTGGCTGGAATTCATCTGAATATATCCACCTGCTGACTGAAGTTGAACGTAGGGCCTATGCTGATCGAGCCGAACACCTAGGCGACGCTGACTTTTGGACACCACCTTCATCAATGTTAACAAGCAAAAAATATGCAATAGATCGTATGAATGATTTCTATGCAGATAAAGCAACATCAAGTACGGTTATTTTTGCTGGAGATCCGAGTGACTATGAAAGCCCCGAAACAACCCATTATTCTGTTATCGATAAAGATGGCAATGCGGTAAGTGTAACTACCACTATAAACTTAGGATATGGTGGAGGTTTTCTTGTTGAGGGTGCTGGATTTTTTCTGAATAATGAAATGGATGATTTTTCCGTCAAGCCCTGGGTACCTAATGCTTTCGGATTAGTAGGAAATGCTGCCAACGCCATCCAACCTGGGAAACGTCCCTTAAGCTCTATGACACCAACAATTGTATTAAAGAATAAAGAACCATTTCTCATACTTGGCTCACCTGGCGGTTCAAGAATTATAACAGCTGTATTACAAACAATACTAAATGTAACTGTTCACAATATGAACATACAAAAAGCTGTATCAGCACCAAGAGTACATTCACAATGGCTGCCTGATGTAATTATGGCTGAGTCATATAGTATAATCAAAGATGTAGAAACATCATTAATAAATAAAGGTCACAAAATTTTACCTTATAAAAACGTTGGTGATGTAAATGCAATTTTAATAAACGAGGACGGTTATTTTGGCGGAACTGATATAAGAGGAGAAAATACTGCTATTGGCTACTGATTAGCTGATCTTCAATTAGCTGAACAAAAATTGAAGACCCCACCAAAAGCGCATTTTCATCAATATCAAAGTGGGAACAATGATGAGGAATTGTAAGAAATTCTCGATCAGTTGGCGCCGAACCAACAAAGAAAAAACACCCGGGAATTTCTTGAGCATAATAACTGAAATCCTCTCCGCCCATTGATAAATACGGAAAACCGCAGCCAGCACCGACTACTTTTTTCGCAGAGAACTTCAGTTTTTCATAGGCTGTTTCATTATTGATGGTTGGTGGATATCCGTCCATGTAAGTGAATTCAATATCTGCACCAAAGGTGCGGCTAATACCATTAATAATTTCTTCCATCCTCCTTTTAATCATTTGTCGATTATCTTCAGTATAGGCCCTGGCAGTTCCCTTTAACACAATTTCATCAGCAATTACATTGAAATTATGTCCGCCATTTATTTGACCTATGGTAACGACAGCACTTTCCAGAGGATTTGTATTTCGACTAACTATAGTTTGTAATGCTGTAACTAAATGGGCAGATACTAAAACGGCATCAACTGTCCCCTGTGGTGTTGCTCCATGACCACCAACTCCCTTAATGGTTATAGCAAATTCATCGGCAGCTGCCATTGTTGGTCCATCCTTAACCCCAACTTCGCCATATTTTTGGTAATTCCATAAATGGATACCATATATCTCATCAACCGTATCCAAACAGCCATCCTCTATCATATAACGAGCGCCACCTCCACCCTCCTCAGCAGGTTGAAAAATAAACCGGACATTTCCTTTTATATGTTCTTGAAATTGTTTTAAGACTGTTGCAGCACCAAGCAGCATAGCCGTATGTCCGTCATGCCCACAGGCATGCATAATTCCATCATGTAAAGAACGGTAAGGAACGTCTCCTGTTTCCTGAATTGGTAAGGCATCCATGTCGGCACGCAAACCTATTGTCGGGCCATCTTTATTTCCTTTAAGATTTCCTATTACTCCTGTCTTACCAACACCGGTTTTTACACCAAAACCGAGGTTTTTCATGTGTTCAGCTACCAAGCCAGATGTTCGGTTTTCATTAAATCCCAATTCAGGATATTTATGAATATCTCTGCGTATAGCAATTATATCATCTGCTATTACTTCTACTTCTGGTCTTATCTTTACGGCCATCTTATAATACCATACCTTTAATGATTTCAGTCAAAAGATTAGTAAAATTATCTTTAACCTGGGCGGATACTTTTATAACATCTTCGTGGGAAAGTGTGTCATCAATTATCCCAGCGGCGTAATTAGTAATTGTGGAAATGCCAAGAACTTTCATTCCTAATTCAGCTGCTTCCTGTATCTCCGGAACCGTGCTCATACCCACCGCATCTCCTCCAAGAGAACGAATATATGATACTTCTGCTGGTGTTTCGTATGATGGGCCCAATGTCCAACAATAAGTTCCTTTCGTAATAGCCAAATCAATTTGATTTGCAGCTTTAACAGCCAGTTTAATATATGTCTGGTCGTGATATGGTGTACCAGAATATTCATCTGGTTCAGTTACGCTGGTGCGGTAGGTACAATCCATATGACTATCAATTATCATCAGACTCCCTGGTCGCAGATCCGGGTTTAGGGATCCAGCTGCGTTGGTAATTATTAAAGATTTGATTCCCAATGAGTGAAATAATTTAACAGGTAATGTTATAGTTTTTATATCATAACCTTCATAAAAATGGAACCGCCCTTTTGCGGCTAGTAAAGGAATATTATCTAATGATCCGATAGCTAATTCACCAGCGTGGCCTAGGACCGTTGATTCTGGATAGTTTGGAATATCTTTATATGGTATTAAAATGACTTCATCCATCTGATCACAAAAACCTCCCATTCCGGACCCAAGCACAACAGCGATACTTGCTTGTATATTAGTCCGATCAATAATGAACTGTTTCATTTTTGATATATTATATTTCATTTAAAATTTTCCTTATCAAGTACAGCGAGCTGTCCGCAACCACCATTAATATCCGTTCCCTTACTCCAGCGAATGGTTACCGTAAAACTTGCACGTTCAAGCCGATTTACAAATCGTTCAATTTTCTCTTCACTTGAACGGCGGTACAATCCATCAATCTCATTATAAGGAATCAAATTCAGCTTGCATGGCAAATTCCCAATCAGACCTATTAGTCTATCTGCATCTACAATATCATCATTTACACCAGCCAACAATACATATTCCAGTGTAATCAATTTTTTGGATATATAATAGTAATCCCATGCAGATTGAATTAAAGCATCAATTGAATGTGTTTTTGAAATAGGCATAATCTTCAAACGTTGATCCTGACTGCTGCTATTAAGGCTGATTGCCAATTTATATTTATGACCTTCTTTCGTGTATTGCTTTATTTTTGGAATAACACCAGCTGTGGATATAGTAATTCTTTTTGCGCTCAGATTTATTCCTTCTTTATGATTAAGCAAGTTAGCTGCATTTACAACCTGCTGATAATTTAAAAATGGTTCGCCCATACCCATAAATACCACATTAGTAATTCGTTTATTAATAGAATTCAGTATCAGTAAATATTGATCTACGATTTCTCCCGCAGTAAGATTTTTTATGAACCCCATCTTTGCTGTAGCGCAGAATTTACAATCTACGGCACACCCCACTTGAGTACTGACACATAAAGTAACTCGTTTCCCATCTTCCATAATCACTGATTCGATTTTTTCTCCAGAAGGAAGCTGGAGTAGAAATTTCTGTGTTGGTTCTAAAGCCGAGCCTGTTTTTTTTATAAGTATCAAAGGATGCAGAACATATTCATCAGCAAGTAAATCACGAAATAAAGAAGGCAGGGTATTCATCGCGTCAATGGAATTGGCCTGTTGTTTATAAACCCAGTGGAACAATTGTTTTCCCCGGAATGGTAATTCGTCGTGCATAGCTGCAAGGGTTTCCATTTCGGAAATACCCATACCAACTAGTTGAACTTTTTGTGTTACTCGTGCGTTAGACATACAGCAGAATTTCTAGTGCCTTTAATGACAGAACAAGACAATAACATTGCTTCCTGAAAAGGTGCCATTTAATTTTGACCCCCTCTGAACCATAAGCAAAATAATAGATGGAAATTACATGAATAAAATGACAGATATAAAGCTGGTGAAACAGCTTACAGAATCCCGTGATCAATTCAATATGGAAATATCAAAACGTATTGTAGGACAGCAAGAGATAATAGATCACATTCTTATCGCTTTACTTTGTCGGGGACACACTCTTTTAGTTGGTGTCCCGGGATTGGCAAAAACTTTATTGATCAAATCAATTGCTGAGCTATTAGATCTGAATTTCAGCCGTATTCAATTTACGCCTGATCTTATGCCAAGTGATATTACAGGTACAGAGATAATTGAAGAGGACCATAATACCGGTAAAAGGGAATTTCGATTTTTTAAAGGGCCTGTTTTTGGAAACATTATACTGGCTGATGAAATTAACCGTACTCCACCAAAAACACAGGCTGCATTATTAGAAGCGATGCAGGAGCATAATGTTACTACAGCTGGGCAGACTTATATACTTGAAGAACCATTTTTTGTTCTAGCAACACAAAATCCTATTGAGCAGGAAGGCACTTACCCATTGCCTGAGGCACAGCTGGACCGCTTTATGTTTAATATAAAGATTGACTACCCTAACGATGAAGAAGAAGTGGCAATTGTAAAATCTACCACCAGTGGTATAGATAATGAATTAAATATCGTAATCGGCCGGGAAGATCTGCTACTTTATCAAGACCTTGTGCGCAGGGTACCTATTGCAGATAATGTTATCGAATTCGCTGTTGACCTAGTATCAAAAACCCGCCCGCAATCAGATAAGGCATTCGCTGCGGTCAGCGGTTGGATCGAATGGGGTGCGGGACCGAGAGCATCACAATACCTTGTACTAGGTGCAAAAGCGAGAGCTGTGTTAGACGGCAGACCTGCGCCTGAAATAGATGATATAAAAGCAATGGCTCGACCCGTATTACGGCATCGTTTAATCACCAACTTTAATGCGGAAGCAGAAGGGCTAAACACTGATGATATTCTTTCCATATTATTGGAAGATGACACTAAATAAATTTCATGGAATCAATTGATAAACGAAAATATCTTCAGCCAGAGATGGTCGCGCGTCTGAATAATATGTCTCTGCGGGCACGATTAGTGGTTGAAGGATATATAATAGGCCAACATAAAAGCCCCTTCCATGGTTTTAGTGTGGAATTTGCTGAACACCGTACTTACGGCCCTGGAGATGAAATACGTCATGTTGATTGGAAATTATTTGGGAAAACAGATCGGTATTATGTAAAACAATATGAAGAAGAAACAAATTTGCGTTCCTATATTATATTGGATACAAGTAGATCAATGGATTACAAAAGTGGTAATGTATCCAAGCTGGAATACGGAAATTATCTTGGTGCCGCCTTATCTTACCTAATGCTTAACCAACAAGATGGGGTCGGGCTTGTTCTCTTTGATAACAAGATCCAAAAATTTCTCCCCGCGCGGTCAAAACCCAGCCAAATCAATGCAATCTTGGCTCACTTAGATAACCTAGATCCTGGTAAGGATACAAACGTTGGTGTCGTATTACATGAGATGGCTGAAAGAATTAAGAAACGTGGCTTAGTGATCCTTATATCAGATTTATTGGATGAGCCTGATGCAATTATAAGTGGTCTAAAACATTTTAGACACAATAAACAAGAAATGATCGTTTTCCACATCATGGATAGAAAAGAAATGAAATTTGATTTTAATGATCGTACCAGGTTCAAGGATATGGAAACTGGGGAACTGATAACTACAGAACCGTGGCAAATACGAAAAGTCTACCAAAAAGCTGTTCAAAAATATAAAGACATATTCCGCTTAAGGTGCCGTGAACAAAAAATAGATTATGTGCCCTTATTTACGGATAATAACTTGGATCTGGCTTTAAATGAATATTTGAAGAAGCGTAAACGCTTGGGTTAATATAGCCTCCCATTAATGGGAGGTTTTTTATTTAATTTATTAAAAACTTTTTACTAACCACCCAATCGTTTCGCTTTTTCTAAATATCTTTGCGACTCATCAGGCTCTCCCTGTTGCAACAATACACGCGACATGCCTCGATAATGTTCAGGATTATCCGGGTCAATTGCAATTAATTCCCGATAGAATTTTTCTGCTTTGCGCCATTTTTTCGCATTTTCGAAAACCTGTGCCATACCCATAACTGCTTCAATATCATCAGGGTTTTCATCAAGGGAATTCATAAAATTGTATTCAGCCTCTTCTAGATTACCTACCCTGTTATATAGAATACCTAGGTTGAAATACAGATCCGCTTTTACTTTAGGTTCCGTTTCTTTATCAATTGCAACTTCATAGGTCTGGATCGATTCTTCCAACTGGCCTATATCATAATATATTTGAGCCAAATTTCTAATAGATTTTGTATTACTTGGGTCTAATTCAACAGCTTTTTTCACAAAAGGTAATGCTGTTTCAAATTCTTGTTTTTGCATAAAAATCTGACCTGCTGTTAAATTAACATTGGCATCATTAGGAGACAATTCTACTGCTTTTAATATATAACTCTCTGATTTATCAGTATTACCCGCTAAGTGATTACAAGTAGATAACATAGTGTATGTTTGCGCCTCATCCGTTTTTATAGTGGCCGATATTTCGAAGGTAGTAATGGCCTTTTTTAAAGCTGTATCTTTTTGATCCATTGGCACAGCGCGATATTCATTAAACTCCACAACGCCTTTATTATACATTTCAGCCCAAAATTGTGTTCGGGCCATAATAACAAATTCCTTAACTGTTTTTCCTTGCTCTAATATTTTTTTATTTGGGTCAATAGCCAAGGCCTTATCAAAAGACTCGTTCATTCTTTGCCAATCTTTTTTCTGCAAAGCATAGATATGATACCCAAGTTGGTAAGGTATTTCTGGATTTTCCGGTTCTACATCAATCGCTTTTATAAGAAACTCTTCTGCTTTCTTCCATTCCTCTTGCTGGATGTATAATTTAGCAGATGTATACTCTTGACTCGAACAGCCTACAAATATTATGGCCACAAACAAAAGGTGAACAATCCACGTACGATGTTTATTTAACATTTTTTCCTCTTGACTAAACTTTGATTAAAAAGCTAGTGAAATTAGGATTAGATCACAATCGTATCAAGAATTAAGGGTTTTATGCAGGTATTCCTTGCGGTAATCAATTTCATCATTGGATGCATGATCCAGTGATTCGATGCCAAACCCTTCGATACAAAGACTTGCCATTGCTGAACCATTAATGATCGCTTCTTGTATAGACTCACCATGGGCCAAAGCGGCTGCCAAGCCACCGCCAAAGGCATCACCTGCACCGGTTGGATCCACTACATTTTTTACCGGGAATACTCCTATTGTATCCACAGTGTGACCGGAATACAAACGAGCACCTTTTTTTCCACATTTTATAATAACTTGCTGTGGTCCAAGAGACTGCAAAACCGCACCCTGGTCGTCATGATTTTTACGACGAGTAAATTGTTCAGCCTCAAATTCATTAAGCAGTAAAACATCACAATAACTGATAACTTCTTTTAATTTTTTCCGTTCTGTATCGATCCACAAGTTCATTGTGTCAATAATTACGCATTCTCGTTTTGAATTCTGGTGTAAAACAGATAATTGCAATTCGGGATGGATGTTAGCCAGATAAAGGATTGGTGTATTTTTATTTTTTTCTGTCAATTTAGGTTCATAGTTGGCAAATACGCCTAATTCAGTGAATAATGTTTGGCGATCATCCCAATCTTCTGGATACCGTCCACCCCAACTAAAGGTTTGTCCATCCTTTTGATCCAAATTGGATAAATCCTGCGAATATTTTTCAAATATCTTCTTTTCTTCTTCCGGAAAATCTGTGCCAATTATCCCAACCAAACGTACATCGGCTGATTTACCGGCAGACACGGTAGCATAGGTGGCAGAACCGCCCAGTATAGACTCCCGTCGATCAGAAATAGTTTCGATAGTGTCTAAACCAATCGAACCAACAATCAGTATAGGTTTACCTGACATATAGGCTCCCATATTAAGGGATTTCAAAATGATGAGCAAAACCATATTATCTTGCTAAAAGGAATACCATAGCAGTATATTTTACGCTTATGGGTACTAAAACGTTTGCTATCCTAACAGATATACATTCCAACCTAGCTGCATTGGAACGGGGCATCTCTATCATAAAGGAAAAAAAGGATGTGGATCAACTGGTCTGCTTAGGAGATTGTTTTGCTTTAGGCCCTGCCCCTAAAGAGACGCTAAGTACTCTTAAAGGTCTGGATAACTGCATATTTATTCGCGGTAATCATGATCGTTACCTTATTGAAAAACTCTGGGAGCAAGAACAACCGTCCCTTGAGGGCATGGACCCATATGATCCGATCTGTCAATCGATCGTTGCCAACGAAGAATGGACAGCCGAACAACTCGGACAAGAAGG
>Ga0208764_10000301_pt1 | contig 30894 bp, 25 predicted proteins | sample ETNtaG_18_FD_185762 | JGI IMG/M metagenome (GOLD analysis project Ga0208764, IMG submission 185762) | Marine microbial and viral communities from oxygen minimum zone, Eastern Pacific Ocean - ETNP201302SV91 (SPAdes) (version 2) | ecosystem: Environmental > Aquatic > Marine > Oceanic ... | reverse complement strand
TTAAAAAGTCAGAGATAGGAAAAAATTATAGAAAAATCAAAAAGGACTTTTCATACATATTGAGTTGAAGAAAGTCTTGGGGGTACTTATGGGGGTACAACTGTAATATTATAATATTTTATTTTTTATTATCAGTTGCTTAGGCGCTTATTTTGATTCCTATACATCTCCGCCAATGCCAGCTGAAAAAATTGCTAATCAACAAATTCTTCTAAAATAGCCCTTTAAATGTATTGAGAGTGTGAAATGATTTGAGAGAATCCCAAATGGGAGACTTGCCAATCTTTATTTGCAATATTACCCAAAGTAATTCTGGGACTTAAAGAGGGGAAGAGATATTTTAATTTGAGTGATTGCTCACACTAATTCTTAAAAAGTCAGTTCGTTTTATTCGGGATTATTAAAAAATTATATTAAATCAAAGAATTAAAGCTGAGCGTAATCTTCGAGTGGAGAACAGGTGCCTCCACCTACCATAGGTGTGTTGCCTTTTTTGTTGACAATATATCCGGGTAAATAAGACCATAGAAATCTCAATTTACTTGGACTGAAACTAAAAATCTCATAATAAATATTCTGAGCTTCTCCCCAGCCCTGCGCAAAATTGGAACATTGATAAATATCAGTATATTTGTCATATTTTAAATCATGACATCCGCTAAATAGTTTTTCTCCAAGAAGTTTAAAATCCATTGCAATTCCTTCTAATTTTACTTTGAATTTTATTTCTTCAATTTTCTTTGAAGTCCATGAATCTTTATTTTTTACAATTCCTGTTCTTAATTCATCGACACAATAATATTCTTCTGCGCTTAAGATTGTTGGTAAAAACAATGTTGTGGTAATCAGTAACAAAAAACTTAGTTTCATCTTTCGTTCTCCAAATCTGCAATGATACTTCTAAACAATTTCATCTGTTCAAGATACACTTTGAATAATCTCGGGAAATACCTTCTCTTATACTCAATCCTTAACGGTCTTAGCTCTTCAGTTTAGAACTGTTCCAGTTGGGTTTGGAGATTTGCAAAATTTTGCGAATGTTTCTTTATTCCGGCCTCCCATTGCATAAACCGAAATACTCAATTACCAAAAGTATCAAGTTAAGCGTACAGAAAATCCTGAGTACGTGGTGTTTAACCAAGCAATCTTTATCAAAAAATCCAATTCAAAAAGGATGTGAGACAAATCCCACTGATATTGCTTTTAGTTAATCTTGGGGAGGACGGAGTTGCTTTTGGCAATATCTTCCATTAAATCAATTCATTCAGAAGAAGCATTTTATCCTCGGCTGAATTCTCTTTTTTGAAGAAAATGACAAAAAGATTTCGCAAACCAATACAATGGTAATCGCTTTTAAAAAACTTCCAAGTAAAATCTTTATTTTATGAAAAATATTTCAAATAAAGCTGTAATTGTTTCACTTCCGGAGAACAAAATGGAACTGAAAATTTTACCGTCTTTATTCGATGAACAAAAAATTCAAGTGCAGGTACATCAAACCAGGCAAAGTTAATGTTTGGGAAAGAGAAGTTGGGGTGTGCATAATGACAATTATACAACACCTGTAAATGAAGCTGGTGCAGAGGGGTTCAATAAGTCGTTAACGTGGACATAATGAACAAGCATCAACCATTGTAAAAAAAAACGCGCAGTCACCTAGATTCTGGTGCCGGTCTTAGAAATACCAGTAATATCAACTCAAATATGACCTGCGCGTCCTAAATTATAATATAAGAAAGATCAACCGAAGGTGTAAACATTATGCGAATAAATTCAGCATAATGTTTCTCTTTATCTAATCGCATTCTTTGTTCAGCCATGGTTTTGAAGAAATAACACAATGCCAAACAGAGTTTGCGGAGAAAATATAGCTCCCTTCTTTCATTTCTTTCTTGTCTTCGTAATAACCTAATTCGGGACCTGCTTTAGTTCCATCCGTTGTCCCACAACTAACAACCATCCATGTCGCCATCATTATTGAAAATAATAATAGCTTGCTCATCTAACTCCTTTATAATTAGTTAACAATAAGTCAACATTTTCAATCTATCCAGCCAAAGCTGAGTATCCTTGAAGAAAATGTCTATGATGTTCTTGCGAACGTAAAGGCCTGGTCAACCTGAGCTCAAGTCAGATATATTCTGACTATAGGTCATGCTGTAGCCGTACTTTGGATCGAACTGTTGCAGGTCAATCCTCTGTTTATTAACACATCTACAATATATATGCCACCTTGGGAAAGTTACTGATATTATTGAGTTAAAAAATAGTTAGTTCTGTGTGTCACTTGTTAAGTCTAAGGTTAGCAAACTGAGAAGGGTGGCTTTAAACTGGCTGACTTAAAGGGGGATTATAATTTAGGGTTGAGGAATAAAATATCTCCAGTAGGAGATCCGGAATAATCTACTAAACATTTAACAAGCCTGCATTAAAGATAAAATCGCTGCTTATTTTCTTTTATTTATAACTGGACTTTCTGCTGAGAGACAAACAAATGCAGAGTACCAGATAAATTCAGTTGACCAGTAAAAATCTTGCACTTGGCAGCAAAAAAGTAAATTCTATTTGGTAACAAATATATTTTAAATGACAGCAAATGCCAAAAATTATTCCAGCGTATTTAACTTTTATTATCATCTTTTCCATCTCTATTCTGTTTGTAAAAGGGCAAGTTGTATTTTCACAGGAGAATACTCAGGAAGCTTCAAATACATTTCCGCTAACAGATTCCTCAGCTGACGATGAAGGTGGATTTGAGGATGAGTTTGAGGATGAGTTTGAGGATGAATTTGCTGATTCTGGACAAGAGGTTTTTGATCCTTTGAGCGGGTATAATCGTGTAATGACAGGATTCAATGACGGTTTTTATTTTTTTGTTTTGGATCCGGTTGCTCGTGGTTATCGCTGGGTTCTTCCCGACATGGCAAGACGCGGAGTGAAAAACTTTTTTCATAACATTTTGTTTCCACTTCGCTTTGTCAATAACGCACTTCAGCTTAAAGCAAAAAATGCCGGAGAGGAATTTCTCAGATTCAGTATTAACAGCACAATTGGAATATTAGGATTCTGGGATCCAGCCAAAGATTTGTTCGGATTAGAAGCGCATGAAGAGGATTTTGGTCAGACTCTTGGTTACTACGGAGTTGGCGGTGGTTTTCACGTCGTTCTGCCTTTTCTAGGACCGTCTAATTTGCGTGACATGTTCAGCTTGTATCCGGATATGCAGATGGATCCAGTCAATTATGTTGAAAAGCGGCCTTATAACTTTCCCAAACAAGAGGGGGAATATCTGGGTGTCTCCAGGCCGACACTACAGGCACTTGAAATGAAATTGTTTAAAACAGTTAATAACGAATCTCTACGGATTGGTCAATATGAAAATCTGAAAAAAGACGCAATTGAACTCTATCCTTTTTTAAGGGATGTCTATGAACAAAATCGAGCTAAACTAATCAGGGAATAATCATGCAAGCTTCTAAAAAAATTATAATCAACATGTTACTCGTCGCTATTTTTTCCTTTTCTTTAGGAACGACGTTCCTTTTTGCGGATGAAGTAAGTGAAATCCGGGAAATGACCAAAGAAAAGGTTGACCACGTCATCATTACGCTCAAGGATGATAAGTTGAATAAAGAAGAAAAAAAAGAAGAAATATTAAAAACAATAGACGGACTATTTGATTTTAATTTGATGGCCAGATTGAGTTTAGGCAAAAAGTTCTGGAAAAAACTCAGTTCTGAAGGGCGGAATGAGTTTACTGAATTGTTTGTGGAGAAGTTGAAGCAATCTTATCTGGACAAACTTGACCTGTATACTGATGAAGAAGTAGTAGTTGATGAAGCAAAACTGATTAAGAAAAAACGAGTGGAAGTTCTGACCTATCTTGTCAGCAAGGACGATAAAATGGAGATGACTTATAAACTATACAAGACAAAGAAAAATGTCTGGATGGTTTATGATGTTGATGTCCTAGGAGTCAGTATAGTGCAGACTTATCGCTCCCAATTTTCGGGTGTTTTGAAGAAAGAGTCATTGGAAAAATTAATTGAACGTCTGCGTTCTTCAGCTGAATTGGGGTCTTGATGCTGAGGCAGTTCTACGAAAAAATCATTCTTAGTTATCCAAAAAGCATATTATTATTATTACTGATTTGTGTTGTAGCGCTCGGATATCAGGCACAGTATTTAGAAATTGATGCATCTGCAGAAACTCTGTTGCTTGAAGATGATAAAGATCTCGCATTTACACGCAAAGTAAATGAACGCTATGGAACCAGTGATTTTCTTATCTTAACTTACAGTCCACGTGAAGACCTGCTCTCAGACTCTACCTTAAACTCTTTGCGTAAATTAAGTGCAGAACTGCTTGCATTGGATAGAGTTGAATCAATAGACTCCATTCTCAACGTACCTTTACTTGAGAGTCCTCCCAAGCCCATTAAGGAACTGATAAAAAATGTTCCAACTCTTGAGTCTCCGGATATAGATAAAGTTCTTGCCAAAAAAGAATTTCTCAACAGTCCAATATACAGGGATAATCTGGTTAGTCCGGATTTTAAGACCACGGCATTACTGATAAATCTGTATGACGATCCTTTGTATCGTGAGTTGCTGAAGAAGAGGAATAGTTTAAGAAAAAAAGAAAAAGTAGAATCTTTAAGTGTTGCTGAGCATAAAGAGCTCGATAAGGTGGTGGTAGATTTCAAAGATCATCGTGATAAAATGCGAGGCGTTGAGCACAATAATATTTCTAAAGTTAGGGCTATTGCAGAAAAATACCGTGGAGATGCGAAAATATTTCTTGGAGGCGGAAGTATGATCGCGGACGATCTAGTTACTTTTATCAGGAGTGATCTTAGAATTTTCGGTAGTGCTGTTTTAGTTTTTTTAATGCTCACTCTTTGGATCATTTTCAGGCAGATTCGCTGGATCATTTTGCCACTTATAACATGTACATTTTCTGTGATCATTACCTGCGGATTTTTAGGGTTCTTCGGTTGGGAAGTAACGGTGATCTCCTCAAATTTTATTTCCATACAACTTATCATTACCATGGCAATTACAATCCATTTGATTGTACGTTACCGAGAATTGGCTGGCTTAAATCCAGAAATGAATCAACGTCAGTTGATTTTAGAATCGACTATTTTTATGGCTAGACCTTGTACTTTTGCAGTATTAACGACGGTAGTTGGATTTGCGTCTTTAGTTTTTAGTGGAATATTTCCTGTTATGAATTTTGGCTGGATGATGAGTGCAGGAATTGGAGTGTCTCTTTTTTTGACATTTTTGATTTTCCCGGTACTGCTGATGCAGGTGCCGAAAGCAATGCCGAATACTTCTTTTGAGTCACGCTTTGCACTGACAAAAATTTTTGCAGATATTACTGAAAGACATGGTAAAAGTATTCTTTTTATAAGTGTGGCTGCTTTAATTATGAGTATTTTGGGAGCGTTAAAGCTGAATGTGGAAAACAGCTTTATTGACTATTTTAGAGAAAATACTGAAATATATCAGGGAATGAAGACGATAGATCAACAACTTGGAGGCACAACATCCCTTGATGTGGTGATAAATCTTGAACAGAGTGAAGATGATTCTCAGATCGCTACAACTGAAGAAAAAACAGAGGTAAAAATAGAAGATGAAGAAGAGTTTGATGCTTTTGAAGATGAATTTGATGAAAGTGCCGGTGAAGCTCAATATTGGTTTACAGCTGAAAAAATGAAAAGGATAGAAGAAGTTCATGACTATCTTGATGGACTGCAGCATACAGGAAAAGTGCTCTCACTTGGGACAATGCTGAAAATAGGTAAAACTCTTAATTCCGGGAAACCCCTCGATGACTTTTTGCTAGCGCTTCTCTATAACGAACTTCCGGAGCATTATCGCAAAATAATTATGGATCCTTATGTATCTGTCGAAAACAATGAGGCTCGGTTTTATGTGAGGATAAGGGATTCCGAACCTGATTTACGACGCAATGAACTTTTGAAACAAATTCAGTTTGATCTAAAAGACAAATTGGATATTCCAGAGGAAAAAGGACGTCTCGCAAATGTGCTTGTACTATACAACAATATGCTGCAAAGCCTCTTTAGGTCGCAAATACTTACTTTGGGGGTAGTAATAGTTGCGTTTCTAATCATGTTCATTTTTCTTTTCCGTTCGGTAATGATAGCGTTGATTGCGATTTTTCCGAATGTACTTTCAATAGGAGTGGTACTGGGATTTATGGGTTGGATGGGCATACCTCTGGACATGATGACCATTACAATTGCGGCTATCAGTGTAGGGATTGCTGTAGACAATACCATTCACTACATCCACCGCTTCAGGTTTGAATTCGCCAGGGACCGTGACTATATGGCGGCTATGCATCGATCACACGAAAGCATAGGCTACGCAATGTATTACACCTCAATCACAATTATCATAGGTTTTTCAATTCTGGTGCTCTCAAAATTTATTCCAAGTATTTATTTTGGTTTACTGACGGGACTGGCGATGCTGATTGCCCTGGTTGCTGCGTTGACGTTGTTACCACAATTGATGATCGTCTTGAAACCTCTGGGTCCTGAAAAACAAAAAGGATGAGGCATTGAGAGTAGTACCTGTACAAATTATCTTTTTGTAATTTATACTGCGCCAGTTACTTCAAGCAGAATTTCTTCAGTGATTTAATCCAAACCCCTTCCCTGATATAAAATTGTTCGGACCTGTTGTTGATATAATTTTGCCGATTTTCGGACTGATAATGGTGGGTTATTCTTCTACCGCTTTTGGTTGGTTTGATCAATCGGCTGTCCGTGGACTCACACGGTACGTCTTCGATTTTGCAGTGCCGATGCTATTGCTGCGTACCCTTGCTACCACAAACCTGCCGGATGTCATTCCCTGGGATTATCTTGCTTCTTATTATTTAGGAACGTTGATCGTCTTATTGACAGGAATGTGGTCAACACGATTGTTCTGGAAACGGACATTTTCCCAACAGGTGATTAATGCTTTTTCCGGTAGTTTTTCCAATACAGTTCTGCTGGGGATTCCAATTATTTTGCTTGCATTTGATGAAGAGGCTGTAGTGCCTTTGTTTATCATCATAGGCACACACGGACTCATTATGGTGCCGCTTTTCACAATCATGCTTGAAATGGGTAAAAGTGGCAAGGGCCGGCTGATAACCGTCATTGCCAGAACATTGTATGGATTGATAAGTAATCCTCTAATTATCGGGCTGCTTTCAGGATTAGCGTGTAATTATTTTGAAATATCCTTGTGGAAGCCTGTGGAGGATGTGGCAAAGTTTCTGGGGAACTCTGTTACTCCCTGTGCTTTGTTTGCTCTTGGCGCAACTCTGGCTGGTTTTAGAAAAAACATACCGTGGCAGGAAGTACCATTGATCATTATCATAAAGACCATTGTACACCCTCTGGTTGTCTGGGTAATGGCTACGCTGGTCTTTGGTATTAAAGAAGCAATTTGGATTCAGGTACTGGTAATGTTAGCGGCTCAACCAACCGGCGTTAATCCATTTCTTTTTGCCAGCCGTTATAATGTAGGGCAGTTAGTTGCCAGCAGTGCGGTTTTTATGTCAACTGTTATTTCGATCTTTACTCTCAGCCTACTGCTGGCCTTTTTCCGCTGATACCATCTGTTAAAGAAGATAAAACCGGCTTAAAAAAACTCCAAAATTAACTGGAACTTTATAAAAAACAAGAGAAAATGTTACAAACTGACAATTTCAAAAAAAGGAAATAATGGCATTAGTAGAACTCGAAAAAAAGAACAATGTATACATTGTTACCCTTAATGATCCTGCAAGTGGAAACGCCATCAATACAGAGTCGTTGAGCGCTCACCGTATAGTATTAGCTGAGTTGGATATGGTTACAGAAAATTCTGCTGTTGTAGTGACAAGCAGTGATCCGAAATCGTGGTGTGTCGGCCTGGACTTTGAGTGGATTAGTGCTCAATCCGCAGGGCAGTTTGCAAGTTCTTTCAAGGAGCTTGAGGAAGTATTCGGACGCTGGGCCTTGTTAGCGCTGCCGACAGTGGGTTGTGTGACAGGTCACTGCATGGCGGGAGGAGCGGTATTTGCGGCAGCTCTGGACTTTCGGATAATGCGTGAGGACAGAGGGTGGTTTGCTTTTACGGAAATTGACGTTAAGATTCCACTTTCTCCAATTTTATATGAGTTGGCAGATTTACTGCCTAACAAACAGGCGGTGCGGGACCTCCTGCTCACAGGACGACGCATAGGAGGTGCGGACGCGAAAAAAATAGGAGTGGTTGATGAAACTCATTTGCCTGAAGAATTAATGCCGCGTGCACTTGAAATTGCGGAAGAACTTGCTCAAAAAGATCTTAAAACTTACGACGTAATGAAACAAATGATCAAACAGAATCTGGCACGGCAGATTAAAATGGAAATGAAAGGCTGAGATTCTAACTCACTTAAATGATATTAGTTTAAATTATTGTTAATCCTTGAATATTTTAAAAACCACGAAATATAATGCAGTTGCTGCCGTTGAAGGAAAAACATTATTGGCCCTGTGTTACTAATATCTTACAAGGTTCCCCGTTTAGATCCCACTCCGTACCTTGCGGAGTTTCCTGAAGCTGAAGCTGATCAGCGAGGGTTTCCGTACTCACGAAATCAATGAAATTCTCCAGAGCCGTATTCAGTTTTGCGGACGCATGGTAACTGATGTTGATGCGGTCCATCACATTAAGATCCATTTCTTTCCGCATGTTCTGGACTTTGTTTACAAACTCACGTGCAAATCCTTCCTGAATCAAGTTCTCACTCAATTCTGTATCCAGAGCAACGGTTAAACGGTTATCAGTTTCCACCAGTAAACCTTCTTTTTCCTGCCTTTGAAGGAGAACATCTTCCGGCACTAATTCTAACGTATCTCCATCAATTATCAATGAAATACTATCACCGTTCTGTAATTTTCTAATGTCGTCAAGATTCAGTTCAGCAATTGCGTTTGCGGCAATTTTCATTTGCTTACCGAGTTTTCTTCCTAAAGTTTTAAAATTGGCCTTTGCGCTCAAATTGACAAGTTCTTCCTCATCAGGTGTGATAACAATTTCCTTGATATTGAGTTCATCAGTAATTAAATCCGCAAGATTTTCCAAAACGTGTTTTGCCTCAGGGTCATGTGTTACCAGAAATATCTTCGGCAGTGGCTGACGTATTTTTAACTGATGTTTTGCACGCAGAGCACGTCCCATGGTGACGGTAGAAAGCACCAGATCCATTTGCTTTTCCAACTCTATGTCCCTGTAATCAGCATCTACTTCCGGGAAAATAGCCAGGTGTACGCTTTGGTGGTCTGTATCTTGACGCAGTGCACGGAAGATTCCGTCGGCAATGTATGGAATAAAAGGAGCTATTATTTTGCTGAATTCGAAAAGCACTGTGTAAAGTGTAGCGTATGCTTCATGTTTGTCCTGACCCTGCCCTGCTTTCCAGAAACGTCTCCTGCTGCGTCTAATATACCAATTGGTTAACAAGTCGATGAATCCTACAAAAGGTGCTACTGAACGGTTGAGGTCATATCCGTCCATTTCATTTTGTACTTCAGCAATCAGTTTTTGTAAACGCGACATAATCCAGCGGTCCATTGGATTATTCTTTTTCAAGGAGAGATTTTCCGGAGTCGGTTCCCAGTCGTCAATTTTTGCGTAGGTGCTGAGAAACGTGAGCGCGTTCCAAAGCGGAAGTAGTTGCTGTCGGGTAGTTTCAATCAGGCCTTTTTCCGAAAAACGCAAATCTTCTCCGCGTACTGCAGGACTGTTGAGCATATAAAGACGGACGGCGTCTGCACCGTACTTATTCAGCATCTCATTTGGATCCGGATAGTTTTTGAGCCGTTTGCTCATCTTCTTTCCGTCTTCCGCCAGAATTAATCCATTTACCACACAGTTTTTGAATGCTGGCGTATCAAACAATGCTGAACCTAAAACCGCGAGCGTGTAAAACCAACCGCGTGTCTGGTCTAAACCTTCACAAATAAAATCTGCAGGAAAATTAGCTTCGAAACGATCCTTATTTTCAAATGGATAATGTTCCTGAGCATAAGGCATGGAACCTGACTCAAACCAGCAGTCCAGAACTTCCGGGACACGTCTAAAAGTTTTTCCATTATGTTCAATGATCAGTGGATCGACAAAATGTTTGTGAAGATCATCTATTTTATTCCCGGTTTTTTCTTCCAGTTCTTTAACACTACCGATGCACAGGACCTCACCGTCTTCACTTTTCCAAATCGGGAGTGGAGTTCCCCAAAAACGGTTACGGCTGATGGCCCAGTCACGTGCGTTTTCAAGCCATTTCCCAAAACGACCATCGCGAATATGTCCCGGTACCCAATGCACAGTCCTGTTATGTGCAACCATTCTTTTCTTAATCTCTTCAACATTTACAAACCAAGTTGAAATCGGCTTATAAATCAAAGGAGTATCTGTACGCCAGCAAAATGGATAGCTGTGCTGTACTGTTTCATGGCGGAACATTTTTCGTTCTTCTTTAAGACGCTGGATAATTAATTTGTCTGCATCCTTGATATTCTTGCCTGCGATAAATTCCATGTAATCCATGAAATTACCTTCATCATCCACCGGATCAAAAATCGGGATGTTTTCACGTTGAAAAATGCGCACATCATCCTCACCAAAACAGGCCAAATGTACAATACCTGTTCCGCTGTCATCGTTGACATAATCATCCAACTGCAAAGCCCAGGTGTTGGTCGTGTCAACGTGACTTTTGGCAAAATCAAAGAGCGGTTCATATGTCATTCCCTGCAGTTCAGTGCCTTGCATTTCAGCCTGAACTTCATAACTTCCTTCATCGAAATATGTATCGATTCTTGATTTTGTCAAAATATAAGCATCGCCACTTTTTTTATCTCTGATTTTACAATAAATGAGTTTCGGACCAGCGCAGAGTCCCATGTTTGAAGGTAAAGTCCACGGAGTGGTTGTCCATGCAAGTAAATATAAGTTTTCCTCGCCCTTGACTTTAAATCGCAAAGTGACGGAAGGATCCTGAATATCTTTGTAATTCAGGTTTGCCTCAAAGTTTGAAAGCGGAGTGGAGACTCTCCATGAAAAGGGAACAACCTTTACTCCTTCGTAAATAAGCCTCTTATCCCAAAGCTGTTTAAAAACCCACCAGACTGATTCCATGAAATCAATATCCATGGTTTTGTAATCATTATCGAAATCAACCCAGCGAGCCATACGTTCCACAGTTTCCCGCCACTCACGAGTGTAGCGTAAAACAATAGCACGGCATTCTTCATTAAAATTGCCTTCACCAAATGTTTCGATTTCGTGGCGTCCATTCAGTTTAAGAGCCTGCTCAACCTCATACTCCACCGGCAACCCGTGTGTGTCCCAGCCGAAGCGTCGTTCAACTCTGAAACCACGCATGGTTTTGTAACGTGGAATAACATCTTTGATCGTTCCGGCCAACAGGTGCCCATAATGCGGAAGTCCTGTCGCAAACGGCGGACCATCATAAAAACTGAAAGCTTTGTCTTCCGGTCGTTGATCGATTGATTTTTGAAAAATTATTTCTTTGCGCCAGAATTCAAGAATTTCTTCTTCCATTTGCGGAAATCCGAGTCTGTTGGACACTTCTTTCATAGTCTTGATAAGTTGTTGCTGGATAGTCTAATAAAATTAGTTGGGCGTTTCAGGACGAATGAAAACGCCAACTGTAGTTATGCTCTTGGGATTTCTCGTGAGAAGCGAACGGCAAGGTTGAAATAATCCATGGCTAAAGTACCCAGATCATCATTCTGTTGGGCGACTTTAAGTTCGCAAGTTTTGACCCCTTGTTTTAGTGCACAATAAGTTTGATAAAGAGGTAGCATTTTTAGTAAATCCTGATCATTTGAGACTTCAAGATATTGCTGTACAAATGCGTCAAACAGTTCATTTTTACCCATACGTGCAAGTTCGACTGTTAAAGACGAGACATCATTCGCTACGTCCAGAACCGCCAACTTCTTTTGAACTTCCTGCGGACTGATAAAATATACCTGATCTCCATTAACAAAAATATGTTCCGGTAAAAAAGCACCGTGACCCAGGACAATTCGCCCTTTTTTTTGCCGTTTGCTGAAAAGACGCTTATTGTCATCGATGAACTTTTCAAGAGGATGTCGAATCATATCCAATATCGGTTGCGTTAAAGATGCTTCAAAATACCGTTTCAGTTGAAAAAGCATGTCGTCACAGAGTGCGCGAAAAGATTCCGGTTTGCCTGACACTGCTGCTGTGTCTTTTGCAGGTGATACTGCATGAATCTCAGCAATTCTGGTTGCAATTTTCGAAATATGTTTTATTGTAAGTTTGTCTTTCGCCAAAAGCTGGGTAAGTGACCATTGATCCGCAAGTGCCTCCATTTTTAAGGCATACTCAATTATTTTTCCTTCTGTACCGCCGATTTTGAGTTCATCATTATGTTCCATGACAGGCAAAACTTCTAAAGGCCAGTTTGGATTAAAACGCTGACTGAGACGGCACTCTTCTCGACAAAAAGCTTCTTTAACAGCTAATGTAGCATATTCATTACCCGACTTTTTAATCTTATAAAGCTGGTCATCAGCTTTAAACAAGAATGAAGTAGAAGTCTCACGCAACTTAATTGTCTTTGGAGAATTATGATAAGCTGCAGGTTCTTTGAGCGCCTTTCCCAATTCTGTTTGCGATACAGTCATAGTACGTTTTAATTAATGTAAATGTTTTTTACGATATTAAAATAAAAAATAATCAACCATTTCTGTTTGTTGACATTCAACTCACATTCACGAATCGTGCATAAATATCTATTCAGGTTTACGAACTTAGTGGGGATCAAGTACGATACAGCAGAATTAAATGTGACAGCAGATAATTTTAAATATTCAGAATGTGCCCCAATTTATGTTTTTTTGTATGCATGTACTTTATATTTCCGGGGTTACTCTGAATCTCAAGTGGAATTCTTTCTACAACCTCAAGACCGTGTCCCTGAACTCCGACGATTTTACGCGGATTATTAGTCATTAAGCGCATTCTCCGTACACCTAGCATATACAGCATTTGCGCACCCATCCCGTAATCACGCAAATCTGCTTTAAAACCTAATTGTTGATTTGCTTCGACTGTATCAGCACCTTTTTCCTGAAGTTTATAAGCGTGAAGTTTATTGATCAATCCAATCCCGCGTCCTTCCTGAGGCAAATAAAGGATTACGCCTTTTCCTTCTGCTTGCACCATTTCCATGGCTGCATGTAGTTGCGGGCCGCAGTCGCAGCGGTACGAGCCAAAAACATCACCTGTCAGACATTCTGAATGTACACGTACCAGAACAGGCTCATCCTCTTCCCATTCCCCTTTCACCAGTGCGACATAGTCGCTGTCGTCCAAAACACTTTGAAAACCGATCACGTTAAAATCACCAAATTTTGAAGGCAGCATTGCTTCCGCTTTTTTGATAACCAATGTTTCGTTACGTTTCCGGTATTCAATGAGGTCTTTAATTGTAATGATCAATAATTTGTGGAGTTCTGCAAATTTCATCAAATCAGGAACACGTGCCATTGTACCGTCCTCATTCATAATTTCGCAAATCACACCACCAGGTAGCTTATTAGCTAATTTTGCGAGATCAACAGCAGCTTCAGTATGTCCTGCCCTGCGCAATACTCCACCCTGACTCGCCAGTAAAGGGAAGATATGTCCGGGGCTGCGGATGTCTTCCCTGCCTGAATCCGGATTAATTGCCACAGCAATTGTGCGGGCGCGGTCTGCAGCAGAAATGCCTGTCGTTACGCCTACAGAAGCCTCAATGCTGATTGTAAAATTGGTGCCCATTGTTGCGTTGTTATTACTCACCATTAAAGGCAGATTCAACCTGTTAACAGTTTCGGCTTCAAGTGGTAGACAGATCAACCCCCTGCCAAATTTCGCCATGAAGTTAACTTTTTCTGCAGTTGCAGCTTCAGCCGCGCAAATGAGGTCTCCTTCATTTTCGCGGTCCTCATCGTCCACCACTACAATTAATTCACCGTTGGCAATGGCTTTAATCGCCTCCTCAATGGAATTAAATCTTTTGTCTGTTTCTGCCATGATTTAATAATTAAATTAAGTCCTTTGAAATATTAATGTGTATTTATGAATTTGTTATAAAAACTGAAATCTACTCTGCAGCTATATCAGTAACCCGGAAATGAATAAAAATAAATGCTGTGAAGCTACCTCTTATTTTAATTTTGCTAAAATAAGCCAGTCCTCTCCCAGAGGGGTGATCGAGCTGATGTCCAGTTGGCAGGCATCATTCACATTCTCTACATTTATATCTCCACACCATGACAAAGAGTCCTGCCCTCCGATTATTTTTGGTGCCATAAATAATGCAAGGTGATCTACAGATTTGCTTTTAAGAAAGCTGGCATGTATCAGACTTCCCCCTTCCACCAACAAACTCTTCAGTCCGTGATTTCTCAATTCAGACAGTACCCACAAAATATCCGGAGTTTCCGTAGGTGCTCGAATAATCTTTAATTCAGTCCGTTCCGGCCAGTTCCGTGAAGGTGCCTGATTTCCGGTAATAATTATAACAGGGACACCATCATTTTGAAACACCCTGCTTTGTTCCGGAATACGTGCTTTTGAGTCCAGCACAATCCTGACAGGAGATCGTCCTTTTTCAATACCGCGTACAGTCAATCCCGGATCGTCTGTCAGAATTGTGTTGATGCCAACCAAAATAGCATCATTCTCGTGTCTTAATTGATGCGCTTTACGCCTTGCCACGTCTCCGGTTACCCATTTAGAGTGTCCGGTTCCTGTCGCGATTTTCCCATCGACTGAGGCAGCAGCTTTGAGAGTGACCGTGATTCCTGTGCTTTGCTTCATCTGCTTCTCAAAATTAAGTCACTTTTTATTTATAAACAAGTGCCATTCTCAATACATCTTCAAGACTTTTCTTTCCTGTAAATTCTATAGATATTAAGCTAAAACAACAAGGGATATGAACAGGATGGCTTCATAGAGCAGGTTTTAGCAGCAATTATTTAATCAGCAACCAAAGCTGTTTTAGAAATTTTCACTAAAAACTTTGTTTGAAATTATTACGCACATGAGCAAAACTGCGAGATGTTCATGTCATTACTGCACAACTGTTTTACAGGAACGCAGTTTCTGAGCATCCGCCCATTCATACATCAACTTACCTGTACGTAGCATGTCTTCCGGATTACCAGGATTAAAGTGTCCTCCTTCTACCCAAGTATCACTTTTTGGATCAGGTGAATTATCCCAGAGAGGAAGATAAGCTTCAGGTGGAACTAAAGGATCTTTTGTTCCATTGATAAAATGAATTGGTGTCCCGGAAATATTCGGTAAATATGTCTCCATTTCACCATATTTCAGCATATTAGCCAGTAAAAAAGAGAAGAAATCAGTAAGCAGCCGGAGGCCTGTTATTTTAACTTCCATGCTGAAATCAGTTGAATTTTCAGTTAGCTTGTAATGTATCAGGCCCTGATTGAATAAGAGAGGTTGAATGACCCGTTGAAAATTTGTAAAACCGTAGACGACCATCAACCCGTCAACTTTTTCCGGAGCAAAACTGGTAAGTATAACGGGAAATGGTGCACCAACACTTCCTCCTGCCATCACAACTTTGTCTGTGAAACGTGTGTCCTCAGGTTTTGCTCCTTTCACATAATTCAACAATGCATCGAGAGCACCGAGTGTGTGTCGTGTTTCTTCACGGATTTTCTCGGGAATTTGCCACCAGTCCAGCAGATCCCAATCTTTCCAATAATGCCGCAGTAGAAAAGAATGAACGGGTTGTTTCATCAAAATGGTGTTTCCTGTAAATTTCCATTTACCACCGCCGGATAATAATTTTTCTCCCTCTTCTACTCCTCCTACAATGATCAGCGTATCACACTGCATTTTTTCAGGACGTGTTATCCACGCAGTTGTTGAACGTTCAGGATCATCGACTGACCGTAATTCCCACTTGTAAGGTGTCAGTTCCTGAACCTTCCAATCAGGGACATCTTCAGCAAGAAAAGGTTGCTGCACAAGAAATATTTTAAGAGCTATTCCACTGATTAGCAGGATAATGAATGCTACCAGCAACAACAATAGAAAACGGCCGTATTTCATCTGTTTTTCAGATTGAGGATTGAGTGACAATCAATAATCATGGAAGGTACCAAAAATTTTAACACAGAAATCATAAAAGCCCATGTCCGCAATCGGTCTAGGACTCGACACCACTTTTGATGACACTTCAGTCGCTATCCTGCGCGGAAAACGTGAAGTATTGGCAAATCTGACTCTATCGCAATATCAGGATCATGAAGAGTTCGGAGGTGTCGTTCCAGAGAGAGCTTCTCGTAAGCATCTTGAAGTTATAAATCAATTGATCGCAGTAGCCTTAAAGGAAGCTCAAATTGATTTCTCCAAAATCGATTACATTGCGGTTTCCAATCACCCTGGATTGTTAGGTTCCTTGCTGGTTGGCTTAACTGTAGCGAAAAGTCTAGCGTACACCTTACAATGTCCGTTAATCGGAGTCAATCACGTAGAAGCTCATCCATACGCAAATGTTCTCGCTCATGGAGAAATGCCGTTCCCGGCTCTTCATTTGGTTGTAGCGGGTGGGCATACTTTGCTGATCAAGGCCAAGACTCATTTTGATTATAAAATTATCGGTCGCAGTTTAGATGATGCGGCCGGTGAATGTGTAGACAAAGTCGCTAAAATGTATGGGCATCCGATGCCGGGGGGCCCGGTTGTAGATCGGGCGGCGTTGGAGTTTTCCGGAGACACGTATGATTTCCCACGTCCGCTGTTATACAAAAATGGGCACAATTTTTCTTTCAGCGGCTTAAAAACAGCAATGTTGCGTTTCAGAGAAAAGCATCTGGAAAACCCCTCTACTAGAGTGAATAATGGGAAGCAACTTCCGGAAGAAGGACCTGTCCTTGCTTCATTTTTTCAAAGTGTGATTGATGTCTTAATCCACAAAACTTTCAAGGCTGCTGAAACTCACGGACTTAAAAACATTTCTGTTTCAGGTGGATTGGCGGCAAGCCGTAAATTGCGCTCTGCGTTTGAAACAGAAGCTGCACGGAAAAGAATAAATCTTTTTTATCCGCCGCCAAATCTCTGTACAGACAATGCTGCAATGGTGACCTGTTTGGCTGCCCACCGCTTTGAAGTAGAGCAATTTGATGATCTGACGCTGGATGCTTTTCCGAATTTGATTAGTTGAATGTGGACTTAAATTTTGCGGAATATCAAGGTGCTGGCCCATGAAAGACCTACTCCGAATCCTGCAAGAACTGCAACCTTCATTTCCTGATTGTTAAATTCCTGAGCAAGAATCATCGGTACAGAAGAAGATACTGTGTTTCCGAATTCAGCAGAATTGAAGGGACATTTTTCCCGCGGAACTCCAAGCGTGTCGGCAATGGAATTAACAATATGGAGGCTCCCTTGATGCAGCAAGAAACGGTCAATTATTTCAAGAGTCATTCCGTTTTTTTCCACCATTTCCTGGATACTGTTCGGAATTACACGAACCGTGAAGGTGAATACCGCACGCCCGTTCATGTGCACATGCCCATCTCCCCTCACAATGATACCTTCTTTTTTGCTGCCGTCTGAACCAAAAACAAACTTACCGAAATCAAAAACCGGATCTTCGGTTAGCAAAGTCACGGTTGCACCATCTCCAAATAATGTCGCGGTTTTTTTGTCATCATGATCTATAACTTTTGAATACGGATCTGCGGTAAAGAGCAAACCTTTACTGAATTCATTAGCTTCCATGAAAGATTTGATCACGGAAAGTCCATAAACATATCCGGAACATCCCAGAGAAATGTCAAAAACAGCACAGTTTTGTGAGATGGAAAGTTTTTCGTGAAGAATTGCGGAAGTGTGAGGAAGTCCGTGTCCGTCTGGATTTTGAGTGCAGACGATCATACAATCTATTTCATCAGCAGAAATCGGAGCCTTTTCCTGCAAATTTTCCCACGCTTTTACACAAAGGTCCGAAGTCTCCTGCTCCGGATATTTCTGTGCGACTTGAGTAAAGCCAATTTTATCACGGACAAAAGAAGCAGTCATGCCGAATTTATCCATGCGGTCGAAGTTTGAAGTTCGAACATCCGGCAAATACGTCCCAATCGCCTTGATGCCTATCATTGCCGTTACTTTTCTTTGCTGAAAGGTTGACCTATGGCTTTAGGTGCCACTGCTTTGCCGACAAATCCTGCCAGAAAAATGACTGTGAGAATGTACGGTGACATGTCTAAAAAGCTGTTGAGAAGTTTCACTGGAACTATTCCCTTTAGCAAGTCAAAAACCTCAGGTTTATCTTTGATTGCAAACAAAAATGAGAAGAGCAAACAGGCGAACATTGCGGGGTATGGACGCCACTTTCCGACAATCATGGCTGCGAGCGCAATGTAGCCTTTACCAGCAGACATGTCTTTCACAAAAAAGGCCAGGTGTGCAGTTGAAAGATACGCTCCGGATATTCCTCCAAGTATACCGTTGAAAAGCAGAGCCTGATATCGAGTTTTATTAACCGAAATCCCAGTAGTGTCTACTGCTAAAGGATTTTCACCAGTGGCACGTAAACGTAAACCAAAACTACTTTTAAAGATCACCCACGCTGTAATTGGTACCACCACAAAAGCAATGTAAACCAGGATGCTGTGCCCACTTATTAGCTCATAATAAAGATCACCTAAAATTGGCACATCACGCAGTTCGTCTGCATAAGGTAATTTGATAGGCATAAAACGCGCTTCTTTTGGAAGTTGTGGTGTTTTTCCTCCCATCCCAAACCAGGCGTTAGCCAGTACGACCGTCAAGCCCATCGCAAAAATATTGATCGCAACACAGGATACGACTTGGTTGCCGCGTTTGCTGATACTGGCGTAGCCGTGTATCATGGAAAAAATGATGCCGATACCGATGGAACCCAACAGACCCCACCATGCAGATTGTGTCCAGTACGCAATGGTTGCAGCAACAAAGGCCCCCCCGAGCATTTTACCTTCGAGACCAAAATCAATCACTCCTGAACGTTCCGCAAAAATACCACCCATTGCGGCAAAGACGAACGGTACAGAAATCCTGAGAGTTGCATCTAAAATTAATAAAAAATCAATCCACATGTGAAGGTTGACGGTTAACGGTTGTATACCAAAATTGGTGCTGGCCATCTGAAATGGCTGTTTTCCATCGCTTTAGCTGTCGACGGAAGATAAACGTTTTACAAACTGCTCTATTTGAGGTCGAAATAGATTTTCCAATGCTCCGGCAAAGAGGATCACCAAACCCTGAATAAGCACAACCATGTGACGGTCTATGGTCTGTACTTCAAACGAGAGCTCAGCTCCTCCCTGATAAAGTATTCCAAACAACAATGCCGCTAACAAAATGCCTAAAGGATGATTACGTCCAATAAGTGAGACTGCTATTCCGGTGAATCCGATTCCTGCCTGAAAATTAAGCATAAGTCTATGACTGGAACCCATGATTTCGTTAATTCCTACAAAACCTGCCAATCCACCACCGATGACCATGGCAATGATAATGTTCTTTGAAACACTTATTCCAGCATATACTGCAGCTGTTTCGTTTGTTCCAACTGTTCTCAGTTCATAACCCCAACGAGTGTACCAGATAAAACGCCAGACCAATAACAGGCAGAGCAGCGCAAATATGAAAGTTCCATTGAGTGGCGTTTGAGTAATTTCCAAACCAAACCAGTCAAATATTTCGTGCATTTGCGGAACCCAAACGCGCTCACCGAATTCACGGGATTCGGGGGACATTTCTTTAGGCGGTCTTAGTACATGCGATAGTAGATTTACCATGATCACCGACGCGATGAAGTTGAACATGATGGTTGTTACAACTTCATGACTTCCGCGTTTGGCTTTTAAATATCCAGGAATTGCTCCCCAAATTCCTCCTAATATTATTGAAGCCAGAACTGCTAAAGGAAAAACCAGCCAGAGCGGCCAGTTTTCGAGCCATAAACAGACTAAGCCAACACCCAGTCCACCGATGTAAGCCTGTCCTTCAGCACCGATATTGAACAATCCGCAATGGAATCCGATTGCAAATGCTAAGCCGGTGAATATGAAATTGGTGGTGTAATACAGCGTATAACCTAAACCTTCGTCATAACCAAATGCACCGTAGAGCATGGTTTTTAAAGCAAACCATGGATCTTCTCCAAGTATCCAAATTACTATTCCTGAAATTAAAAACGCAATTAAAAGATTCGCGGCTGTAACCAGTGTGACCACCAGCGTGTTGGCTTGACGTTCATTCATGCGGCCTCTGTGCTTATGCCCGCCATTAAGAGACCAATATCACGTTCATTAGCTGCGCTGGCCTCCACTTCTCCCATAATTTTTCCTGCAAACATAACCAAAATTCTATCGCTCAATGAAAGAATTTCATCAAGCTCAACTGAGACTAGTAAAACAGCTTTTCCTGCATCACGCATAGCAATGAGTTGACGATGAATAAATTCGATTGCTCCGATGTCAACTCCACGGGTTGGTTGCCCTACTACCAACAAACCCGGATCACGTTCTAATTCACGTGCAACCACTAATTTTTGCTGATTGCCTCCGGAAAAGAGAGAAGCTCTTAAATTAAGATTATTCGGCCTGACATCGTAATGCTCCATATCATGCTTACAAGTTGAGAGGATAGTGTCTCTGTCCATTTCGAGTAAACCGTTATACTCAGGTTCGTTGTGATAACCCAGGATACTGTTTTCGTTGGCGGAAAAGGAAGTCACTAAGCCCATACGCTGTCGGTCTTCCGGAACATGCGCCATACCAAATCGCCGCATGTCAGCAGCATCTGCTTTCAAAGCAGGAGTGATAGTTTCAGAGTTAACTATAAGCTGTCCTTTTTGCAAAGGCTGAATCCCCGTTATTGAAGCTAAAAGCTCTGATTGTCCATTTCCTGAAACTCCAGCGATGCCGACAATTTCACCGGAACGCACGTTGAAGCTGACGTCTTTGAGCCTGTGTACTCCGAAATCATCAGTGAAGTCAAGTTGCTCTACTGTTAAAACTGGCTTCCCGGGCTTGGCCGGAACTTTGTCAACACGGAGCAGAACTTTACGTCCCACCATCAATTCCGCCAGCTCTTCCCTGTTAGTATCTGCAGTTTTCAGGTGAGCAACCATTTCTCCCTGACGCATTACGGAGACACTGTCGGTAATGGCCATAATTTCGCGTAGCTTGTGGGTGATTAAAATCACCGTTTTGCCTTGTTCACGAAGTTCATTGAGAATACGAAATAAATGATCTGCTTCTTGCGGAGTCAACACACCTGTGGGTTCATCTAGAATCAGAATGTCTGCTCCACGATAAAGTGCTTTGAGAATTTCCACGCGCTGTTGCAGTCCAACCGGTAAAGTATTAATTACTGAATTAATACCGACTTCCAGATGATATTCTTTTTCCAGACGCTGCAGTTCAACTTCAGATGCCTCCAGAGATTTATTGAGCGAAAATCCTGTTTCAGTGCCGAGAACCACATTTTCCAAAACAGAGAAATTGTCCACCAGCATAAAGTGTTGATGCACCATACCGATTCCAGCGTCAATCGCATCGTGAGCACTACGAATCACTGTCGGTTTTTCCTGCACTGAGATTGACCCAGAATCAGCTTGATAGAAGCCGTAGAGGATACTCATCAAGGTCGATTTGCCGGCACCGTTCTCTCCGATAATTCCATGTATAGTTCCGGACTCAACTTTGAGCGAAACGTCTTTATTCGCGCAGACATTGCCAAAATTTTTATTTATCCTTGTCAGTTCTATTGCTAATTCAGACATCTTTACAGGAGTTATGATTATTTTATACTTTCTTAAACGTCGATTGACTAAATTACAAATCGATACATTTTTATAAGCTTGAAAATCTTTCTAAAATTAAAGCAAAAAAACCGTCAGCATTAATTTGATTGATATAGGTCGCATTTGGTGCACGATCGGTAACTTTCCACCAGTCAACTACAGTCATGCCCATTGTCAACTCGGAATTGATTTCTACCTCAACATTAACCTGCCTTCCTTCAAAAAGTTCAGGTTGGAGTAAATAAGCAATCACAGTAGGATCATGCAGAGGCCCGCCGCTGGAAGCGTACTTTTCCACATCAAAGCGTTCATAAAAACTCAGCATTCCGTAAGTAGCATCACCGACAGGAGTTCCAAGTGCTTTTAAAGCATCGAGCCATTCGCGCTGCATGAGTGCTTTGTGAGTGACATCCAGAGGCATGATCACCAGCGGACGTCCACATTTCATCACAGTGTTTGCCGCATGCGGATCAACATAAACATTAAATTCAGAAGTCGGCGTAATGTTACCTCCTTCAAAATATCCTCCGCCCATCAGTACAATACTTTTAATTTTTTGAAGAATCTCCGGAGCTTTGACCATGGCCATTGCCACATTTGTCAGCGGCGCAAGACAGCAAATAGTAACTGAATTGTCTTCTGCCGCAAGCAAAGTTTCAATCGTCCAGTCTACACCATGTTGTTTTTGTAGGGAAATTGTTGGCTCTGGAAGATCAGCTCCATCCAATCCTGTTTTCCCATGCACATGTTCTGCTGTAACCAGCGGACGGACTAGAGGGCGTGAACAACCTGCGAATACTTTTGTCTCGGGCTTTTTAGCAAGCTCACAGAGCATTAAGGCGTTACGCGAAGTTAACGCTAAAGGAACGTTTCCGGCAACAGTGACAATACCTAAAAGATCGATTTCTTCAGGAGCGGCAAGTGCCAGTAAAATGGCAATGGCATCGTCCTGTCCAGGATCGGTATCGATAATAATTTTATGAGAGGGCATGAAAAAGGTCTTTGGTGAAGAATACTTTAGGATAGCGGACGCATAACTACGGGTGATGGATGTTGGGTGATTAAATTTCATCACCCAAAACCCAAAACTAATTATTACTCACCCATTTTGATCAGACTACTGTACAGTACACTTATTGTTACTCATATAGTCATGGACTTTAATTGAACCAGAGATGATTCCTTTGCGGACTTGCTCCACTTTGGATTTCATCGCACTGCTGACCAATTTGGCATTGTGCTCATCAAGTGCCCAACCCACACCATCTTCTGCTAAGCCAAGAATTTTAAATCCTGGTTTCCAGGAATTGTCATGTCCAGTTTTAAATACTTCATATGCTGCAACATCGACACGCTTTAGCATAGAAGTCAAAACGGATCCTGGCTGGAGGTGGTTCTGGTTGCTGTCAACACCAATGGACATCTTGCCATTGTCTGCAGCAGACTGTAATACACCAAGTCCGGTACTACCGGCAGCTGCATAAACGATATCTGCTCCACTGTCGAACATAGTCTTTGCCAGTTCAGCACCACGTGCAGGGTCACTCCATGCTGCAGGAGTTGTTCCTGTCATCTTTTGAAAGACAGTGGTTCCGGAGTTGATGTACTTGACTCCCTGAACATATCCGCAGGCAAATTTGTGAATCAAAGGAATATCCATTCCACCGACAAAACCTACTTTGCCAGTTTTACTTTTCATTGCAGCCAGCACACCTACCAGGAATGAACCTTCATGTTCCTTAAAGATGATAGACTGTACATTTGGCAGGTCTACCACCATGTCTATGATACTGAATCTAGTATTTGGGAATTCTTTTGCAACTTTTGATAGTGCTGCAGCCTGCCCAAAACCCACTGCAATTATTGGATCGGAACCACGCTTGGCAAGTTTTCGAAGGAACTGCTCTCGTTGAGCTTCCTGTTGCACTTCAAATTCACGGTATTTTATACCGGTTTCTTTACGGAACTTTTCCAGTCCGTTCCAAATTCCTTCGTTAAATGACTTGTCAAATTTACCACCCATGTCAAATACAACAGCCGGTTTGAAAGCCATTGCCTGAGAGGTGCTCCAAAGAACTACACCAGCCAGAAGGAGGGTAGAAAGCAATCTTTTCATAACATACTCCTTAACAATTTCCGAAACTCTGTCCGGAACAGTTTATCAAAAAACCTCTCAGTGTTAGCTGTGAGGAAGCGGGACAATCCCACGAACGCCACTACAAGAAAGTGTACGAAGATTATATATATATTGTATATTTGCTGAAGATTCAACTGTAAATTACTTTTAAAAGGAAAAAAGTTAAAGAAACTTCCTTCCTTAGATCAGGCTTTGGACATGATTTTAGGCTGATCCTGTCAAAGAATTATTTTTCAAATTTTGAAGAGTCAGCAAAAAAAACGATCAACTTACAAATCCATTTCACTCATGCCGTTTAACCAGCGTGCGGCATTGACTGTGTTTGCCATCAGCATGGCGATTGTCATGGGACCTACACCGCCAGGAACCGGAGTGATGAAAGACGCTTTTTCTTCGACTTGTTTGAAAGCTACATCACCAACCATACGACTTCCTGATGCTTTGCTGGGGTCATCGATACGGTTTATACCAACGTCAATAACAACTGCTCCGGGTTTAACCATGTCTGCTTTTACAAATTCCGGAATTCCGATTGCAGCCACCATGATGTCCGCCTGTGAAGTAACCTCAGCTAAATTTGCGGTTCGGGAGTGACAAACAGTCACTGTCGCATCCCAGCCTTTGCTTGAAAGCAGGGTTGCGATTGGTCGACCGACAAGATTACTCCGTCCAAGTACTACCGCGTTTTTTCCGGAAGTTGAGATTCTACTACGCTTGAGCATCTGCAATACACCGTAAGGAGTACATGAAATGAATTTGGGCTGGCCCATAGCAATCAGTCCTGCGTTCAACGGATGCAGACCGTCTACATCTTTGTCGGGTGAAATTGTCAGGATCACTCGTGTTTCATTTAGTTTTTCAGGCAAAGGAAATTGGCATAGGATTCCGTGTACTGCAGGATCATCGTTGAGGCTCTGTATCAATTTTTCCAACTCCTCTTGGGTAGTGGAGGCGGGCAAATCGTGCCCGATTGAACGAATACCTATCTCTCCGCAGGTCCTTTTTTTGTTACGCACGTAGACTTCAGAGGCAGGATCTTCTCCTACTAGAACTACAGCCAGACACGGTTCTATTCCTTTTGTTTTTAACTGATCAACTTCTTTGCGCAATTCTTCATTTATACTTGCGCCAATTACTTTTCCAGAAATCAACTCACTCATCTCTTTTCCGTTTGATTAATTTAATTAGGGTTACAAATATTTCACTCTTCCTGTATGATTATTCTCAATATAATTGGAAAAAATCTTATGGAAATTTACAATAATATTGACGCGCTTCACCTGAAATTAGGGTGTAATATTCAAGAATTTGAAGGAGGAGCAGGTTTACCGACAAGCTATTCTGACAGATTAGCTGAAGAAATCAATCTACTCTTGCTCGGTTGTGGATTTTTTGATCTTAAATCCTGCTGGCTGATTGCTTTAAAAGGTGTTGAAGCAGGTTCTTTTTTGCAGGGTATGGTGACAAGTGATGTTCTGCAGTTGGAAATTGGACAAATGCAATCAAGTTTGATTTGCGCTAACAAGGGCAAAATTCTGCATCATCTGGAAATTATCCGGAGTCGTGAAAATGAATGGATTGTAAGCTGTGATCCTGGGGAAGGACGCGCAGTAGGGACGATACTTGATAATTTTCATGTACGTGAAGAGCTGGAAATGCGTTTACTTAATTCCGGAGAAATGCTGCGTTTAGATTTGATCGGTCCGGATGCAGAAAAAAATCTTGTAAAATTGGGTTATTCTCCGGAAAAAGCTGATTGGAAATTTGAGTCTGGATCAGTCTTTAGCGTAAAGTTAAATTTAGGAAAGCTGCCGCGTTTGATAAATCTTGTTGATTTAAACGTCATACAAAATTTTATTAAACATGTACTGAATAACGATAACGTTGATTTGACAGGACAGGAAGCCTTTGACGAAATACGGATCTCAGAGGGCATTCCGCGTTTTGGAGTTGATTACAGTACAGAAAATTTTCCTCAGGAAGCAGGGCTTGCTGATCATATTTCCTACAATAAAGGTTGTTACATCGGTCAGGAACCTCACGCCAGGATGCATCATCGAGGGCATCCGAACCGGATCTTGGTCTGGTTGAAACTTCCTGAAGATTCTGAAGCAAATTCCGGAGATGCTCTTTTTCACAATGCAAAAGAAATTGGAAGAATCACCAGTTTATCTGGTATTCCAAGTAAAGGAATTTTGCGAGGAATTGCCATGGTCCGCCATGAGCTAGCAGAGGATAAAAATATGTTTGCTTTAGCTGTTGAATCTCAGCCAATTATTCAGCACGGAGCTCTACCTAACACAATTGTGTAATGACCAGAATATGACCAAATTCGCCTCCCTGCCAATCCTTCCAGTTCCTATGGGCTGTTTCACCGGAATCATGCTGGTATTGTCACTATTTATTTTAAGCTATTTTTCAGTTTTTATGAATTACTGAATGAAGCGAAAAACTCTATCGTAATAAAAGTAGCGATTGAGTGAGAGGTTGCTGGAGAGACCGTAAAAATAATCATCTTCTGCGGTACGGTAGGTTTTACGGCGGATACTCCATTTTCGTCCTGAAGCATCCATTTTCAGTTTAGAAACTCCGAAGTCAAGGTTCGCCCGCAGATCCGAATTGTTGAGGTAAAGAACAGCCGGTGCAAACTCACCGCGTTTTGAGTCAGAAATAATTTTGATCGTATCTCCGTCAAAGCGTAGTTCATAACTTACCAGACGCGGCGGTTGCCAAGTTGCTAAAGCTTCTTTGTCGCTGATTAAAACAGGACGGTGATCCAATACATTTTGGGGGGTTTTGAGGAAATTGTCAGTTATTTTCCCACTCACTTCAAGGGGTGAGAGTTCCCTGAAATTTACAAATTTTTTGAAATCATTGCGCACATATCCAAGGGACGATTTTCGTTTGATTCTCAGTCCAATGGTGTTGATTGTATATTCCGCCAGTTGTTTTGCTTGTGTACGGTAGACAAGATCTTCAAGAAAGAATATTCCGGTTTCACTTGAAATGTCTCCGCTTAATATTTTACCGTTTGGAGTGTTGAACCGGATTTGTAGAATCATTTCTTCCGCCAGACTCAGATTGGAGGATAAGCGGTCAAATTCCAATTCAACCTTACCTGTTATCAATAAATGCCACCATTTCTGCATTTCTTCACGGGCTTGACTGAGTTCCGGATTTTGAATTAAGGCGATTTCTAATCTTCGGTAGGCTTTGTGGAATTCCTTTTGCTGCAGATACTGCTGATAAGATTCAAAGTTTTCCTGCGCAACTTTTACATTCATGCGTTTCAGTGCTGCAGAAATATCCTCATCATCCGGATTTTCAACTGCAGCAATGCGGTACTCTATTGCTGCTTCTGCCCAGCGCTCCTGCTTTTCCAGTTCCAGGCCTTGATCATAATTAAATGAACATCCGACCATGAACCATGTAATCAAAAACATTAAAAATGTTTTGCAACGTGACAAATGGCTACAGATCATGATTTTACGTTCATTGGATAATTCGGAGCTTCCTCAGTAATGAAAATATCGTGGGCGTGACTTTCCTGTAAACCTGCGGCGGTAATCTTTACAAAACGTGGTTCCGTTCGCAATTCTTCAATGCTTGCGGAACCTGTGTAACCCATGCCGGCGCGGAGTCCACCAACAAACTGATAGATTGATTCAGAGAGATGCCCCTTGTAGGGCACACGTCCCTCGATACCTTCCGGTACAAATTTGAAGTCTTCCTCAATATGACCTTGGAAATATCGGTCCTTGCTGCCGTCTTTCATTGCGCCTAATGAACCCATGCCGCGGTAAATTTTATAACGCCTGCCCTGATAAAGTACTACCTGTCCAGGTGATTCTGCAGTTCCTGCGAACATGCTGCCTATCATTACAGTGTGTGCTCCTGCAGCGAGAGCTTTAACGATGTCTCCGGAATATTTTATACCTCCATCTGCAATTAACGGAATGTCGGTTTTCCGCAAGGCGTGCGAAACTTTGTCAATGGCAGTCATTTGCGGAACTCCGATACCGGCTACAATACGTGTTGTGCAGATTGAACCGGGGCCGATCCCAACTTTAACAGCATTTACTCCGGACTTTACTAAAGCCTCCGCGGCTTCTCCTGTAGCTATATTCCCGCCGATTATCTGTAGCTCAGGAAAAGTAGAACGCAGTTTGGTGATACTGTCCAGCACTCCCTGCGAGTGTCCATGAGCTGTATCGAGCACCACTACATCAACTCCGGCATCGATCAATACTTCCGCACGTGATAATAAATCAGTTGAAGTACCAAGGGCTGCGCCTACTCTGAGACGGCCTTGTTCATCTTTGTTGGAGCCAGGGTACTTTCTGGCTTTTTCAATATCTTTGATAGTTATAAGACCTACCAGTTCATAATCTGCAGAAACGACAAGCAGTTTTTCAATCCGATGTTTGTGGAGCAGACGCTTAGCTTCATCCATTTCAATACCGGGATCGACTGTTATCAGACGCTCACGACCTCCTGTCATTAAAGCAGAGACAGGTTGGTTATAATTAGTTTCAAAACGTAAATCACGATTGGTCAAAATTCCGACCAATTCGTTTCCCTGTTTGACAGGAACTCCTGATATACGGTATTCTTCCATCAAGTTCAGCGCATTCCGTAGCGGTTCCTCTGGTTCAACAGTAATCGGATCTGAGATCATCCCGCTTTCTGAACGCTTGACCAGATTAACCTGTTTTGCCTGTTCTTCCGCACTCATGTTTTTATGAATGATGCCGATTCCACCTTCCTGAGCCATGCAGATTGCAGTTTTATGTTCTGTTACTGTATCCATGGCTGCACTTAAAAAAGGGATATTGCAGTCTAGAGTTTGAGTAATTCTACTTTTTACAGATACTTCGGAGGGCAGTACTTTGGAGTGTCCGGGAAGGAGAAGTACATCGTCAAATGTGTAACTCTCTTCGATACGGTCTTTTAACATTTTTACTATTTCAGTGATTCAATTCATCAAAAATTATTGACATCTAGAATCGTGCATTTCACGCTAAAAGTCAAGTTGTTTACCGGAAACAAAAGTAGTGATTTTCGAAGAAACTTACTAAAAAATATGCGAATTATGTCTTTTGACTTGTTCTCAAAATTGGATTCAGCTAGTATCTGCGAATCCACGCATGTTGTGGCTTTTTAACCTGTTGACTGAAAAATTTTATGATAAAAAGACATTTTTGGATTTTAGCAACGTTGCTCATCGTTTTTGGCTTTCAGAATAACGCAAATGCTGTCAGCTGCAAAGACTTGAATACTAAAGATAAAATACATAAATTCATTAATAAATCGAATCAATCAAGTCCACTTTTGCAAAAAAACATTAGTGTTACACTGATTATGGATGCTTGCGAGGGCAAGCAGTGCAAGTCTAAAAGTAAACGTGCTGCTCAGAAAGAAACACTGCGTATTTTAAAACTTGATAACAAGCGACGTATTTATGCGGAGAAAGGCCCAAATTCACCGCGTTGTGTGATCCAAAGGGGAGGACGGCGATTTGTCTGCTCCAGCTGCGGAGTTGTATCCAATGAAAACTGTAGAAGTTTTCCTTCAGACGGCAGCTCGGTATTTCCAGGAACAAACATTGATACCGCGGATTTTACTTTAACTGCAGGCGAAGATAATGATATGAGTTGTTCGAAACTGAAAAACCCAAAATTTTTTAAAATTGAAACTCTAATCAAAAACGATTCAGCGGAAAACGAACAAAGATACGACAAAGTTCTTAGTTATTACGATAAGAAAAAAGGTGTACCGATCATGATGAATTTCTTTGCGGAAAAAGTTCTCCGTAAAGTTTATCGATTTTTCCCGAAATATTACGTAAAAGTTGACGGACAATGGTTCTCAACAGTGATGCGTGTTCGTACAACATTAGGAAAAGAAAAAAAATTCATTTTTGAAACGCTGACAAATGTCGATAAAAAAAATGGAAAACTAAAACTGTATCTAGACTTGTCAGACGATCCTGAATTTAAAAATGTGCCTCCTGAATCGCTGTTCAGCACAGACTGAAGATAGACAAACCGGTTCCCCGGAAGTTGCATTATCTACCCACTTGACTGTAAAACAGCTCTTGCCTGTCTTGTTGTTGTCAATTCTGTTTAGCCTTGTTTTAATCTTTATTGCCTCACCTGTATATTCCCAGGAGACTAGTGAAACCGAATTACAGCAAAGCCTTGAAGAAGATACCCTTCTAGAAGAAGACGCAGATCTTGGCCTTGAAGAAGATCCCCTCGCAGAAGAAGACTCAGATCCGGGCCTTGAAGAAGATCCCCTCGCAGAAGAAGACTCAGATCCGGGCCTTGAAGAAGATCCCCTCGCAGAAGAAGACTCAGATCCGGGCCTTGAAGAAGATCCCCTCGCAGAGGAAGGCTCAGATCTGGGCCTTGAAGAAGATCCCCCTGTAGAAGAAGACGCAGATCTGGGAATGGAGGAAGATCCCCTCGCAGAAGAAGACACGCTTGCAGAGTCTGATTCAGACCTGGGACTGGAGGAAGATCTCCTCGCAGAAGAAGACCCGCTTGCAGAGTCTGATTCAGATCTGGGCCTGGAGGAAGATCCCCTCGCAGATTCGGACACTGAGCTGGACCTTGATGAAGATCCGTTAGAGGGAGAATCAGCGAATCAGGAGACAGAAGAACAACTGGCAGACGAAGAGGAAGAAGACGAGGTATTCCCGCCAAGAGTCACTTTCAGCCATGAAGTAAAAACAATGTTAGGCGGTAGTGAAACGAAGGGCTTGTCAGTTTTAGAACCTTTGCTGAGTGAAATCAAAGAACTGCGTTTTGTTTCCA
>Ga0208764_10000299_pt1 | contig 30923 bp, 28 predicted proteins | sample ETNtaG_18_FD_185762 | JGI IMG/M metagenome (GOLD analysis project Ga0208764, IMG submission 185762) | Marine microbial and viral communities from oxygen minimum zone, Eastern Pacific Ocean - ETNP201302SV91 (SPAdes) (version 2) | ecosystem: Environmental > Aquatic > Marine > Oceanic ... | reverse complement strand
CCTTTCTTAATCGCGTACTTAATATAATTTTCTGCTTCTTTCCAATCTTCCTCTTGCATAAAAGTTTGGCCTAATCTCAAGAATAATTCTCCATCCTCTGATAATTCAGCAGCTTTTCGAAGTGGCGGAATAGCTTTTTTCCATTCTCTTGCAGATAGCCAAGCATTCGCAAGTTGTTCCCAATTTTTTTCTTCATCTTTAATACGTCCATCTTCTAGTTCTTTTTCAAGAATTAAAGCAGCTTTAAATGGGACCTCATAAAACATATATAATTGAGCAATCCTTAGAAGTTCGTCATGTTTTTCCAACATATCTTTAGAATGCATAATTTGCTGAACATAGAATGAATCTTCTTCTCTTTTTAATTCAGCGTAAAGAGCAGCAAGTTGACGATAATAATTCTTTTTTTCAGGAAACCTATAAGTCATAGCTTCAAGTATTGGAACAGATTCTTCATATCGATCGTCAAATAATAGAATAGATAAATAAACCTGATACCAATTCTCTCTTGGTTCTGCAGAAACAAAAACAGCCTTTTCTGCATGAGGTTCTGCTTTCCTATAATATTGTTTTTCTTCAGGTGAATCTTTTTCTGTTTCTGAAGCAAAGTATAAATATATCTGCGCTAGTAGCGCATGGGCAGAAGGACCAGCAGGTAATCCCATTTCTTCAGCATTTTTGAACCACTCCAATAATTTATCGTGCCCTGTGTTCCATTGGTCAACAGCTAAATAAAGTTGAGAAATCTGAAATTGAAGATCAAGTTGATCTTGAGGTTGAAGAGCATTTAAAGAATAAACCCTTTCAAGCAATTCAAGGCATTTATCATAATCTTCTTTATCTGCATATACATAAGCTTGTAATCTTACTATTTGTGCGCTCTCAAAAGGCCTAAGATCATCTCTTCTAAGTAGATTATTTAAAATATCCATGGCCCTGTCAGGCAAATCATCGCCTAAAGCTTCTTGAGCCTTAATAAATTCGGCCCCTACCTTCTTACTCATAGTTTGGGTTCTTTTTGCTTTAGGTGGCTTTCTTCTTTCTTTCTTTTTCTGAGCGTATACAGTTTCTGAGAAAAGGCTAGATACCGTAATTGTTGCAGGAATTGATAAGGTAAAAACAACAAAAATAATAACAAAACTTCTAAAAAAATCTTTTAATTTATCTTGCATCTTCTAACTCATAAGTAATTAAATGTTGAACTCCTGGTCTTGGAACTGCTTTTCCATCTAAAATTCTAGGTTTATATTTCCATTTAACGATAGTTCTAAGAGCTGATCGATTAAAAATTCCAGGCGGTTCTGCATCAACAACCATTGGATTAGTAACAGCACCAGCCGATGTAATTGTAAATTCAACCAACACCCATCCTTCAATCCCTCTTTGTGTAGCTCTTCTTGGGTATTGAGGAGGCACTTTCACAATAGGCAAAACATCCGCATCAGTTGAAGCAGCAAAGGCACCAAAATTTGGTCCACCAATATCTGGCGTAGCAACACTTTCTGCATTCATTTCAGGCCTTGGAGTTTCTGGAATATCCATTTCAGGTGGATCCGGCTCTTGTTCTTGTTCGGGTCTATTTGGTTTTTTCTTTGCTGTTTGTGTTTCAGTGTCTTGAATTTGTCTTAAGAAACTAATATTAATATTAGCTCCTTCATCACCAATATCATATTCGTTACTTGTAACAAGTGCCTGCATGACAAGAAAAAGAAAGACAGTAACAATAGCAGCTAAAGGAAGTGCAGTTACCCTACTATCTAATTCCTTTAGAGAGTAACCACCTATCTCAATATCTTGAGCCTTTTTAATATAAACTTTTAATTTGTCGAATAACTCAAACAAAACAACTCCACTTAATTCTTCTCAGATGCAGCAATTGAATATTGCTCTACACCTGCCAGCCTAACTGCATCAATAACTTGAACCATTAAACCAACTTCAGATTTTTCATCGGCCTGAATAACTGCCCCACCTTGAGGGTTTTCTGCATGAAGTTTTTCAACATTAGCTTGAACAGCGTCCATATCTATTAACCTTCTGTTAATCCAAATTTCATTCTTATCGCTTATTGCGATTAGTATGCCCACTCTATTTTGTTGCTGAGCTGTTTCAGAATCTGGTCTTGTAACATCAATACCTGACTCTTTTACAAATGTTGCCGTCACAATAAAGAAAATTAACATTATGAAAACAATATCTAAAAGAGGAGTTATATTTATTTCACTCTCTTCATCTAATCTTGCTCTTCTTCTCATTTTTTTTCTCCTAATTTTTATCCTTATTTACGATAAGGATAAATTATCCTCTACATATGAGATTTCTCTCTTAGATCTAGCTTCTAGTTGGGCTATAAAGAATAAACCTGATAATGAAGCAACCATACCTGACATTGTTGGTAATGTTGCTTTTGATATACCTGCTGCCATTGCACGTGCATTAGATGAACCTGTTATAGCCATAACATCGAAAACTTCTACCATACCTGTTACTGTGCCCAATAATCCAAATAATGGTGCAGCCGCAACAAGAGTTTTTATATATAACAATCCTCTTTGAGAAGATTGCCTAACCTCACTTATGAGTTTTTCTCTAATTCGTCTAGCATACCAAGAACTATGGTCTGAACGTTCATTCCAATTATTAATGGCTGTCTTTGATAGTCCTTTTTGGGATGTTGCGAAATGCCAATATCTTTCAATTATGAGGGCCCACATTACAAATGTAGCTAACATAATTGCTAAAAGAACATCTCCACCTAGCTCTATAAAGTCTCTAAGCGAACTGAAAGCGAGATCTGGTCTAATTAGCTTAAGTAGAAAGTCACCCATTTACATAAACTCCTAAAATTCCTTTAACTTAAATTATCTAGATTCTGCTTTTGCTGCAATTAATCCTGCACTCTGCTCTTCAAGTACTTGTTGGATTGATCGACTTCTTTGTTGCGCAACAGAATGTAACAATACCAGAGGTATTGCGGCTGTAAGACCAAGAACTGTTGTAACAAGCGCTTGAGAAATACCACCAGCCATTAATTTTGGATCACCTGTACCGAAAAGAGTAATAGCTTGGAAAGTTACAATCATACCGGTAACAGTACCTAACAAACCTAAAAGCGGTGCAACAGATGATAATAATTTAATAAAATTAATTCCACGCTCTAATGCAGGAAGTTCTTTTAAAACAGCATCATCCAGTTTTAATTCTAAAGTTTCTAAATCAGCTGCTCTATTTGAATGGTAGGCTGATAAAACTCTGCCTAAAGGATTTCCATCATTAGGATTATCTACATCCTTTGCTTGTGAATTAACAGCTCTAGATACTGCAGTCAGCCTAAATATTCTTTCCCCTGAAAGAAGTAGACCTATAACTAATAATCCAAGAATGATATACCCAACGACACCGCCTTGACCTATTCTTTCTGAAAGTCCAGGTGTTTGAATTAATAAACCTAAGATCGCTCCTCTTGAAGGATCAATAGCGCCTTTAACAATATCCCCTGCATCACCGTCTACAACATTGTCAGCGAGATCAACAAATCTAGCTTGAGGTTGTCTACCTAAAACTCTATATCTTTCGTCATCAGGAAGATATCCTAAGAAATTACCTCTTCTATCATAAGCGGTCCAAGGGCCTACTCTTATTACCTCCTCATCAGAAAAACTGCCGTCTGTATCAACAATAGTTCCTGTAAAGTGCTTTACTTCTCCTTGAGCTTTCATTTCCTCTAGAAGATGAAACCAAAGTAGCTCAAGTTCTTCATTTGAAGGTAATTTTTTAGATTTTGCCAAATTTGTAAGAGTCTCATGACGACCAGTTAATTCACCACTAATTATGGATTCCTTAATTTGAGCCCCCATTTCACTTGCTGTTCCTCTAACTACACCAAATAATTCTCCGAATGCACCAAGCCTTTCAGCTTTTAAATCTTCTAATTCACTAAGCTTAACATCATTCTCATCAAACTTTTTTTCAAGAACAACAGCTCTATCCTCTTGAACTTTTAAATCTGCTAAAGTCTTATTCAGGATATTTTGTTGAGTATCTTTTTCGGTAATAAATTTTGCAATTCTAGCTCTATTTTCTTCGGTATCATAAAGTGTCTCTTCTTGTACCTTTAAGATTAATTCCTCAAGGGAAGTAACCTCTGCTGGAATTTCATTCTCTTCATCCTGAGACATAACAAGCATAGGAGAAATTGATATTGCTAAGAAAGAAATTAATATAATTAATTTATTTATTTTAAATTTTTTCATTGTCTTCTCCTAATTAATCTGAAGTTACTTGTAATGGCACTACCATAAGATCAGGTGCGGCCTGTTCATTAGCGATACGAATACCAACTTGGATTGGAAGACGGTACGAACCACTAAGTTTAGTCCATTCTCCTTTACTCACATTCCATACAGCGGCGTCATCTCCATCTAAAGTTTGATAGATATATGAATTTCTACCAATTCTTAAAAAATTAACTGTTCTATCATCATCAGGGCTAATTTTCCCTGTATAAGCTTCGATGGTACGTCCATATTCATTCTCAATTTCATAAGCCTCAGAAATCTTTCTATACTTCTCTGCAGGTGAGGCATCTGGATTGTTCATTAGATTTCTAAGGTTAGCAACTCTTTGTCTTCTATCTTCAATTAAAAAAGGAACATCAAGTTCAACAAATGAATCTATAGCGTCAATCATTTTGAACATTAAAGGCATAACTGATCTGGTAAGACTACTAATACGAGCAACATCCTGTTCAATACGAACCATTTTTCTTTCTTGCCTATCAATCAATATTTCTAATTGATCATTATATTGTGTAAGGTCTTGGAGTTGTTGATAATTAAGTCTGAATTCTTGCACAATCTCACTTGTGCCATCATCTAGGGCATCAATTTGAGCTTGGGCTTCTTTACCGGAACTATTTGCTTGGGCAAAAAGTGATTTTACGGGATCCAATTGTCTTGCTGGATCAAATTCCTTTTGAGCGAAAGTTTCACTTGTCATTAAAAAAAGACATGAAACAAAAAATACAATTTTAAAATATTTATTTACAGACATTAGGTCCTCTCTAAAATTCACTGAATATAATTTTATAAATACTCAGATATTAATGAATACAGTTTTAAACAAATTACTGAATTGTCAACCCTGAATTTTCCCCTTTTCGATTTGACAGACAAAATTATTAGCAGTACGAGACTAATTAATCAAACTAGAAATAAAAAAAATAAACAAAAAAAATCTTGCATAAAATACTTTATATAAGTATATCACTTATAAATAATGACGCATGCGTCATCTTTTAGTGAATTTATAAATGAATAAAACAATAAAAACATCTTTAATAGCATTAGGAATCCTTATTTTATGGATGTTTACTGGCCTATTTACAGATAGTAATGATACTTCGAAATTAGAACTCGATATTGAGAGAAATAGTCAAAATTTAGCAAAAGCCCTTGTTAAGGCAAAAGTATTTAATGCAAAACCAAAACTTACATATGTAGTTTTAAGAGGCAGAACTGAGGCCAACAGAAATGTTTCCATAGCAGCGGAAACAACAGGTATAATTGACAATATATTTTTTGAAAAAGGTGAAAAAGTTTTAAAAGGCGATATAATTTGCAAGCAATCTGTTGATGCCAGACAAGCAAAATTAGATGAGGCAAATGCCCTTATGAAACAAAGAGAGCTTGAGTGGCAGGCATCAAAAACTCTTGTAGAAAAAGGATATAGATCTAAAACACAATTAGCCGCTTCTTCAGCTTCATATGATGCTTCAAAAGCTTTAGTAAAACAAATGGAACAAGAATTAGATAATATTAATATTAGAGCTCCATTTGATGGAGTTTTTAATGAAAAACATGCCGAAATTGGAGATTTTTTATCTATGGGAAAACCTTGTGGTAAAGTTGTTGATTATAATCCAATTAAAATTACTGCGCAGGTTTCTGAAAAAGAAATATCAGATTTAAAGATTGGTCTTCCTGGTCAAGCTAGTTTGTCAACTGGAGAAAAGGTAGATGGAATTGTTACTTATGTTTCTAATACAGCTGATGCCGCAACAAGAACATTTAGAATAGAAATCGAAGTAAACAATGATAATTTTGAATATAAAGATGGAATTACTACCGAAATATTTATTCCAGTTAAGAAAATAAAAGGTCACTTAATATCTCCCTCTTCTTTAACTCTTAATGAAAAAGGTGAAGTTGGGGTTAGACATATAGTTAACAGAAATATCGCTAGATTTTCGAAGGTTGAAATTTTAGGAGATGAAAATCAATTGGTTTGGATATCCGGTTTACCCGAAAAAGTAACTATCATAACAGTTGGGCATGAATTTGTTTCAGATGGTGACGAAGTAAATTTTAATTTAGAGACTAATAAAAGTTGATTAATATAATTGATTATATAATGGAAGCTAGAAAAACTGTTGTCTTTCTAATGGTTATTTTGATTGCAATTGGAACATTAACTTTCATTTCCATTCCAAAAGATGCAGAGCCAGATATCGATGTACCATTTATATATGTTTCGGTAATTTTACCTGGAATATCACCTGAAGATTCAGAAAGATTATTAGTCCGACCTCTTGAAAGTGAATTAAAAAATATTGAAGGACTTGAAGAAATTTCTGGTATGGCTTCTCAAAATTACGGTTCAGTTCTTTTAGAGTTTGATATTAGCTTTGATAAAGATAAAGTTTTAAGTGATGTAAGAGAAAAAGTTGATTTAGCAAAATCTGAATTTCCATCTGATGCCGAAGAACCAATGGTACTTGAATTTAATATGGCAACAATGCCTGTCATGACTGTTTCTTTATCTGGAAGAGTTCCCAATAGAACACTCATATACCATGCCAAACAATTACAAAATCAAATAGAACGGATAACAGGCGTGCTTGAGGCTCCAATAGTTGGAGATCGTGAAGAACTTTTAGAAATACTTGTGAGTCCAACAAAACTTGAAAATTATGATGTTTCGCTTGCAGATTTAATTAGATCGATTACAGGAAATAATAGAATTGTTGCAGCAGGATCAATAGATAAGGGTCAAGGAAAATTCTCTGTAAAGGTACCTGCCGTATATGAAAGTGCTCAAGATGTATTTAATATTGGCATTATTACTAAAGGTGAAGGAACAGTTAAACTAGGAGACATAGCTGAAATCCGAAGCACTTTTAAAGAAAATGAATCTTACGCAAGAATAAATGGCAAACCGGCCATTCATCTAGATGTAAAAAAAAGAATTGGTGAAAATGTAATTATTATAAATAAAAAGATAAGGGAAGTAGGAAATAAATATAAGATAGATAATCTTCCAGATAACATATTTATAGATTTTTCTGCAGATACTTCTGATTACATTAATGAAATGATCACATCGCTTCAAAACGCAATTACTAATGCAATAGTTTGTGTGATGATTTTGGTAATAGGATCCTTGGGTATCCGCTCAGCACTTATGGTTGGTATTTCAATTCCAACTTCATTTTTAATGGCAATAACTTTACTAGCCTTATCTGGCGGGTATGTGAACATGATGGTTATGTTCGGGTTACTGGTGTCTGTAGGATTGCTTGTAGATGGCTCAATAGTAATGGTTGAATATGCTGATAGGAAAATGGCTGAGGGACTAAATAGAAAAAAAGCTTATACACAAGCTTTTAAAAGGATGTTTTGGCCAATTGTATCTTCAACCGCAACAACACTTGCAGCCTTTCTTCCATTAGTATTATGGCCAGGTATTCCAGGACAATTTATGAAATGGATGCCGTTTATGGTAAGTTTAGTTTTAATTTCATCACTGTTATCGGCTTTAATATTTATACCAGTTATGGGATCTATTTTTGGTAAAACAGAACAAGTAAATAAAGCAAAACTAGATCAAGAATTTCATTTAAACAAACTAAAAGGTTTCACTTTAATATATGCAAGGCTTCTAGAAAAATGTTTAAAAAGACCTATGGCAGTTATTGGTTCTGCAATTGTTATAGTATTCACATTAATAATATTATATTCAAATTTTAATGCAGGATCCCAATATTCTGTAGATACAGATTCTAATCAAATGTTAGTTCATGTTAATGCAAGAGGAAATTTATCACCAGAAGAGAAGCTAGATCTATCAATAGATGTTGAAAGTATCGTCATGAATATTGATGGTGTAGATAGAGTTCTTACCTCAATCGGATCAGGGGATGGCTTTAATGTTATGTCGGCGATGGGCGGTTCTGGAAATAGAACTGATCAAATTGCCTCACTAATGATAGAACTTCATCCGGTTCATGAACGCAGATCGGCAGATAAAATTAAAGAAGATATACTTAATCAAACAAAAATAATTGCTGGAATTATTGTCGAAGCTTATAAAATAGAAAATAAACCAGATACTGGAAAAAATATACAAATAGAAATTACCTCAAGTAATCCAAAAAATCTTGAGATAATAACCAAGAAAATAACATCAAAATTAGAAACTATGGAAGGAATTCAAGAAGTTGATAATACCATGCCACTTCCTGGTATTGAATGGATAATTAAAGTTGATAGAGAACTTGCAGGCAGATTTGGAGCAGATATTTCTACAATTGGAGCTATAGTTCAATTAGTAACTAATGGAATTTTGGTAGATAAATATCGACCTGATAACTCTGACGATGAGGTTGATATCAGAGTAAGGTTTCCTGAAGAATATAGAATGATTGAGGAATTTGATAAATTACGTATACCAACAAATGCTGGGGCTGTACCATTATCTAATTTCGTAACAAGAATTCCTAGTCAAAAAGTTTCCACTATAGAAAGATTAGATGGTGAAAGAATATTTAAGGTTCGAGCAAATACATCGATGAATCCTGCTACTGGGAAAAAATTTCTGACAATCGATAAAAATATAGAGCTACAAAATTGGATTGCACAACAAAATATCCCAAATAATGTATTTATTAAATTTGCTGGATCAAATGAAGAAAGAGAAGAATCAGCTGCCTTTCTTGGCAACGCTATGTTAGGAGCTCTTTTTCTTATGTTTATAATTTTGTTAACTCAATTTAATAGTTTCTATCAAGCTATTATTACATTATCGACAGTAATTTTATCAACTATAGGGGCTTTAACTGGAATAATGATTGTTGGACAATATTTTTCCGTAATAATGACTGGTCTTGGTGTAGTTTCCTTAGCAGGCATTATAGTAAATAACTCTATTGTCTTGATTGATACATACAACCGATTAAAAAATGAAAACGAAGACCCAATAGAAACAATACTTCATTCAGCAGCCCAAAGATTTAGACCTATTGTTCTAACAACCGCTACAACTATGATAGCGCTAATACCGGTTGCTCTTCAAGTCACTATAGGATGGTTTGATAGAAGTATTGAGTTTGGAGGATTAATGGCTGCTTGGTGGGTGCCATTTTCAACAGCAGTTATTTGGGGATTAGGATTTTCTAGTGTATTAACTCTTTTTCTTGTACCTACCCTTTTAAGTGTGCCAATATATTTAAAAAGGAATAGGTATAATTTAATAAACAAGCTTAAGAGTAAAGCTCAACCCGCAGAGTAAAATGATAAATATAGGTGTCTTTTGTTCATCTCTTGATGGCAAAATAATATTTTCGGAATTAGCTAGAGATTTGGGGGAAAAGATTGCTCAAAATAATCTTTCATTGGTTTATGGTGGTGGAAAGCTTGGATTAATGGGTGATATTGCTAAAGCAGCTAAAAGCAAAGGATCAACTGTTATATCAGTTATACCAGATTATCTAAACAAACCTTCAATAACATATAATGATGCCGACAAAATTCATGTGACCAGTGACCTCTTTGAAAGAAAAAGGAAGTTAATTGGTCTTTCTGATATTCTTGTCGCTTTACCTGGTGGCGTTGGTACCATTGACGAGATATTTGATGTAATTGCTTTATATGCTCTTGGTGAAATTGAAAAACCAATATTTCTTTTAAATATAGATAATTTCTGGGAACCATTAATTAGAATTTTGGATCACCTAAGAGAAAGTAAAATGATAAGGTCAAGTGAAGATAAATTTATAGAAGCGAGAAGTTTAGAAAATTTATTTATCGTCAATAATATTGAAGAATTATTTGATCACAAATCATTCAAAAAAATAATTTCTTAAGATTCTGATTTCATCAACTTATAATTTATAGAATCTTGCAGGGCTTCAAATGAAGCTTCAACTATGTTTGGACTTATTCCAACAGTAAACCAACTTTTGTTATCACTATCTGAACTTTCTATCACAACTCTTGTAATTGCTTCTGTTCCGCCGTCCAATATCCTGACCTTATAATCTAGCAGAATTAAGTCTTTTACGGCACTGTTATAAATCCCCAAATCTTTTCTTAAAGCCTTATCAAGTGCATTAACTGGGCCATTTCCTTCACCTTCCGAATTAATAATTCTATCATCCACATTTATAGAAATTTTTGCCTTTGAAAGTGACTTACCTTTCTTTTCAGCGCTTATGATTACCTGATAATCTTCCACAGTAAAGAAATCTGGAACCTCATCTAATACATGTTTAGCAAGAATCTCGAACGATGCTCCAGCTCCATCATAAGAATAACCTTGAAATTCTTTTTCCTTAACAATTTCTAAGAGTTTATTAATTCTTTCATCTTTACTGTCAATTTTCATACCAATAGATTCTAATCTTGAAAGTAAGTTAGATTTTCCAGCTTGATTAGAGACTAGAATCTTTCTGTTATTACCTACTAAATCTGGATTTACATGTTCATAAGTTGTTGGGTCTTTCATTACAGCCGAAACATGAAGACCTCCCTTATGTGCGAATGCATTATCACCAACATATGGTTGATGATTATTTGGGTGCTTGTTTAAGATATCATCAACTAGACGAGAAAGTGCCTTCAAATCTTTCAACTTATTCTCTTTAATCGAAATATCATAATTTTCAGAATATTGCTTCTTAAGTAAAAAAGTTGGGATTAATGATATCAAATTAGCATTACCACATCTTTCTCCTAATCCATTTATTGTCCCTTGGAGCTGTCTTGCTCCTGCATCTATGGCTGCAAGACTATTAGCAACAGCATTTTCGGTATCATTATGACAGTGAATGCCAATCTGCTCACCTGAGAATCTTTTAGTTACCTCTTCTACTATTTCAAAGATTTCATTAGGAAGGGTTCCTCCATTTGTATCACACAAAACAACCCATTTTGATCCACTTTCAATTGCAGATTCGATACATTTGAGAGAAAAATCTGCATTGGATTTAAATCCATCAAAGAAATGTTCACAATCAATAATAGATTCTTTATTGCTTGATTTCACTGCATCAACAGATTCTTTTATTGCGTCTATATTTTCATCTAATGAAATACCTAAAGCTAAATCAACATGAAAATCCCAAGTCTTAGCAACTAAACAAACACTTTCTGAATCTGTATCCAATAAAGCTCTTAGTTGAGGATCATTATCTGCTGATCTTCCAGATCTCTTTGTCATTCCAAATGCAGTAAATTTAGCATTTTTAAAATTTAAATTTTCTTCAAAGAATTTTGTATCCGTTGGATTTGCCCCTGGCCATCCGCCTTCAATATAATCTATCCCAAGATCATCAAGAGCTTTTGATATTCTAACTTTGTCTTGCACAGAAAAATCTACACCTTGGGTTTGCTGGCCATCCCTAAGGGTTGTATCAAATAAAAAAACTTTTTCTTTACTCATATTATTCACTCAAGAGTCTATTCTTAATTTCATTATAACCTATTAATAAAATTAGTTTATTTAATTCTGGCCCTCTAGATTTACCTGTAATAGCTAGTCTAAGCGGTAAAAATAAATCTTTGCCGCTTTTACTAGTTTCTTTCTTTAAAACAGAAATCCAATTATCCCAAGTAGATTCGTTCCAGGGCTCATTTGGTAATAATTGCTCTGCTAACTTTAAAAAATCTGTATCCCTATCACTGTCTATAGTAATAGAGTCATTAACAACATTATACCACTCATCAATTTCTGATAAATTCGATATATTTTGTTTTATACATTCCCATAAGTCTTCATTAAAATCAGGGTATTTATTTTCCAATAATTTAGAAATAGTTTCAAAATCATATCCAGAAATTACTTGAGAATTTAATTTTACAAGTTGATCTATACTATATCTAGCAGAAGACTTTCCTAGAGAAGTAATTTCAAACCTTTCAGCTATTTCATCTAAAGAGGAAAACGCTTCAATATTTAAGGAACTACCAATTGATGCGTTCAAAGAATTAATTGCAATAGATTCAAATCCTTCTTCTTTAAGTTGGCTTATAGAGGAGGCAGAATCTCTCTTTGAAAAAGGTTCTCCATTTTCTCTTACCAAAAGAGAATTGTGACCAAAAATAGGAGGTGAAGAATCCAATGCTTCAAATATTTCAATTTGAATACCAGAATTAGTTATATGGTCTTCACCTCTTATAATATGAGAAATTTTCATATCAATATCGTCTACTACACTCGGAAGGTTATACAAGTAACCTCCGTCTATCCTTTTTATCACTGGATCTGATTGGGCTGCTGTATCAACATTAATTTCTCCTCTTATTATATCATTAAAATTAATTCTTTTATTTGAAAGCTTAAACCTCCAATAAGGCTCAATACCTGAATCGATCTTCTCTTTAATATCTTCTTCTGACAAACTTAGCGATGCTCTGTCATAAACTGGAGGCATTCTTCTCGCTATTAGTCTTTTTCTTTTATTCTCTAAATCTTCAGGAGTTTCAAAACAAGGATATATTAAACCTTTATTAACAAGACTTTCAAAAGCGACATCATAAAGTTTAATTCTTTCTGATTGTTTATAAACCTCATCAAATTCAATACCCAACCATAACAAATCTTCTTTTATTTGAACCACATACTCCTCTTTACTTCTTTCTTCATCTGTATCGTCAATTCTAAGTATGAACTTACCTTTATCTTTTTTCGATACAAGAAAGTTTAAAAGAGCAGTTCTAGCATTTCCAACATGAAGTAGACCTGTAGGACTAGGGGCAAATCGCGTTATTAAATTACTTTTCAATTCTATCTCTATATTTATTTGTGATCGGATATCTTCTATCTCTTCCAAAATTTCGAAGGCTAATTTTGACCCCAGGTGCAGATTGTCTTCTTTTATATTCAGATATATATAAAAGGTTCTCTATTTTTTTTATTGAATCTAATGAAAATCCCTTTTCTTCAAGTTCTTTAGTGCTCAATTCATATTCTACTAGGCCCTCTAAAATTGAATCTAATTCTTCATATGGCGGCAAAGAATCAGAATCTTTTTGGTTTAATCGTAATTCAGCTGTAGGTTCCTTTTCGATAATATTCTGAGGTATAATATCTTTATTCTCTCCATAAACATTGCTCGGTATATTATCATTTCTCAATTTTGCTAGCTCATATACTTCCGTCTTGTAAATATCTTTAATAGGATTAAATCCTCCATTCATATCTCCATAAAGAGTTGAATATCCTACTGATACTTCAGACTTATTTCCTGTTGTTAATAACATTTGTCCTTTCTTATTTGAAATAGCCATTAATATACTTCCACGAATCCTTGATTGAAGATTTTCTTCGGTAATATCAGAAGAAAACCCTTTAAAGGCACTGCTTAGTGAATCTTCAAAAGAAGTTAAAATTTCTTCAATTGCAATTGTTTCAATAGATATACCTAGTCTTCTCGCACAATCTTTAGAGTCTTTAAAACTATCATCAGAAGTATACTTTGACGGTAGCATAAAAGAATCCACTCTATCCTTACCCAATGCATCAACTGCTATAGCCGCACATAATGCCGAATCAATTCCGCCTGACAAACCAAGAATCACTCCTGGAAAGTTATTCTTTTCAACATAATCTCTAAGACCAATAACTGTTGCCATATAAATATCATTTAATTCAGATTCAGACTCTTTTTTAGGAAATGAATTCTTAAATACCTTTTTAATTTCATCAAACTCAACAGATGTAATATCTTCCTTCCATGATGGTGCTTCAAAAATTATTTCATTATCAGGGTTAATTGCCAAACTATTGCCATCGAAGACAAGCTCGTCTTGCCCTCCAATCTGATTAACATACAGCAAAGCAATTTTTGTTTCTTTTACACGAGATTTAATAATAGATTTTCTTTTGCTTATTTTATACTTATCAAAAGGGGAGCCATTAGGTGAAATAATAAGGTCACATTTTTGTTCCTTAAGATTTAAACATACTTCCTTCTCCCAAATATCCTCACATATAGGGATGCCTAATTTTAAACCACGAAAATCAAAGGTAATTGTTTCTTTACCCTTTGAAAAAACTCTTTTTTCATCAAAAACACTATAATTTGGTAAATTAATCTTTTTTGAAAAGCCTATAATTGAACCGGCATCAACAAGTGCAGCAGCATTATAAAGTTTTGATCCTTCTAGGATAGGCAATCCCATTATAAAGCCTAATTTTTGACTACGATTAAACTCAGTAATTTTATTAAAAGTTTCTTTGCATCTTTCGATGAACGAGTTTTTTAAAACAAGGTCTTCGGGAGGATAACCAGATAAGAATAATTCAGAAAACACAACCAAATCAACATCTGATTCTTGTGCTTTTTTCAAAACATCGATTGCCTTGGCCGCATTTCCTTCAATATCGCCTACAGTATTATTCAATTGTGCCAAAATTATCTTCATAATCTTATCTTAACCTTTAAGGTTTAATTCATTATCATAAATTTAAACAACTTTTACTATTTAATATATCATTATATAAATTTATGATTGTATTATCCAAAGGAGATAAGTAATGACTTTTATAAAAAGTAAAGAAATACATTTAGCATCAAGGCCAGTTGGTTTACCAAAAAGTGAAGATTTTGCTCTAAAAGAGGTTGAAATAAACAGCCCTAATGATGGAGAGGTTTTAGTAAAAAATCTATGGATGTCAGTTGATCCTTATATGAGAGGCAGAATGATAGATCAAAAAAGTTATGTTCCACCTTTCCAGTTAGATAAAGTTTTAGAAGGGGGTTCTATAGGGGTGGTTGAAAAATCAAATTCCAATAATTTTAAGGAAGGTGATTTTGTTATTTCAAATTTTGGGTGGCGTGAATATTTTGTTTGTAATGAAAAACAAATAAGTATTGTTAATCCCGAATATGGACCCTTACAAGCCTACTTGGGGGCCTTAGGAATGCCAGGTTTAACAGCTTATGTAGGCCTTTTAGAGGTTGGAAAACTCAATGAAGGAGAAAATGTTTTAGTTTCTGCTGCAGCTGGTGCTGTAGGATCTGTAGTTTGCCAAATAGCAAAAGCTAAAAAGTGCAAAGTTTACGGCACTACTGGCTCAGATAAAAAATGTTCTTGGCTTGAAAGTGAATTAGGTATTGATAAAGCAATTAATTATAAGAAAACAGATAATTTAATTACCGAATACAGGACAGTAATATCAAAAGGTATAGATGTTTACTTTGATAATGTTGGCGGAGATCATCTAGAGGCAGGAATTAATATCTTAAATGTAAATGGAAGAATAGCCTTATGTGGAATGATTAATCAGTATAACGACGAAAAGATTAAACCGGGTCCTTCAAATTTGATGATGTTAATAGTGAAAAATATAAGAATGGAAGGATTTATTGTTTCAAAATTTGATAACCTACGAGAACAATTCTTAAGTGATATGAAATCATGGATCGATTCTGGTGAAATAAATTTTCAAGAAACAATACACGATGGGATTGAAAACTCTCCTAAGGCATTTATTAATTTATTTTCTGGAGAAAATACTGGTAAAATGCTTGTAAAAATTTCATAAGGCATCAATGAGTAATTTAGAACTTGATAAAATAATCAGTGATATTGATTTTTTTGATGACTGGGAAGATAAATATAAATACATAATTGAGTTAGGCAAGAATTCTCAATCTTTACCCGAAAATAAAAAAACTAATGAAAATAAAGTTGATGGTTGTGTAAGCCAGGTTTGGTTTGATGTTGAGGTTTTAGAATCCAATAATAAAAAACTTCTTTACTTTATAGGGGATTCAGATGCTCTTATTGTTAAAGGTTTAGCAGTAATTCTTTTTAGTCTCTTTTCAAATAAAACTCCTGAGGAAATACTTCAAATTGATCCAGATGAAGAACTAAAGAAATTGAATCTAGAAAAAAATTTAACTATGCAAAGATCAAACGGACTATTTTCTATGATTAAAAGAATAAAACAAGAAGCTAATAGGTATATATAGGTTAGTTCAAAATTATGAACTATAAGTTTATATATTACATGATTGGCCAAGGGTCTTGGTTTCTTAGCCAAGGACTTCAAATGGTTCTATTTCCTACAATTCTTGTTTTAATGTTAAATGTTTCTCCAAGCTCATATGGTTTAGCTCAAGTTTCACTTTTAGCTCCTTCAATTTTTTTGATTGTAATAGGAGGAACATTAGCGGATAGAACTGATACTAGAGCTATGCTTGGTATTATACATTTCCTAGCAACTATTCCACTTTTCTTAATTCTTATAGCAACAAATTATGGTTTTTTAAGTTATCAAATTATGATTTTATATGGTTTATCAATGGGAATTGCGCAAGCCTTTTCCCTTCCTGCAAGAGATAGTTTGCTGAATAAGGTTGCAGATGGAAATATCCAAAAAACAGTTATAACAGCAATGCTTATTCAGTTCTCATGTCAATTATGGGGAATGAGCATGGGTGGGTTTGCTGACAGTTTAGGTATATCACCTTTAGTTATATTACAAATTATTGCATTAGCATTTGGAGGGTATTTTGCCTTCAAATTACCAAAAAATGAAAAAAAAATGAAATTACCTTCTGTAAAACAAACTATTGAAGAGATCAAAGAAGGTTTTATAGAGGTAAAGAATTCAAAAGAAATATTTCCTGTTACAATAGCTATGGCAATTGTTGGGATATGTTATATGGGAAATAATCTCGTAGCATTACCTTATATTACTGCCGAAAGATATGGTTTAGGTTCAGCAGGTTTAGCAACTGTTAATTCATGTTTCTGGGCAGGTACAATATTTTCTAATGTAGTGTTAATTTTTAATCAAAACATTAAGAATTGGGGAAAGGTTATGGTAGTGGCATTATTTTTTGGAACTATATTAATTTTCTTGGTTTTTCATATACCTTTTTGGGTCTTTTGTTTTTTGGTTTTTGCTTGGGGTAGCGGGGCTGGAGTAGTTATTTCCATTAGTCGAACAATAACTCAAACTTATGCAAAAGATTCTCATAGAGGAAGAATATTATCAGTTTACTCATTAGCAATGTTCACAACAGGTCCTTTAGGGGCTTTAATTTGTGGGTTTGTCATAGATAATTTTGGAATTGCTAATAATGTTATTTTATCATCTAGCGTTGCCTTTATTTCTCTTACACTTTTGACGCTAAAAACTGGAATTTTGAAAATAAAATCCCCTGAATAAATGCTAAGAGTAGTCTTTATCTTCCCACCATGGATAATAATCAGGAATATCCTTCATTCCATCAGTAAATTCTGGATTCCTTTTTTCTAAAAAAGATGTGACACCTTCTTTTGCATCCTGCATTCTACCGCGAGCAAAAATACCTCTGCTATCAATTTTATGGGCCTCCATTGGATGATCGGCACCTGCCATTTTCCATAACATTTGACGCGATAAAGCTATAGATACAGGCGCACAATTGCTGGAAATTTCTTCAGCAATTGATCTAGCTTCATCCAATAGATCTTCAGGTTTATGAATAGACCGAATTAAACCTCCTTTTAAAGCCTCATCAGCAGAAAAAACCTTTCCTGAGTAAACCCATTCTAGAGCTTGAGAAATGCCAACTATTTTAGGTAAAAACCAAGATGAACAAGCTTCAGGGACTAAGCCTCTTCTTGCAAAGACAAATCCGTATCTTGCATCTTCTGAGGCAAGTCTTATATCCATTGCTAATTGCATAGTTATACCAACACCAACTGCAGGTCCATTGCATGCAGAAATTACCGGTTTAAGACAGTCAAAAATTCTAAGAGTTACCAAACCGCCTCCATCTCTTATACTAGGGTTAGACCAGTCAACTGAACCATCATCCGATACAGCTCCTCTTTTATCCTTTCTATCTGCCCTACTTTCAAAATCAAAAGTTTTAGCCCCTGCTGATAAATCGGCGCCAGCACAAAAACCTCTCCCAGCACCTGTTACTATTATTGCTTTAACATTGTCATCTTTATCAGCTTCATCAAAAGCCTTTATAAGATCATTCTGCATTTCAAAATTAAAAGCATTAAGCTTATCAGGGCGATTAAGGGTGATAGTTAAAATATTATTTTCTACCTCATAAAGTAGTGCATCGAAACTCATGGCGTTCTCCAAATTATCTTGTTATAGATTTTATTTTTAAAATAGATTTTATATTATGCTACAGATAATATTAATGAAATAAAAAATAAGGTAATTTAATGCACCCATATATTTACGCACAACAAAACCCAGATAAACCAGCATATATAATGGCCTATTCCGGCGAAATAATTACCTATAAAGAGCTTGATGAAAGATCTAATCAAATAGCGAATTTCTTTAGAGACAGAAATATTTCTCAAGGTGATCATATTGCAATTTTTTTAGAAAATAACGCTAGATTTACTGAAATATTATGGGCAGCTCAGAGATCTGGCATTTATTATACTCCAATCTCATCTAGACTAACTGCTCCAGAAGTTGAATACATCATAAGGGATTGCGGAGCTAAAATGATAATTTCTTCAAAAGCATTATCAAATGTTGCTGAAGAATTAACAAAACTAATAAAAGATATTCAAGAAAGATATATAATTGATTGTGAGATTGAAGGTTGGAATAGTTTTGAGAAATATATTTCTGGAATGCCTAAAGAGCCTATTAAAGATGAAATGATGGGACAAGATATGCTTTATTCTTCAGGAACAACTGGTAAGCCCAAAGGAATAAAATTACCACTACAGAAAATTCCTATCGAACAATCTGAAGGTCTTATGGCAGGTGTATCTGCTCTATATGGAACAAATGAAGATACTATTTATCTTTCTCCTGCACCTCTTTATCACGCAGCTCCGTTAAGATTTACTATGGGAGTTAATTATGTTGGCGGAACAAATATAATCATGGAAAAATTTGATGCAGAAACTTCTCTAAAGTTTATAGAAAAATACTCTGTAACAATGAGTCAATGGGTTCCAACCATGTTTGTTAAAATGTTTAAATTACCAGAAGAAATTAGAAGTCAATTTGATTTATCTTCACATAAATGTGCAATCCATGCTGCAGCGCCTTGTCCTATTAAAATAAAAAAAATGATGATCGATTGGTGGGGGCCTATAATTCACGAATTTTATGCTGGATCTGAAGGAAATGGTTTTGTTGCATGTAATTCAGAAGAATGGTTAAACCATGAAGGTACAGTTGGAAAGCCTATTGTTAGTATTCCTCATATTTGTAACGATGAAGGAGATGAACTTCCTATAGGAGAAGAAGGCACTATCTGGTTTGAAGGTGATAGTGAATTTTCTTATCATAACGATGAAAAGAAAACTGAAGAATCTAAACATCCTGAATTTAAAAACTGGTCAACACTTGGCGATGTAGGAAAACTTGATGAAGATGGTTATCTCTACTTAACTGATAGGAAAGCTTTTATGATAATAACTGGTGGAGTTAATGTTTACCCTCAAGAAACTGAAAACTTACTCATTACACATCCTAAAGTTTCGGATTGCGCTGTTATAGGGGTGCCTAATGAAGAATTTGGAGAAGAAGTAAAAGCTATTGTAGAGCCAATAAACTGGAACGAAACAGGAATAGAACTTGAAGAAGAATTAATAAGATTTTGCAAAGAGAATTTATCTTCTATCAAATGCCCTAAATCAATAGACTTTGAAAAAAGCCTTCCTAGACATCCTACTGGAAAACTTTATAAAAGATTGCTAAAAGATCGTTACTGGGGCAAAAAAAATTCAAAAATTGTTTAATTAAAGGAGAAAAAGATGACTGTAATCGCTGTTACTAGCTGGGAAGGAACACCCGAAGCAATAGAAAATTTAATTCTAGGCTCTAAAGCTTCTGCGCCAGTTCACAAAGAAATGGGAGCACAAAATCCAAGATTATGGAGAGCTATGGCTGGAGGCGGAATGGAATCAGCTTTTTATTCTATAGAATTTGAAAATCATGCTGCATATGGTGCATTCACCGATGAAATGCTTGGCTCTGATTGGTGGAAAGAGCAAATAGTTGAGGCAGCCGGTGCAGCTTATCCTGATCTTAAGAATCTAGGAACAACACTTTATTACGACGCTATCGAAATTGAATAAAATAAGATAAAATATCTATTAAATAAGGAGATAAATAATGAGAGAATTTAATAATGTAGCTGAACTAGCTGAATGTGTCGGAGAAGATATTGGTGAAAGCGAATGGTTTTCTATAGATCAAGATAGAATTAATGACTTTGCTGATGCTACAGGTGATCATCAATGGATACATATTGATCCTGAAAGAACTGAATCAGAACTTGGAATGCCTACCATTGCACATGGTTTCTTAACATTATCATTAGTGCCAATGTTAACTTCACAAATTAGCACTATTAAGAGCGTTACAAGAGGTATTAACTATGGAACTAATAAAGTTCGTTTTACAAATATGGTTCCAGTAAATTCAAAAGTTAGAGCAAAATCTAAGTTGATTGAAGCTCAGCCAAAAGCAGGTGGAATGCAGTTAATATCCGAAATAAGCATAGAAATACAAGGTCAAGATAGGCCTGCAATGATAGCCGAAACAGTATCAATTGTATTTGAATAAAAGTTTCAGTCATGGTTTCTAAAAAGGTACTAAAACCTACAAAAGCCAGAAAAAAAAATAAAAAGACAAAAGTCCATGGCTTAGTTGTTAAAGACGACTACTCTTGGTTAAGGGATGAGAATTGGAAAGAAGTTCTTAAAAATCCTTCTACACTAAAACCAATTATTAAAAAATTTCTTGATGATGAAAATAAATGGACAAATGAAAATTTAAAACATTTAAAAAAATCAAAAAATATTATTTTTGAAGAAATTAAATCAAGAATTAATGAAAATGATAGATCCCTACCTGTTAAAGATGGAAAATATCTGTATCTCACAGAAACAAAAAAAGGATTACAATACTCAATACTTAAAAGAAAGTTAGCAAACAAATCTAACTCACGTTATCGAACAATAATTAATTGGAATATTCTTAGTAAGAGATACAAATACTTTAAGCCTGGTGGAGCTTCATACTCACATGATCAAAAAATATTTAATTATAGTTATGATGATAAAGGGTCAGAATTTTTTTCAATCAAAACTTTTGATTTAAAAAATAAAAATAAGAAATTTACGACTCTTAAGAACACTAGTGGGGGCTCAATTTGGGCAAATGACTCATCTGGTTTTTATTATATTAAGATGGATAAAAATCATCGTCCATCAAGTTTATGGTTCCATTGCTTACACTCAAAACAAAATGATGATGAATTAATTTATGAGGAAAAAAATCCCGGTTATTTTCTGAGCATAAGCGAAACACTTAGTAAAAAATATCTAACTTTAAGTATTGGAGATCATGAAACCAATGAATTATACCTATTAGATAAAGATGACAATGACGGAAATTTATTTCTCTTCTGTAAAAGAAAAAAGGGAATTGAATACAGTATTGAGCATGATCTAGAAAAATCTCGCTTTATTATTATGAACAATAATGACAAAGCCATCGATTTTAAAATTTCTTATATCGAAGAAAAGAGAAAACAACCTGGGCATGAAAAATATCCAAAAAAAAATTGGAAAGATCTGATACCCCATAAAAAAGGTATTTTAATAACTGATTTTGCTGATTTACAGAAATTTCTTATCATACAAGAACTTAAAGATGGTTTACCAAGAATCAAATTCATAAATAAAAAAACCAATAAAACAGAAGAAATTAAGTTTGATGAAGAGGCTTATCAATTAAATTTTAATGAGGGTTTAGAATACAAAAGTAGGACGATAAGAATTAATTATTCTGCCATGAATATACCTACAACTATTTATAAATATAATTTGAATACAAAAAGAAAAAAAATACTAAAGCAGCAGAAAGTACCCTCAGGATTTAATAAAAATAAATATGAAACTAAAAGGGTATTTGCAAAAAGTCATGATGGTAAAAAAATACCAATTTCTATACTTAAATTAAGAAATGCTAATAAAAATGCGCCGACTCTTTTGTATGGATATGGGGCTTATGGAATGTCAATGACACCAAGTTTTTCCGTTGCACGATTATCTTTGGTTGATAGAGGTATGGTTTTTGCAATAGCTCATATTAGAGGAGGTATGGAAAAAGGTCGTCAATGGTACTTAGATGGAAAATTAAAAAAGAAGAAAAATACTTTTAAAGATTTTGTAAGTTCTGCAAAATTTCTAAAACAATCTAAAATATCTGGTGATATTACGATACATGGCGGAAGTGCTGGTGGGCTTTTAATTGGAGCAACACTTAATATGGCGCCCCAACTTTTTAAATCTGCTGTTGCAGATGTTCCATTTGTAGATGTTTTAAATACAATTCTGGATGCATCATTGCCATTAACACCACCTGAATGGGAAGAATGGGGTAATCCAATTTTAAATAAGAATGACTTTTTAAATATTAAGTCTTACTCACCTTATGACAATGTAAAAAAACAAGCATACCCTACACTCTTAGTAACGGCGGGATTAACTGATCCTCGAGTAACATATTGGGAAGCTGCAAAATGGGTTGCTAAACTAAGAGAGTTAAAAACAGACAATAATAATTTATATTTAAAAACAAATATGGAAGCTGGTCATGCAGGTAAGGCAGGAAGATATCATCAAATTGAAGAAGCTGCATTCATGTATGCATTTATTTTAGATAGCCATGATCTTTTATGAAGGCTGTTCTCCAGCAATAGTTATTCTATGTAATAATCTATCATAACCATCATAACCACCCGTCGCCTGATGCATAACAGCCCTATTATCCCACATAACTAACATATTTTCTTCCCACTTATGTCTAAGTAAAAATTCTTCCTGTGTCATGTGGAGATACAAATCATTTAATAACTTCTTTGATTCAGAATCATCTAAACCATCAATCCCTAATGAATAAACTGGGTTAATAAAAATAGACTTTTTCTTATTCCCAGGATGCGTTCTAACTAAAGGATGTATATAAGTTTTCTTTGCTTCCTTTGATGGTCTAATTTTCATAGACCTATCATTTTCTTCTTCCAATGCATAAAAGCCATCATCTGCATAAGGTACAGCGGCACTATGAATTACATTCAAATTATCAATTCTTAACTTCATATCATCTGCAAGATTTTCATACGCTAAAATAGTATTTGCAAACATGGTATCTCCACCATTAGGTGGAATAATTTTTGAATGCAGTAATGTTGCAGATGGTGGTCTCTTTTGAAAAGACCAATCAGAGTGCCAAGATCCACCAAAATGAGAAGCCTTTTCATTGGCTGTTTTTTTTACTTCAATAATATTTGGATGATTATCAATAGACTCGATAAAAGGGTCATCACCAAAATTTCCAAATATTAAACTAAAATTTTCAAATTCTTCATGAGTTAGTTTTTGATCCGGAAAAATCAAAATAGAACTTTCAAACCAAACTGATTTAAGTTTATCTTTATCTTCAGAAGAGATTTCATCAGAAATATCAATATTTGAAATAATGGCTCCCAGCATTGATGAAGAATCAATAAAATCAAATTTAAACATTATTGTGCTTTCAAAAAATTAAATTATTTTGTACAAACTATATAATAAGTTAAACGAACCAAATAAAAACTCAATTCAATTGTTAAAAAGATAAAATAAAATATTTAGGAGATTATTATGCCGCTAGTGGATCATTTAAAAGGAAAATTAAGAATACCTGTAGTAGGTGCACCATTATTTATTGTTTCAGGTCCTGAACTAGTTATTAGTCAATGCAAAGCCGGAATTGTTGGTTCATTTCCTGCGCTAAATGCACGTCCTCAAGAGGTTTTAGATGAATGGATAATTAGGATAAAAGAGGAACTTGATCAGCACAATCAAGAAAACCCTGATCAACCCGCTGCTCCTTTTGCTGTAAATCAAATTTGTCATGCCTCAAATGATCGTTTAATGCAAGATATGGATTCTTGTGTAAAACATGAAGTTCCTATTATAATAACTAGTCTTCGACCACCTTTAGAAATTGTTAAAGCCGCCCATAGTTATGGGGGTGTAGTTTTTCATGATGTCATAAATGTAAGACATGCTCGAAAAGCAGCTGAACAAGGTGTAGATGGCCTTATATTGGTATGCTCGGGTGCAGGTGGTCATGCAGGAACTCATTCTCCCTTTGCTTTAGTTAGAGAAGTTAAGGAATGGTTTGATGGAACTATTTTATTATCAGGTTCAATATCTGATGGTCATTCAGTTGCCTCCGCACTAGCACTAGGAGCTGATCTCGCTTATATAGGAACTCGTTTTATTGCAACAAAAGAAGCAAATGCTGATCAAGGCTATAAAGATATGCTCGTTGCTTCAGCAGCTTCAGATATTGTATATTCATCACTATTTACCGGAGTACATGGAAACTATCTTAAACCTTCTATTGCTAACGCAGGTCTTGACCCGGATAACCTGCCAAGTGCAGATAAAACCAAGATGAATTTTGGTTCTGGAGGAAACACAAAATCAAAGGCGTGGAAAGATATTTGGGGATCTGGTCAAGGTATTGGAAGCATCAAAGAAAGTCCTTCAGTGCAGGATTTAGCTGATGAATTAATAGAGCAATTTGAAGAAGCATATAAAGAAATGCAAGAAAAGAGAGAAGCGTAAATTTAAAACCAGACAGCTCCATCCTCTAATCTGGATATATCTTTTTTTACCATCATTTCGACAAGATTATTAAAATCTATATTTGGCTCCCAACCTATTTCATCTTTTGCCAAAGAGGCATCGCCTAGTAAATGATCTGTTTCTGATGGTCTATTAAATTCTTTATTTATATTTATTAGATCTCTTCCTGTTTTTTTGCATTTACCAATTTCATCTTCTTTCTCTTTAACCCAATCAATTTTTACATCTATAACTTCAAAAGCTTTCTCAACAAAACTTCTAACACTGTGAGTTTTTCCTGTAGCTATTATATAATCTTTGGGCACTTCTTGTTGTAACATTAACCACATGGCATGAACATAATCTCCTGCAAAACCCCAATCTCTTTCAGCATTTAAGTTTCCTAAACTAATATCTTTCTTTTTTCCTTTAGCAATTTCTGCCACGCCTAAAGAAATCTTTCTTGTTACAAATTCAGTTCCTCGAAGTGGAGATTCATGATTAAAAAGAATACCTGAGCATGCATGCATTCCCCAAGCTTCTCTATAGTTAACAGTCATCCAGTGTCCATAAAGCTTAGAAACACCATACGGGCTTCTTGGATAAAATGGTGTTTCCTCATTCTGTGGACTTGCCTGAACCTTTCCAAACATTTCTGAGGTTGAAGCTTGATAGAATTTTGCTTTTCCACCCATCATTCTGATAACTTCTAAAATTCTTGAAACTCCAATAGCATCAATCTCAGAAGTATAAATAGGTTGTTCGAATGACGTTTGTACAAAACTTTGAGCAGCTAAATTATATATCTCATTTGGCTCAATCTGCTCAATGACTCTTTGTATATTAGTTATTTCCGATAAGTCCATTGAAACCAAGTTAATGTTTTCAAGAACTCCTAACTCAGAAAGCCTTCCGGTATTAATTGATGAGGTTCTTCTAACCGAACCATAAACCTCATATCCTTTATCTAATAAAAGACTTGATAGATATGCTCCATCTTGACCCGTAATACCTGTAATTAAAGCGCGTTTATTCATCTTGGTTTCTAGTACAAATAAAAATTTACATTACTTTTAATAGTCTAATATGATGTTTACTGATAGTTTAATTTTAAATTAATAGGAGTTTAATATGACACAATTTATTGCTCGCTTACTAAGCTTTTTACCAGGTTTATTATTTTTATCAGTTGCATATACTTGGGTTACTAACCCATCAAAAGCAGCAAATGATTTAGATATGGTTTATCTTGAAGGATTAGGGAGAAGTACTCAAATTGGAGATTTCTCAGCTTTCTTTATTAGTGTTAGTTTATTTTGTATAATAGGTAGTATATTCAAAAATATTTCTTTTCTTTTTTCTGCAATAATTATTTTATCTTCTGCGGCAATCATGAGAATTGTATCTTGGCAAGTGTACGAAGCTGGTTTTTCAGGTTTCTCTATTGGTGTAGAAATAATCAGTTCTATTATGATTTTGTTAAGTATAATTCTTATTAAAAAGAATTCTAAACAAAATACTATTACTGAAGTTGATGAGGATATTGAAGAATCTTAAGATTTGTTATTTTTTGATTTACTGTGAGTTTTAAAAATCATATCCCAAAGTGAAAATACTGAAGCAAAATGAACATCATGAAACTTATGATGTTTTGCATGATACTCATTAATTCCTGCAAAAGGGACATATCTGTAGATAGAAGATTTTATTCCTGAATGGATATCAAGCTCATGAAGTACTCTAATTATTAAATAAATTATAATAGTTTCAAAAAAGACACCTCCAAGAATTATAAAAGCTATAAAAGGCCCTAATAATCCAATCATCCACTCTAATGGATGCTCATATAAATAATCCGAAGGAAAAGGATTGCTTGCTTTGTGATGAATCTTATGAATCTTGTTATATAAATATTTATTCTTATGAAGCAGTCTATGAAACCAATAAAAATAAAAATCATCAATTAAAAGAATACCTATAAGCTGGGGCAAAACATACCAATAAGTATTTAAAGGGATAATGATCCAATCGCTTACTAGCACTATTCCAACAGGAAATAAAATGCACATAATAGATAAATTTATAACAATCAAAGGAAGATGGGCTTTAAATTTAGGAAAACTATAATTGTGATTTTTTATATATTTAAAAGGAAATACATCTACCAGTATTAGCCTTGAATAAAGAATCCCTAATAAATTCAAACCGAGGATTAAACCTCCAATAACAGAAGCCATATATATCGCTGAATTTAGATCTAACCCCATGATTCTAAATATATTATAACATTGTGCCGAAAATTTGCCGAACCAATAATATTTGATTAGATATATATAAGTTATTTAATATATTAGATGTTAAGATAAGAAAGAGAATTAAATAAGGAGAATAAATTATGACAGCTTTAAGCAGTGAGCTTTTTCAATTAGCAATGTCCGAAAAAGCAAAACCATTGTTGGACCTAGTAAATAAACACATTAAAGAAAATGTTGTTCCTATAAGTGAAGAATTTTTTGCTCTTCACAAGGAGAAAGAGGACAGATGGTCTTGGCATCCACGTCAGCTTGAACTTTTAGAAGGTGCTAAAGATAAAGCGAAAGAAATAGGTTTATGGAACTTCTTCTTACCTGATTCTGATGGAATAATTGGTGATGGGCTAACAAACTTAGATTACACTTATATTGCTGCAGAATTAGGAAAATACCCACTTGCCTCAGAAACCTTAAATTGCAGTGCTCCTGATACAGGAAATATGGAAGTCTTACAAAGAGTCGGTACGGAAGAACAGAAAGAGCAATGGTTAAAACCCTTATTGAATGGTGAAATACGATCAGCATATGCAATGACCGAGCCTAATCTAGCTTCTTCGGATGCAAAAAATATTAGTACAAGCGCTGTGTTAGAAGGTGATGAATGGGTCATTAATGGAGAGAAATTCTATATTTCATGCGCAGGAGATCCTCGTTGTAAGATCATGATCACGATGGTTAAAACCAGTCCCGACGCCTCACCTGCAAAACAACAATCACAAATTCTTGTACCCATAGATACTCCGGGAGTGGAAATAGTAGAAGCAATGGAAGTGTTTGGACACGATCATGCGCCTCAAGGTCATATGCATATAAAATTTAATAATGTGAGAGTACCTGAAAGCAATATCTTATTGGGAGAGGGAAGAGGATTTGAAATATCTCAAGTACGTCTTGGCCCAGGTCGTATCCATCATTGTATGAGAACTATAGGAAAAGCTGAAACTGCATTGGAGTTAATGGTTAAACGATCGGGTTCTCGTGAAGCTTTTGGAAAACCCATAGCGAAATTGGGTAAAAATCTAGAAATAATTGCTCGCGCTCGAATAGAAATCAACGCTATGCGTTTATCTGTATTGCAGGCAGCAAAGGCCATGGATGTATTAGGAAATAAGGAAGCAAGAATTTATATTAGCGCTGTGAAGGCAATGGTTCCTGAAAAGGCTTGTTTAATTGTTGATCAAGCTATTCAAATGCATGGTGCTGCAGGTATATCACAATGGACTCCTTTAGCAGCTATGTATACTGATATGAGGCATTTAAGATTTGCTGATGGGCCAGATGAAGTCCACCATATGGTTGTTGGAAGGGCTGAACTTCAGAAATATGATTTGTGGTAGAATTGGGGGATTAATCGTTGTCACATAATGATAGCTTAATAAATAATAATGATTTTTTTAGTGATCTAAGGAAACAACCTAAATATGCATGGCCTACAATTATATTATTCATTGTATGTATTGGATCTATTATAGGATCGACTTGTGCAGCAATTTATGGACAAATATCTTATTTATCAGCCTGCTTTATAACAGGAACAATTGGATATTTTATGTTTTCACCCATGCATGATGCTATTCACTCTTCTGTTGGGAAAAGCATAGGGATCAACACTTTAGTTGGAAGAACTTCATTTTTTTATTACTCTACATTAGTAGCTTTCGAATTAATGCGATTCATGCATTTTCGCCATCATCGCAACGCAAATGGTCCTGGAGATGAGGCAGATCATATTATACAAAGTGGGCCAGCATGGTTCCGTCCAATTAAATGGGCTTTCTTAGATTATATATACGGTTGGAAGTATTTAGAATTGTATTGGAAAGATCGTCCAAAATCAGAAAAACAAAACATCATAATAATGTTTCTTTTAACATTAGTTATGTGGACCTTATTAATCATCAATGGCTATTTAATAGAATTACTTATGTTATGGATAATTCCGCAGCGTATTTCTTTTTTCCTTATTGCATTTATTTTTGTTTACTTACCTCATTTACCAAATGAAGTATCCGAACAAGAAGATGTTTATAGATCCACTAGCAATCGTGTGGGAATGGAATGGTTACTTTCGCCGCTGATGGGTTATCAAAACTATCACCTTGTACATCATCTTTATCCGGATATCCCTTTCTATCGCATGGTAAAGGTCTGGAATGCCAGACTAGATGAACATCTTTCTCACGACCCCGCTATTGTTTCCCCTTTTGGTCTCTTCCCAAAACCTGCCAAGAAGGAAATAATTCCTGAGAAGAATATTCTCAAATAGGAAACATAATTTGACCATCACAAAGATTAATGTTGGAATTAGAATAAATATTCTCATAATTAAATTACAAAGGGGATAAGATGGAAAAATTATATGGACCAATAATGCAAATGGGTTTTGTTGTAGATAATTTTGAAGATCCTATCAAACATTGGACAGAAAAATTAAACGTCGGTCCTTTTTTTATCCTCGAGCACCTCGACCTTAAAGATTTTCATTACAGGGGAAATAAATCCGATATCGATTTTTCTGTAGCAATCTCTTTTTCAGGGGATATGCAAATTGAATTAATTAAACAACATTGTGATACACCTTCAATTTATAATGAATTCTCTGAAATAAAGAGAGGTGACTTACATCATATTTGTAGACTTACTCCAGATATTAATAACGATATTAAAATTCTTGAAAATCAAGGGTATAAAAATATCCAAGGTGGAGAAACTGAAGACGGCGGTATTAAATTTTCTTATTTAGATGCCCAAGAGAATTATGGTTCTATACTTGAACTTGCTGAATTAGCAGAAGAAAATCTTGCATTAACAGAAGCCATGAAAAATGCATCAAAAAACTGGGATAAGAAGGTTTCTATAATGGAATTAGAAGAGATTTTAACTTAATTAAAAGGAGATTAAAATGGAAAGATTATTTGGCCCAATGGAACAAATGGGATTTGTTGTAGATAATTTTGAAGACCCTATCAAACATTGGACAGAAAAATTAAATGTAGGCCCTTTCTTTATTTTGGAACATTTGGACCTAAAGGATGTTTATTACTATGGAAAAAATGGAGAAGAAAACGAAATAGATTTTTCTGTGGCTCTTGCATACTCAGGCGACATGCAAATCGAATTTATTAAACAACATTGTGATACGCCTTCAATTTATACTGAATATGTAAATAACAAAAAAAATATTCTTCATCACTTATGCACTTTTACTAAAGATATCGAGAATGATATAAAAATTCTTGAAAGTCAGGGATACAAAAACTTACAAGGTGGAAAAACAATGGACGAGGGAACTTTTTCATATTTAGATATTGATAGTGATTTCAGCCCTATCCTCGAAATTGCACAACTATCTGAAGGTGCATTAGGTATGTTTGATATGATTAAAGAAGCTTCAATAAATTGGGATGGAAAAAAATCTATTATGGATTTAGGAGAAATTTCAATTTAAAATTTAAAATGAAGATATGAATATTTACGACCAATTTAGATTAGATAATAAGGTAGCCGTAGTAACTGGTGGCAGTAAAGGTATTGGACGTGGAATAGCATTAGCTTTTGCAGATTGTGGTGCAGATGTTGCTATATTAGCAAGACGACAAGATGAATTAAATCATGTGGTTAAAGAAATAGAAGACAAAGGAAGAAAGGGTCTTGCAATTTCTGCTGATGTAATGGACATGAAAAGCATTCCAAAAGCTCTAGATAAAGTCTG
>Ga0208764_10000297_pt1 | contig 30977 bp, 29 predicted proteins | sample ETNtaG_18_FD_185762 | JGI IMG/M metagenome (GOLD analysis project Ga0208764, IMG submission 185762) | Marine microbial and viral communities from oxygen minimum zone, Eastern Pacific Ocean - ETNP201302SV91 (SPAdes) (version 2) | ecosystem: Environmental > Aquatic > Marine > Oceanic ... | reverse complement strand
CATTGCCTCCCAAAACATATAAAACAGAAATGCGTCCAGAGATGAGAAAACACCAATCATCATCCCTTCCAGTATGAGAAATGAGGCAACGTATTGATGCATTTTATTTTTAGGGGATGTTTTTGAGGTATAAATCACAATTGGACTTAAAAAAGCAGTTAGCATGATCAGAGGTAAAGATATTCCGTCTATACCGAGATGATAATTTATATTAAACCTATCAATCCATGGCACTTTAAGCTCAAACTGATATGAAGCTAATGTGTTATCAAAAAGTAAATACATGTAAAGAGATAAGAAAAATAACGCTGATGAGATAATTAATGATAATGAGTATGATAAATGTGATCGTTTCTCACCCAATACTAGTACAACTAAGCCAGTTAATATTGGAATCCAGATTAGTTGATCAAGAATCATATGACTAAACCTAATGATTTAAATACAACCCAAGCTAAAAACAAGGCTAAACCCAGTACCATCATCAATGCGTAATGATATATATAACCAGATTGGAGTTCTCTTACTTTGCTAGAAAAGCGCTCTACTCTATGGGCCGTGCCATTGACGATAAAATTATCGATGATTTTAATATCGCCTTTATTCCATAAAGTGTTGCTTAAATTATTAAATAATGTTGCAAAGACATTTTCATAGAGATAGTCAAAATAGTATTTGTTAATTAGAACTTTGTAAAAGGGGTTAAATGTTTTAGACAGTCTCTCTGGAATGTCTGTTTTTACGATATAGAGAAAGTAGGAAACAAAGACTCCAAAAATTGCTATATACACAACGGGTCCTGATAGTGAATGTGTAAGGAAATGGTAGGAATCTGTAAATTGATAGCCAAAAATATCATTTGAAGATGGTTGAATAATTGAATTTGAAAAGAAGTTGTCAAAAACCAATGGTCCTATTGTTGGCCATCCTATGAACATTGAGGGTATAGATAACAAAATCAAGGGTGCTAATATTGATACCTGTGGCTCCTTTACATTTATATTCTCTTTTTTTAGTTTTCCATGGAATACCAAGAAAAAGAGTCTAAATGTATACAATGAAGTTATAAGTACTCCAGTAAGAACGCAGTAGTATGCAAAATCAGAAGCATAAACAGAGGAATGAGAAACAGCCTCAATTAATGCATCTTTAGAGAAGAATCCAGAAAAACCTGGAAAACCAATCAATGCAAGAGAACCGATAAGCGAAGTAATATAGGTGATGGGGAGTTTTGATCTCAAGCCCCCCATCTTCCTAATATCTTGTTCGTGGTGCAAAGCAACAATAACAGATCCTGCTGCGAGAAAGAGTAAGGCTTTAAAAAAAGCATGAGTCATAAGGTGAAATAAACTTGCTGAATAAGCAGAAACTCCAGCAGCCACAACCATATAACCTAATTGGGACAATGTGGAATAAGCTATAACTCGTTTAATGTCAAATTGGACAAGTCCGAGTAATCCAGTTGAGATGGCGGTGATCGAACCGATGATCAATACGAAGGATAAAGCACTTGTTGATAACTCGAATAACGGAGACATTCTAGCTAACATAAAGACGCCTGCAGTTACCATGGTAGCTGCATGAATTAGTGCTGAAATAGGAGTTGGCCCTTCCATTGAATCTGGAAGCCATACGTGTAATGGCATCTGTGCTGACTTGCCCATTGCGCCTCCAAAAAGAAGTAAACAAGCTAATGTTAGGCTTGATATTTCAAAAGAAGATGATAAGACGACAGTATCAGAAGTTATTGATTCGGCGTTATTAAAGATATTTGCATAATCCAATGTTCCAAAAACTGAAAATAGTAAAGCAATTCCTAGGATAAGAAACATATCGCCTATTCTATTAATTATGAACGCTTTAAAATTTGCTTTAATAGCTGATTCTTTGGTGTACCAAAAACCTATCAAAAGATAAGACATTACACCTACTGCCTCCCAGCCAAAGAAAAGCTGTAGGAAATTATTTGACATAACCAATGAAAGCATGGCGAAAGTAAATAAAGAGATATAACAAAAGAAGCGATGATAACCAGGATCTTTATGCATATAGCCAATGGTGTAGATATGAACCATAAGAGATACGAAGTTAACCACGATCATCATGCTAACGGTTAAATTGTCTATTAGAAAACCAATAGAGAGTTTATAAGAACCAATTGATAACCAAGTGTATAAATTTTGATTAAAGATAAGTTCAGGGTTTTCAAGTATTGAAATAAGAATATATATCGAAATGATGAAGGAAATTAGGACACCAAGAATTGTCACACCATTAGTAAAGATTTTTCCGATTGTTTTACCGAAGAAACCGGCAAGGATTCCTGCAGTTAGAGGCGTCATCAAGGCAATCAAGCTTAAATTAAATAGCATCTAATTTCTCAATGTTCTAAGTTCCTGAACATCAATGGATTTCTTATTCCTGTACAAAGCCACTAATATAGCTAAACCAATAGCAGCTTCTGCAGCAGCAACTGTAAGAATGAAGAAAACAAAGATTTGCCCTGCAATGTCCTGGTTAAAATATGAAAATGCAATAAAATTAAAGTTAACTGAAATTAAAAGTAGCTCCGTACACATCATCACAATGATGATATTCTTTCGATTGATGACTATCCCTATAATGCCTATAACAAAGATAATGGCGGCTAATGATAAGTATGACTGAAGTGTAAGCATCGTTATTCTCTTTCCTTAAGATCGACTAATTTAATTCGAGTTGATGGATCTGCACTGATTTGCTCTGAAGCAATTTGAGTTTTTACGTTTTTTCTAGTTCTCAATGTTAATGAGATGGAGATAATAATTGCTAATAGAAGAATAAATCCAGCAATCTCAAAGGAGAGAATGTAATTTGTGAAGAGCTCTTTACCTAATACCAGGGTATTACTTATATCGTCAGGCTCTTGAATAGATAGAGAGTTAATATTGAATTGACTAGAGTTAATCCAAATAAGAGTGATAAGTTCAGCGGCAATGATTAAGCCGATAAATAATGCAAAAGGTGCGAGTGAATTGAAACTTGACTTGTCTCTTTCATTATTAATATTGAGCATCATGATTACGAATAGAAACAAGACCATTACGGCACCGACATAAACAAGTATTAGAACAATTGCTAAGAATTCAGCTTGAAGCAAAAGCCACAAAAAACCACTAGTGATAAATGACAATATAAGAGAAACAGCAGAATAGACTGGGTTCCTAAATAATATCACTGCCAGTGATGAACAGATCAGTACTGATGAGAATGTATAAAATATAATCTCTTTAATCACTTGTAAGTAGAATCCTTTTTCTTATTTGCATTTGTTTGTTCTCTGTATTTGTCCCCAGTTGCTAATAACATTTCTTTTGTTTGGATTCTTTGCTGATTTTCTGTCATGTGATATGCAAAAATATCAGTCTCAACAATAGAGTCCACAGGGCATGCTTCTTCACAAAAACCACAATAGATACATTTAAAGGCATCTATTTCAAAACTAGTGGTTCGTCTTGTGCCGTCATCTCGTTCTTCAGATTCAATAGTTATTGCCTGCGCAGGACATACCGCTGAACATAATTTACAGGCAATACATCGTTCTTCACCATTGTCGTATCTCATTAATGCCAATTTACCTCTAAAGCGAGGTGATAGAGGTGTCTTGACTTCGGGGTATTGGACAGTGACTTTTTTTGAAAAGAACGCCTTTAGAGTAACTAAAGCCCCTTTAATGAGGTCTGTTAGAGTGAGTTGCTTTATTAATCTAAAGAGGCTCATGTAAGACTCCAAGGGCCAATTTCAAGAGTAAACATTACACACTCCACTCCAATCCAAAAAATAGTTATTGGAATTAAGACCTTCCAGCCTAGGGTCATTAATTGGTCATAACGGTATCTCGGGAAAGATGCCCTTAACCAAACGAAGATAAATAAGAATAATAGTGTTTTTAGAAATAGCCAAAATATACTAGGTTCAGTTATAAATTCTAAAGTTGTATCTTCAAGAAATGATAAGCCATAGAAAAAGCTCTCCCATCCACCTAAAAACATTATTGATGTCAGCACCGAAATCAGTGCCATATTGATATATTCGGCTAAAAAGAATATTGCAAATCCCATGCCAGAGTACTCGACATGAAAGCCAGCAACTATTTCAGCTTCTCCTTCAGCTAAATCAAAAGGGTGTCTGTTTGTCTCAGCAATACCTGAAATAAAGTAGACAATAAATAAGGGAAACAAAGGCACCCAGAACCAGTTAAAAATACCGCCACTTTGGGCTTCGACAATAGCTCCTAATTTTAAACTGCCGCCTGCCATTAATACGCCAACAAGCGCAAAACCCATTGCTATTTCGTAAGCGACCATTTGAGCTGCAGCTCTCATAGAACCTAGAAAGGCGTATTTTGAGTTAGACGACCAGCCAGCCAAAATAACCCCGTAGACCCCAAAGGATGTTAAAGCCAATAAATACAATAGTCCTGCATCGATGTCGGCAATTAAGAATTCCGGATTAAGTGGTACCACTGCCCAAGCTGCAAGTGCTGGCACAAGGAGTAACACAGGAGCTAGCAAAAAAAGAAAACGATCTGCTTTAGTTGGGATAATAATTTCTTTCATCAGAAGTTTTAAAGTATCTGCGATTGTTTGCAATAAACCAAACGGGCCAACTCTATTAGGCCCTATTCGTGCATGCATGTACCCAATTACTTTGCGTTCGAAATATACCAAAAAAACAACCGTCAAAATTAACCCAACAATAACAACTGCTATCTGAAGAGAAGAGATAACTAGAGCTATTGCTTCTGGTGACATAAATGAAAGATAAGATGAGATTAATTGCTCCATGATCAGCTATCACCCAATGATTCTTTAGTTAACTGCAAAGGTTTTGATCGTCTAAGGATTGGATCAAGGTTATACATATTAAATTGATTCAAAGAATTTAAAGTATCTTTCTCAGCTGTCTCTAATGGGAGTTCATTAATGTAATTAAGACTATTAATGCTCTCTTGAATGAATGGGAATATTCGATCAAGGAAATCTTCAAAAGAAGGCAATGTTTTACCGCTGATATTGATTAAATCTGACAAAAGTTTTTCATTACTCAAGTAATCATGAGAGTGCATCATTTCATTATTAAATTCTTGAAGAGTCCCTTCTAAATTAATAAATGAGCCTTTCGACTCATAAGTGGTATTAATAGGAATAATAATATCTGCGTATTTATTAAAGACTTCGTCTTCAAAATAACTAAAGGCAATTACAGTCTTAGAGCCTTTGATTGATTCAATTAGATTTATCTCATAGAGACAATCTTTCGGTTCAAGGCCATATAATATTAATAGATCATGAGTTGAAGAGGCAATCTGCAACGCATTTAATCCTTGATCAGAAGGTTCAGCGAGCTGGTTGCGATGAGGAATGCAACCGGTAATATAGGCACCAACTGAATTAGCTCCGTGAGACAATTCGCCTATTCTTGAACCAGAGAGTTCCGACAAAATATTGATATAACTTCTTATCAAAGCAAAATCAGGGTGCGATCTTGCTAAAAGACCATTGATTAATAATGTCTCATCATTATTACAAAGGGATAAGGCAATTTGTCTATGCGTTCTTGTAGGTTCGGGTAATTTATTTAACCTACCCTCAATATGATTAGGGATCAATGAATCACTAATACTAAAGGCTGCTTTTACCAGCATTCCAATATTCTCTGTTATCGAGTCGTTATCCGTCATTATGTAATCACTGATAGGAAAGTGATACTCTCTGATCGAGTTATCAATGAAGTGTATTGACGAACCCTTATCTGCAGCTTTTTTTACCCAATGAGCAATCATTGGGGTTTCTTTTCTAAGATCAGACCCAATCACAAGAATTGTTTTCATGTTTTGAATATCACTTAGTTTGATATTTAAATGAGGAAATAAAGGGTCGAGCGTATCGCCAGTGAAATCAATCTGATGAATACGATGATCAATATTATTAATCCCTTGGAGAGATAGATAATTTGCTAAAAGAAATTGCTCGTTTAAAGAGATTGATGGGGTAACAAGGGCAGCTATTTTATCTTGCGAATTGGAGTTAACTAACGAAGAAATATGTTCATTCATCAACTTCATTGAGTCTTCATGTGAAGATTTAACTAATTCATCATTTCTTCGTATTAATGGTGTATCTATTCGATCTGATGAATATATTCCATCAAATCCAAATCTATCCCTGTCGGCGATCCATGATTCATTGATGCTGTCATTTTGGAACGGAACAATTCGCTTAATTTTATGATTTTTAATATGCATATAGACATTTGTACCAACACAATCGTGCGGTGAGATGCTTTTAATTTGATCTAACTCCCATGCTCTATCGGTGTAACGATAGGGTTTATTGTTTAAGGCGCCAACAGGACATAGATCGATGATATTACCTGATAATTCGTGATCTACAGTTTGTTCAACAAAGGTGCTGATTGTTGATGCTTCACCTCGTCCAATGGTTCCTAGTTCTTGTATTCCAGCAACCTCTGAACCAAAGCGTACACAACGGGTACACATAATACATCGAGTCATATCGGTTGAAACCAGAGGGCCTAAATCTTCATTGGGTTTTGTTTGTTTAAGTAAGTCAAATCTAGAATTATTTTTTCCATATGAATAGGCAAGATCTTGTAATTCGCATTCACCGCCTTGATCACATATTGGACAATCTAGTGGATGATTTATTAGCAGAAACTCCATCGTTGACTCTTGTGCCGTCTTAGATGAAGAAGACTGTGTGTTTACAACCATACCATCTGATACTGGTGTAGCACATGCTGGTAGTGCTTTGCTGGAATTCTCAACTTCTACTAAACACATTCTGCAATTGGCTGCGATGGAAAGCTTTTCATGGTAGCAGAACCTTGGTATATAGATGCCAAGTTCATCTGTAATTTCAATTAACATTTTATCTTTATCAACAGAATGAATCGCACCATCGATTGTAATTTTTACTTTGTTATCAGTCATACTTTAGGCTGCTTTTGTTTTCCCTTTGTGCTTTACCATATATTCAAATTCTTCATAGTAATGCTCAATAAAACTTTGCACTGGCCAAGCTGATGCATCGCCAAATGCACAGATAGTATTACCCTCGATTCTGTTCGCAACATCAACCAGTAATTCCAAGTCAGATTCCTTTCCATTACCGTTTGTGATTCTGTCTAAGATTCTATATAACCAACCCGTTCCTTCTCTACACGGTGTGCATTGTCCACAACTTTCAGCAAAATAGAATCTCGATATTCGTTTTAGCAAGTTAACCATGCAAGTCCCTTCAGCTATAACCACCACAGCAGCTGTGCCTAGGGCTGAACCAGCCTCTTGGAGTGATTCATAATCCATGGTGCAGTTCTCAATAATATGAGCAGGTAGTACTTTTGTTGATGAGCCTCCTGGAATGACGGCTTTTAATTTTTTCTCATCTAGGATTCCACCACAACATTCAATGAGTTTATTAAAATGAATACCAAGTGGTAATTCGTAGTTACCAGGCTTATTAATATGTCCAGAAACTGAAAATATGATTGTTCCAGATGATTTTTCTGTACCAAAGGTTTTAAACCATTCGGGGCCATTTTTTATAATCATTGGAACACTCGCTAATGTTTGAGTGTTATTAACAGTAGTTGGTTTACCGTAAAGACCGAAATTAGCAGGAAACGGTGGCTTGAATCTGGGTTTTCCTTGTTTGCCTTCTAAAGATTCCAGTAAAGCTGTTTCCTCGCCGCATATGTAAGCACCTGCACCAATAAAATTATACAAATCGAAATCTATGCCGCTATTATTTATATCTTTGCCAAGGAGCCCATACTGATAAGCTTCATTTAATGCATTCTCTATTTGTGGATAGCACTCATCTATAAACTCTCCTCTGACGTAGTTATACCCGATAGTTGCTCCAATGGCATAACCTGCGATCGCAATACCCTCAATTAAAGCGTGTGGATTAAGTTTTAAGATTTCTCGATCGTGACATGTACCAGGTTCGCTTTCATCAGAGTTGCAGACGATGTACTTTTGGGTATCATCCTTTTGCATGAAACTCCATTTCAGGCCTGTAGGAAATCCGGCTCCTCCTCTACCTTTCAATCCAGATTCTTGAATTATCTCAATAATATTTTCAGGTTGATAAGAGTCATTTTTATTAGTTAAAATATTTTTCCATGCCTCATAACCACCTGAGGCAATATATGAATCGATTGTCCATGGTTCTTCTTCATCGATATTTGCAAAAACAACTTGGTTTAACTGATTCATTGTTTTTTCTCCAGTGCATCAAGTATTTCATCAACTTTTTTGATGTCTAGATTTTCAATGTACTGATGATCGAGCATTAGCATTGGAGCCCCTGTGCAAGCAGCAAGGCATTCTTCTTCTTTCTTTAGAAAGATTCTGCCATCTGATGTTGATTCACCGGATTTAATTTGAAGACGTTTCTCTATATGATCTACGATTTGATCTGAACCTCTTAGCATGCAAGATATATTCGTACAGACAGAGATTTCGTGTTTACCAACGGGTTGTGTATTAAACATTGAATAGAAAGAGGCAACTTCAAACACTTGGATTTTTGGTACATTAAGGTATTCAGCTACTTCATTCATTAACTCTGAAGTTAAAAACCCATTATTAAAATGTTGAACTGAATGAAGAGCAGCAATAATTGCAGAACGCTGTTTTCCTTCGGGAAACTTTTGTACCCATAGATCTATTTCTTCTTTTATTTCTCTGTTAAGTAGTGACATGATCAACGGTCAATTTCTCCAAAGACTATGTCCAATGTTCCGATAATGGATACCACATCAGCTAGCATATGTCCTTTTGACATTTCATCGATAGCAGCAAGATGAGCAAAGCTAGGGGCTCTAACTTTCATGCGATAAGGCTTATTTGCTCCATCAGAAATTAGAAATACCCCAAATTCACCCTTAGGATGTTCTATTGGTGCATAGACCTCACCTTTAGGCACTGAATAACCTTCGGTGAATAATTTGAAATGATAGATTAAAGATTCCATATCATGTTTCATTTGGTCTCTTTTAGGCGAAGCAAATTTATTGTCTTCAATCATTACAGAGCCTGGATTATCTCTTAACCATTTAATACATTGCTGAATGATTTTAGTTGACTGTCTCATCTCTTCGACTCTCACAAGGTATCGGTCATAACAATCTCCGTTTAAACCAATTGGGATAAGAAAATCAAGTTCGTTATAAACCTCATAAGGTTGGTTTCTTCTTAGATCCCATTCAACTCCTGAGCCTCTTAGCATAGGGCCAGAAAAACCAAGATCCTTGGCCCTTTCTGGAGACACTATGCCAATATCAACTGTCCGTTGTTTCCAAATTCGATTGTCTGTAAGAAGGGTTTCATATTCATCAACTAAAGAGGGGAACCTATCAGTGAAATCCTCTATGAAATCAAGTAGTGATCCTTCTCGATTATAATTGAGTTGTTTAACCTTCTTTTCTGAAATAAATCGATTGGCAGAATATTTAGGCATTTCGTCAGGAAGGTCTCTGTAAACGCCGCCTGGTCGATAATAAGTAGCGTGCATTCTGGCTCCTGAAACAGCCTCGTAGCAATCAAGTAAATCTTCTCGTTCTCTAAAACAATATAAAAAAAGTGCCATGGCTCCTATATCTAGTCCATGAGCGCCTAGCCATAAGAGGTGATTAAGGAGTCTTGTTAGTTCATCAAACATTACTCTAATGTATTTAGCCCTCTTAGGAGGTTCTATACCTAGGAGTCTTTCAATAGCTAAAACGTAAGAGTGTTCACAACACATCATCGATACATAATCCATCCGATCCATATAGCCTATAGAATGATTGTATGGTTTTATTTCAGCAAGTTTCTCTGTGCCACGATGAAGTAATCCGATATGAGGATCTAGATGCTTTACGACTTCGCCGTCCATTTCCATAATAAGACGAAGCACACCATGTGCAGCAGGATGTTGTGGACCAAAATTTAAAGATAAATTACTTTCAGTCATTATCTTTCCTGATAACTCTAGGTACACTTGGTCGTGTTTTGATACTTACAGGCTTATAAACAACTTCTTCTTTATCTTCATCATAAATAACCTCTAAGTTTCCATTGGTAGGAAAATCTTTTCTAAAGGGATGCCCAATAAAACCATAGTCAGTAAGAATTCGTCTTAAATCTGGGTGACCCTTAAAATGCACCCCCATTAAATCAAAAGCTTCTCTTTCAAACCAATTAGCTGAATTCCATATTTTATTTATGGAGTGAACACTAGGAGGGTTTGATTTTGTTGTAAATGTTTTTAATGTTATTCGAGAATTATTAGAAATAGATAAGAGTTGATAAAAAATTGCAAATCGATCTGGGAATTCATCATCATCATCAGCAATAATTTTTCGTTCAACTGCTCTTGAATAACCTGTCTTTGTTGCTTCGTTAGTTACGAAGTCAGCTTGACCATAAGTCAAATAGTCAACAGCACAAATATCAATAAGGATTGAATAATCGAGTTCGTTGTCGGTCTTTAATATCATACAAATTTTAACTAGATCAGATTGGTCAACTAAGAACAACGGTTCATGATCTGAGGATAATAATGAATGACTATACTCAGAGAGTTTTTGATTAATTAATTTAATGTAATTTTCTTTAGCCATTTGCGATAGATTCTTCAGATTTAATTTTTTCTTGTAATTCAATAATTCCGTTAATTAAAGCCTCAGCAGTTGGCGGACAACCTGGAACATAAATATCGACTGGTATGATTTGATCACAACCTCTAACAACTGAATAAGAATGGTGATAATAGCCACCTCCATTAGCACAAGAACCCATTGAGATTACCCATTTTGGTTCAGCCATCTGATCGTAAATTTTTCTCAAGGGTGGAGCCATTTTATTGCAGAGTGTCCCTGCAACAATCATAACGTCAGATTGCCTAGGACTAGGGCGATAAAAAACACCAAACCTGTCTGTATCATATCTAGATGCTGCTGAGTGCATCATTTCAATACCACAACAAGCCAAGCCTAACGTAACTGGCCACATAGAGCCTGTTCTTGCCCAGTTGACTAATTTATCGACAGATGTAGTTATGAAACCAGGACCTTGTTGAACTATAAGGTCATCATTATCTTTCTTTAATCCCATTCGAGAGCTCCTTTGTTCCATTCATAAATAAAACCCACAACGAGCACTAATAAAAAGATGACCATAGCAATCAAGCCATTAATTCCGATTTCTTTTAAAGCGATAGCCCAAGGGAATAGGAAAGCTATTTCGAGGTCAAAGATTATAAAGAGGATTGCAACAAGGTAATATCTAACATCAAAAGGAATCCTTGCATCTTCAAATTCCTCAAAACCACATTCATACGGGGATAATTTAGCAGCTGATTTATTACCTCTACCAAAGAGAAATCCCAAGAGAAGCATTAGAACGCCTAACATTGAAGCGACTGAAATAAAGATTATAATTGGCAGATAATTCTCTAACATGAATAGCACCAAGTTTTATTTCTTAAAAATCGGGTGTATTGTAGCAGTTTTTTATCAAAATAAAATAGTAATATATTCAATTACTTATGAATAAAATATATATATATAATTTATCCTAAATTATAGTGATTGTGGATATCATGTGCATATTTATTAGATAAATTATAATTTATCTAAATATCAAAGATTTAACGTTATTTATTATTGACATTATGCCGATGGCCGGACTCGAACCGGCACAGCTTTCGCTACTGCCCCCTCAAGACAGCGTGTCTACCAGATTCCACCACATCGGCTTATTTGTAATCTTAATTTTCGGGAATTTGAGGTGATACAGCAATTGAATTATTATTTTGATCATCTTCCTCTATTGTGCTAACTGAGTCTAAAATGCTATCTGTTTGAATAACTGTCCCTTTGTTAAGATAGGCAAGCGTTAGACTTGTAATAAAGAATATTGTTGCCAAAACCGCAGTTGTTCTCGATAAAAAATTAGCAGAACCTTTTGATCCAAACATTGTTCCTGAAGCTCCTGCGCCAAATGCTGAGCCCATATCAGCCCCTTTACCTTTTTGTAAAAGAATCAATACAACTATTATTATTGCTGTAACAACATGAAATACTAGTAATAGGGAATTTAAATCATTCATTTCTTATTTCCTCAGCTATATTATATATTTTAATAAATTCATTAACATCTAATGATGCACCACCTATGAGTGCTCCACTTATATGACTCATATTAAAGAGGTCTAATGCATTTTTACTATTAACACTTCCGCCATAAATTATAAGGATATTATTATCTGATAGACCAATTTCATTAAGAGTTTCATCTATAAAGACATGAACTTCATTTGCAATTTCTGGTGTCGCTGTTTCTCCAGTTCCTATTGCCCAAATAGGTTCATATGCAATTATAAACTCACTGTCTCTGTTTATTAGATCATTTGTCAATACAGTCAAAAGTTGATTTTTTATATGATCAAATGTTTGACCTGTCTTTCTTTGCTCTAACGTTTCACCAACACAAAGTATAGGTTTAATATTATTTTTAATGGCTATGTTGAATTTTTTAGCAACAGTTTCATTAGTTTCATTATGATATTGTCTTCTTTCTGAGTGACCAACTATAGTATATTCAACATTAAGATCATTTAGCATTTTTGCAGAAACTTCGCCTGTAAAAGCTCCCTCCTCTTCAAAAGAAATATTCTGTGCACCTTTTGAAATAGCAAGGCTAGTTTTTGAATTAACCTCATCGAGATAACAATCTGGTGGACAAATTAACATTTTTACATCTGCATTGTCTTCAAAATTTAGCTTAGACAGATATGATCTGATGAACTCCTTAGAGGAATTCATCTTCCAGTTTCCTGCGATTAAGTATTTCATTTTGTTTTTTTTGATATTTCTTCTTTTATAAATTTAGCTACATCTTCACTTTTAGAATTATCATCTGACTCTATTAGTATCCTTATCAAAGGTTCAGTACCTGATTTTCTGATAATTGCCCTTCCATTGTCTAGTTTTTCTGTAGCAGCTAATGCTATAGAGTTAAGAGTAAAGTCATCAATATTCATGTTATCATTTTTTATATCTGTACTGACTTGAGGAACTAATTGCAGCCCTTTACTTAAAGCACTTATAGGTCTTTTTGATCTGATTGATTCCTTAATAACCAAAAGAGCAACTAGAAGACCATCTCCAGTCGGTGAATAATCTAGATTTATAATATGGCCTGACGTTTCGCCACCAATAATTGAACCTTTTGATTTCATCATTTTAAAAACATTTTTATCGCCAACATCAGATCTATAAAGGTCGACATCTATATCTTTTAAGCTAAACTCTAACCCAATATTAGATAAGATTGTCCCGACAATCTTAGAATTAAAGTTAGGGTTATCTAAATTTGATTTAGCCAAAATATATAAAATTTCATCTCCATTAAGTATTTTTCCATTCTCATCTATTATAAGAATTCTATCTGCATCGCCATCTAAGGCGATCCCAATGTTTGAATTTGTTGCTGGAACTGTATTTTGTATTGTTTCAGGACTAGTAGATCCACAATTTTTATTAATATTGTAACCATTTGGTGAGCATGCTATTGGGATTACTTCTGCGCCTAGTTCGAGCAAGATTTGTGGCGCTATCTTATAAGCTGCCCCATTAGATGCATCTATAACTATTTTTAGACCATCTAAAGGTTTGGCATCATCATTAAAGACAGTCTTTAAAAGTGATTCATATCTATCTCTAGAATCTCCAGACCTGTAGGCCTTTCCTATGTTATCTGCTTTTTTAGTTATAGGTTCATCTGAGATCTTTTCTTCTATTAAGTCTTCTTGAGAGAGATCAAGCTTTTCCCCATCTTGATTTATAATCTTAATTCCATTGTATTCATAAGAGTTATGTGAAGCGCTTATAACGATTCCAAAATCACTTTCGGATGTTCTCACATAATGTGATATGGCTGGCGATGGAAGCGGCCCAAGTAACACTACCTTTAAACCATAACCAACAAATGCAGACTCAAGTGCAGATTCAAACATATATCCAGAAACCCTAGTATCTTTGCCTATAGCGACTGTCCCCCCTTCAGGTGTTAGAACAGATGCTATAGAGGATGCCAATCTCATTGTAAAATCAACAGTCATAGGGTGTTCACCTACTCTTCCGCGAATACCATCGGTACCAAAAACTTTTTTATTACCTTCTTCTTTCATGTCTATCCTTAAGAATCGATCATTTTATAGGTATTAGTATATTTTTAGATAATTTTTATTAAGCTTCTAAAGGAAAGATTAATAACTTATTGTTAATACTGGGTTGCGGGTCCGCCTATGTCAGTCGGATTATTGTCTTCTGAGGAATCGTCATCTGAATCCCAGTCTTCAGGTGGTCTAGGTTCTTTATCATTCATTATATCTTTTATCTGGAGGTCTTCTATAGTTTCGTATTTTAACAAAGCTTCAGCCATTTTATGAAGGCGATTCATTTGTTCATTTATGATATTCGTAGCAGACTGATAAGTTTCGTCGATAATTTTTCTTACCTCATCATCAATTAGTTTTGCTGTGACATCTGATACTTGTTTGGTTTGAGTAACAGATCTTCCTAAGAAAACTTCTCCTTCGTCTTCACTATATGTCAGTGGTCCCAATTTATCTGAAAGACCCCACTTTGTTACCATATTTCTGGCAATATCAGTTGCTCTTTCAATGTCATTTGAGGCACCAGTTGTAACGGCTTCTTTCCCAAAAATTAGTTCTTCAGCAACTCTTCCTCCAAACAGACTTGTTATCTGCCCGATTAATCTCTTTTTACTTATGCTATATCGATCGTCTTCAGGAAGAAACATAGTAACGCCCAATGCTCTTCCTCTGGGAACAATTGTAACTTTATAAACCGGGTCATGACCATCTATAGATAGACCAACAATAGCATGACCAGCTTCATGGTAAGCAGTTAGTTTCTTTTCATCTTCACTCATAACTAAAGATTTCCTTTCTGTTCCCATCATGATTTTGTCTTTAGCTTTTTCAAGGTCATCCATATTTACATATTTCTTATTACCTCTGGCGGCAATAAGTGCGGATTCATTAACTAGGTTAGCTAGGTCAGCTCCTGAAAATCCAGGGGTGCCTCTGGCAATAATTGATGGTTTAACATTCTTATGTAGTGGTACTTTTCTCATATGTACTTTTAAGATCTGCTCTCTACCTCTAACATCGGGCAAAGGAACAACAACTTGTCTATCAAATCTCCCTGGTCTAAGAAGTGCTGCATCTAAAACATCTGGTCTATTAGTAGCTGCGATAACAATTACACCAACATTATCTTCGAATCCATCCATTTCAACTAAAAGCTGATTAAGTGTTTGCTCTCTCTCATCATGGCCTCCGCCAAGACCAGCACCACGTTGCCTACCTACAGCATCAATTTCATCAATAAAAATTATACATGGAGAGTGTGATTTTGCTTCTTGAAACATATCTCTAACTCTAGAAGCGCCAACTCCTACAAACATTTCAACAAAATCAGAACCTGAAATTGTAAAGAAGGGAACTTTTGCTTCCCCAGCTATTGCTCTTGCAAGAAGAGTCTTTCCAGTGCCTGGGGAACCAACCATAAGAACTCCTTTTGGAATTTTTCCACCAAGTCTCTGGAATTTAGATGGGTCCTTAAGGAACTCTACAATTTCTATAACTTCTTCTTTTGCTTCTTCAATTCCAGCAACATCTGCAAATGTAACCTCAATTTGATTTTCCCCAAGTAATCTTGCTTTACTTTTACCAAAGCTCATAGCGCCTCTTCCACCGCCTACTCCGCCTTGCATTTGTCGCATGAAATATATCCAAACAGCTATTAATAAAATTACAGGAAAAGAGTTTATAAGCAGGCTTACAAAGATATTCTGATTTTTGGGCGGATTTGCACTTATTCTTACTCCAGATTTGTTGAGCTCTCCAATTAATGCAGTATTGTCTGTTTCAGGGTTATAAGTTAAAAATTTATCGCCATTAATTCTCTTAGCCCTAATGACATCATTTTCAAATACTACTTCGCTAATGTTTCCCGTTCTGACTAATTCTAGAAAAGTCGAGTAATCAATTGTTTGCTGTCGGACAGAGTTTGGAGAAAATGAATTGAAAACAGTCAGCATCACTATCCCTAAAACTATCCATACGGTTGCATTTTTAAAAAAGTTATTCATAAATTTTGAGTATACCTAATCTTTTTTCCTATAGCGTATGTTTCTTTGCTTTCTGGTCTTGAAGATTTTGGTTTAAATACATAAACATATTCAAAATATTTATCTAAATCGTTTTTAAAATCATCAAAGCCGTGCCCATTAAATACTTTTATTACTAGCACTCCATTAGATGTAAGTCCATTTATTGAAAATTCAAGTACATCATTAGCAATACTATAGAACTTATATTGATCTGTAATTTTATTGCCAGTCTTTTTTGTAGAGATATCAGAGAGAATTAAGTTAAATCTTTGATTATCATTTAATTTAATAATGTCTTCTTGGATATCTTTCTCAGTAAAGTCTCCAGAAATAAATTTAACATCATCTATTGATTGCATTGGTTTTATATCGTTAGCAATTATAGTCTTTACATTGTGATTATTAGCTATATATTCTGACCAACCACCTGGAGAAGAGCCAAGATCAAGTATTCGCGATTCTTTTTTAATCATCTTATACTTTCTATCAATTTCTTTTAATTTAAAAACAGATCTTGACCTGAAGCCAAGTTTTTTTGCTGTTAAGAAATATTGATCTCTAGATTGATCAATTCTCCAGTCTTTTTGAGCCATAATCTTTAAACTAGATATATTCTATGCTTACAATCTGAAGTGACTGATTTTCATTCTCTATATTTATCTCTACTAGATCATCTATTGATTTACCTATCAATGCTCTAGAAACAGGCGCTTTATATGAGAGAAGACCTTTATCAATATCGGATTCATCCTCTCCGACTATCCTGTATTGAACTTCCTTACCGCTTTCAAGGTCTTGTATTGTTACAGTGCTACCGAAAACTACTTTGTTTGAAACATTGAGTTTTTTGATATCTATTATTTCTGCATTTGAGAGTTTTGATTCTATATCTTTAATTCTGCCTTCTATAAAACTTTGCTTTTCTTTGGCTGCATGATACTCGGCGTTTTCTTTTAAATCACCGAAACCTCTTGCTGTTGCAATAGCTTGTATGATTTCAGGTCTATCTTTAGATTTTAAAGCCTTTAATTCCTCTCTTAAAAGATCGCTACCCCTAATTGTCATTACATACTTATCCATCTGTCTAATTATAGTTCTGTAATTTGTTTACGTTTATTGTACCAAGAAAATCAAATGATTCGATTGTTGCTAGAGCTGCCTCTAAGCTCGTGTAATAAGTTATTCCCGAAATTACAGCTTCAGCTCTGATTGAAAATGACTCTTCAATTGACTGTTTGCCTTCAGTAGTATTGATAATTAAGTTTATCTTCTTATCTTTAATTAGATCGACTATATGAGGTTTTCCTTGGTGCACTTTATTGATGTTTGAGCAATTAATATTGTTTTTTCTTAGAAAATTACCGGTACCCTTGGTTGCAATTAATTCAAAATTATTATTCGTTAAAAAATTTGCAATTTTAATCAATTTATCAGACTTATCAGGCTCTCTTACAGAAATAAAGACATTTCCTTTATCTGGTATAGAAATACCCGCGCCGTATTGAGATTTTATGTATGCTTCACCAAAGGTTTCTCCAGTTCCCATAACCTCTCCTGTGGACTTCATTTCAGGCCCTAAGATTGGGTCAGTATCTGGAAATTTATTAAAAGGAAATACTGGGCCTTTAACGGAAAAAAAACTTGGTTTATGTGATGATTTAATATGCTGTTTACTCAGTGGTATTCCAATCATAGCCTTTGCAGCAATTTTAGCTAACTGGTTTCCAGTTGCTTTTGAGACAAAAGGAACTGTTCGAGATGCTCTAGGGTTTACTTCTAATACATATATTTTTCCCTCCCTTATAGCGAACTGTGCATTAACCAACCCTACTACATTAAGTCTTTTAGTGAATGCAATCATTTGACTTATAATCTCTTCTTGAATTTGATCTGAAAGAGTATAAGGGGGTATAGAGCATGATGAATCTCCCGAATGAACTCCAGCTTGTTCGATATGCTCCATTATTCCACCAATTATGACTTCTTCTCCATCGGAAACAGCATCGACATCAACTTCAATTGCATTATTTAAAAAATGATCTAACAAAACTGGCGATTCATTTGATACCTTGACCGCTTCATTCATATAAGTTTGCAATTCATCATCGTTATAAACAATCTCCATTGCTCGTCCGCCAAGAACATAAGATGGCCTTACAACAAGAGGGTATCCTACTTTCTTCGCATTCTTTAATGCCTCATTAAAGTTTGTTGCTACTTCGTTGTATGGTTGTAAGAGTTTTAATTCACTGACTAATTCTTTGAATAGCTCTCTGTCTTCAGCTATATCGATTGCTTCAGGCTGGGTGCCAATTATAGGTGCACCTGCTGCTTTTAGATCTTTAGCTAATTTCAGAGGTGTTTGCCCTCCGAATTGTATTATTATCCCTTCTGGTTTTTCAACATCGACAATAGCCATTACGTCTTCAAATGTGAGAGGTTCAAAGTAGAGTCGATCTGAAGTGTCATAATCCGTAGATACTGTTTCTGGATTACAATTGATCATGATAGATTCATAGCCAGCTTCCGAAACTGCCATTGCTGAATGCACACAGCAATAATCAAACTCAATGCCCTGACCTATTCTATTAGGGCCTCCACCGAGAATTATTATCTTCTTTTTATCAGTAGGCCTTGATTCACATTCTTCATCATAACTTGAATAAAGATAAGCAGTAGATGTCTCAAACTCTGCAGCGCATGTATCAACACGTTTGAAAACAGGGTTGATATTGTATTTTTTTCTTTTTTTTCTAATTTCTTCTTCATTAGAGTTGGTTAGATCAGAAATACGCTTATCAGAGAATCCTTTTTTCTTTATATCTCTTAGAAAATCATCATGCAAATTACTTAGATCGGTTGTTGATATTTGTTTTTCAGTATTTACCAGATCTTCAATGTAACTGAGAAACCATCGGTCTATTTTGGTAAGATTAAAGACATCTTCAATTGAGAATCCTTCTCTAAATGCCTGTGCTACATAGAATATTCTGTCTGGACTGGGTTCGGAAACTTTGATTTCAAAATTTACATCAACATCCATTTCCGTTAAACCGTAGTGATTGGATTCTAGGCTTCTGATAGCCTTTTGTAATGATTCCTGAAAATTTCTACCAATAGCCATGGCTTCTCCAACAGATTTCATTTGTGTAGTTAAAGTAGAATTTGCTTTTGGAAATTTCTCGAATGTAAATTTAGGTATTTTTGTTACCACGTAATCAATGGTTGGCTCAAATGAAGCTGGTGTAATACCCCCTGTAATATCATTTTGCAATTCATCAAGAGTATAGCCTACAGCTAGTTTGGCCGCTATCTTAGCAATAGGGAACCCAGTTGCCTTAGACGCTAAAGCTGATGATCTTGAAACTCTAGGATTCATTTCTATTACAATTATTTTCCCATTGTCGGGATTAACTGCGAACTGAACATTAGAACCTCCTGTGTCAACTCCAATTTTTCTAAGAATTGCTATTGAGTAATTTCGCATGATCTGAAATTCTTTATCTGTAAGAGTTTGTGCTGGAGCAACTGTAATTGAATCACCAGTATGAACACCCATAGGGTCGACGTTTTCAATAGAGCAAATAATAATAGCATTATCTTTATTATCTCTAACAACCTCCATTTCATATTCTTTCCATCCTAATAAAGACTCTTCAATTAAGACTTCTGATGTTGGTGATAACTCTAAACCTCTTTTTATGATAGTAATAAATTCATCTTCATTATGGGCTACTCCACCTCCACTGCCTCCTAAAGTGAATGATGGTCGAATGATCAATGGGTAATTAATTGAGTTAGCAATTGATAATGCTTCATCTAGATTATTAGCTAATCCAGATTTAGCTACATCAATATCAATTTCTTGCATTGCTACTTTAAATAGCTCTCTATCTTCGGCCTTATCTATAGCTTCTTTTGTAGCACCTATTAGTTCAACATTATGTTTATTCAAAATACCTCTAGAAGCAAGGTCAAGGGCTGTATTTAATCCAGTTTGTCCTCCCATTGTTGGCAATAGAGCATCTGGTTTTTCTTCAGCGATAATTTTTTCAATTGTTTGCCAATTAATTGGCTCAATATAGATTGAGTCAGCACTATCTGGATCAGTCATAATAGTGGCTGGGTTTGAGTTGACTAAAATGACTCTATAACCCTCTTCTTTTAGTGCTTTGCACGCCTGGGTACCTGAGTAATCAAATTCGCATGCTTGCCCAATAATAATTGGTCCAGCACCTATTATTAAAACAGAATCTATATCAGTTCTTTTTGGCATGAGACATTAGATTAGTGAATTTTTTAAATAATGAATTAATATCATGAGGACCTGGTGAGGCTTCAGGATGTCCTTGAAAGCTAAATGCATTAGCTTCTGATATCTCAATACCTTGAATTGTTTGATCAAATAAAGATCGATGAGATATAGAAACATTATCAGGTAAAGAATGTTCATCAACTGTGAAACCATGGTTCTGACTAGTAATAAAAACTTCCCCCGTTGATAGATTTTGAACAGGATGGTTAGCACCATGATGTCCGAATTTCATTTTTTCTGTTTTACCGCTATTAGCTAAAGCAAGTAATTGGTGGCCTAAGCAGATCCCAAACATAGGAATTTTTATTTTAAGAAAAGACTTAATGGTGTTTATTGCATAATCACAGGGTTCTGGATCACCCGGGCCGTTAGAGAGGAATATTCCATCTGGCTGCATCTCACTGATTTCTGAAAATGATGTATTTGCAGGTACTACTGTTACATTACATCCTGATTGATGAAGTAAATTTAAAATATTGGTTTTTATGCCAAAGTCTAATGCAACAACTTTATATGTCTCTATAACATTTTGAATTTCATTTGATTGAAAACTATAGATCTTCTCAGTGGTAACTTCTTTTGCTAAATCCATACCAGCAAGACCTGGGAATGATTTAGCTAATTTTACAAAGTCTCCAATATCTTTATTTTCAGAACTAATACAACCACTCATTGATCCATTTATTCGAAGGTGATTTGTCAGCTTTCTAGTGTCTATATTTGATATAGCTACTATTTTTTGTTGTTTTAAAAATTCCTCTAAATCAATCTCATTTCTCCAGTTGCTTGATACTTGTGAACTCTCTCTTATAACAAGCCCTGCTGCATATGTCTTTGTACTTTCAAAATCTTCTTTATTAGTGCCAGTGTTACCAATATGCGGATATGTTAAGGTAACTATTTGTTTGAAATATGATGGGTCAGTAAGAATTTCCTGATAACCAGTCATAGAAGTATTAAAAACAACCTCGCCAATAGAAGAACCCTTTATACCAATCGATTTACCTTTAAATGTTGTTCCGTCTTCTAATGTGAGAACCGCTTCAGTCAATTTTTATTCCTAGTTATGTTTTTTATAAAAAAGGAAGGTACCTAGTAGGTCCTTCCCTAAAAATATCTGGAACCGAAAGTATATTAGGTTCTAATATTTCTCATGTCACGTATTAATTATCTTTTTTTTATTTATATTCCTAATCGATTAAAAAATTTCTTTACACTTTTCGTCCATTTGTTCATATTAGGACGATGCTCCTTCTTGCTCTTGTTGATTGATTCATCAAAGGACTTTAGGATATTTTTTTGATCAGCGCTTAAATTGACAGGTGTTTCTATTTGAATATTACAAAATAAATCACCCGTAACCCTATCTCGATAAGACTTGACCCCTTTTCCTTTAAGTCTGAAAACCTCACCTGACTGAGTTTCAGTTGGGATTGTTAGATTTACTGCACCATCAATCGTTGGGACTTCAACAGTCCCACCTAAAGCCGCTTTAGTAAAGCTGATAGGAACCTCACAATAAAGATTACTAGCTTCTCTCTTAAATATAGGATGACGCTTTATATTAACATCAACATATAAATCTCCTGAAGGTCCTCCTTTAATGCCGGCTTCACCTTCATTTGATAGCCTAATTCTATCGTCTTGATCAACACCAGGTGGGATTTTAATTGATATAGTCCTTTCTTTTTGAAGCCTCCCTGATCCCGAACAATCAATACATGGGTCTTTTATTGTTTGACCAGCACCTCTGCATTCAGGACAAGTTTGTTGTAGTGTAAAGAAACCTTGTTGGACCCTTACAGAGCCTCTGCCATCACATCTTGAACATGGTGTTGCTTGGGTTCCTTTTTTTGCTCCAGATCCAGCGCATGTTTCGCAACCAACTAGAGAAGGTATATTTATATTGATTGTTTCACCAAAAACTGCTTGTTCAAGATCAAGATCTAATTCGTACCTAAGATCTGACCCTCTTTGACCACTGCTTTGTCTTCTTTGTCCTCTGGCGTTACCAAAAATATCACCAAACATGTCTCCGAAAATATCGTTGAACGCATCTCCAGTGTTAAAGCCTCCTCCCATACCTGGTTGGTTATTTACACCAGCATGTCCAAATTGATCATAAGCAGCTCTTTTTTGGTTACTAGATAAAATTTCATAAGCTTCTTTCGCTTCTTTGAATTTTATCTCAGCATTTTTGTCATCGGGGTTGCGATCAGGGTGATACTTCATGGCAAGTTTACGATATGCTTTTTTAATTTCAGCATCGGATGAGTTTTTCTGCAAACCAAGTGTTTGATAGTAATCTTGTTTACTCATGTCACCTCTTTTTTGTGTAAATACAGGATAGACAAAATATCTATCCTGTATTACCTGATATTAAACTATGGTTTAGTTTTTATCTTTATCTTTGTTGTTATCTACTTCTTCATATTCTGCGTCCACAACATTTTCATCAGTTGATTGTGAATCATCAGACTTTGATTCAGTATTAGCTGCTGCTTGCGCCTCTTCAAAAGCTTTCTGAGCAATGCCTACAGATGCTTCAGACAAGCTCTTCACTTTAGTTTCAATTATGTCTTTATCGTCACCTTTGAGTGCTTCTTTGAGTTCACCTATGGCAGTTTCAACATTAGATCGTTCTTCAGTTGTAACTTTCTCGCCTAATTCTTCTAGTGATTTTTCTGTAGCATGAACTAATTGATCTCCTTGGTTCTTAATATCAACCAATTCTCTGAATTTTTGATCTTCTTCAGCATTTGATTCCGCATCGGATATCATTTGATCAATTTCCTCATCAGATAAACCACTTGAAGCTTGGATAACAATTTTCTGCTCTTTACCAGTTTCTTTATCTTTTGCAGAAACATTAATAATCCCATTGGCATCAATATCAAAAGCAACTTCAATTTGAGGCAATCCTCTTGGCTTGGCAGGAATATCTGTTAAGTCGAATCTTCCTAAGGATTTATTATCTTGAGCTCTTTCTCTTTCCCCTTGCAGTACATGAATTGTTACTGCAGTTTGATTATCTTCTGCGGTAGAAAATATTTGCTCAGCTTTAGTTGGTATAGTTGTGTTTTTTTCAATCAGTTTAGTGGTAACAGCTCCCAGAGTTTCTATACCGAGAGAAAGAGGAGTTACATCAAGTAACAACACATCTTTAACATCTCCTGATAAAACGCCTCCTTGGATTGCTGCACCAATAGCTACTGCTTCATCTGGATTTACATCCTTTCTTGCATCAACGCCAAAGAATGACTTAACTTCGTCTTGTACCTTTGGCATTCTAGTTTGCCCACCAACCAAGATTACATCATTCACATCACCTACTGACAGGCCAGCGTCTTTTAGAGCTGTTTTACAAGGTTCTATTGTTTGAACAATAAGATCTTCAACTAAGGACTCTAGTTTAGCTCTTGTTAGGTTTAAGTTTAGATGCTTAGGGCCAGAGGAATCTGCTGTTAAATAAGGAAGATTGATATCTGTTTGAGCCTGATTAGATAGTTCAATTTTAGCCTTTTCAGCTGCCTCTTTGAGTCTCTGAAGAGCCTGAGTATCTTTTGTAACGTCCATTCCTGTTTGTTTTTTAAACTCATCTAATAAATGGTCCATGATTCTCATGTCAAAATCTTCACCGCCTAGGAATGTGTCACCGTTCGTAGCTAGGACTTCAAATTGGTTCTCACCATCAACATCAGCAATTTCAATTATAGACACATCGAACGTACCTCCACCTAGATCATATACAGCAATTTTTCTATCGCCTCTTTTCTTATCTAATCCATAAGCTAAAGCAGCTGCAGTTGGTTCGTTGATGATTCTTTTCACATCTAGGCCGGCAATTTTGCCAGCGTCTTTTGTTGCTTGTCTTTGAGAATCGTTAAAATAAGCAGGCACAGTTATAACTGCCTCACTTATTGATTCACCCAAATAGCTCTCAGCTGTCTCCTTCATCTTTCTCAAAATCTCAGCAGATATTGCTGGTGGCGCTGTATCTTTTCCATTAGCAACTACCCAGGCATCACCATTTTTAGCTTTTTTTATTTGAAAAGGCACTTTATCGATATCTTTCTTAACAACAGAATCATCAAATTTACGGCCTATTAGTCTTTTAATTGCATAAAGGGTATTTTCAGGATTGCTTACAGCCTGCCTTTTAGCTGGTTGGCCAACCATACTTCTATCTTCATCCTTAGAATATGCAACTATTGATGGAGTTGTCCTATCTCCTTCTGAATTTTCTATAACCTTAGCTTGATCACCATCCATGATAGCCACACAAGAATTAGTCGTTCCTAAATCAATTCCAATTACTCTCGCCATGATTTACTCCATTAGCATTGTTTTGCTAGTTATATGAACAATTCTTTGAAATTCAAGTAATGAATTAATTATTATCTTCGGAACTTACTATGACTCTTGCTGGACGAAGTAATCTATTCTTCAGTCGATAACCTTTTTGTAACACCTCTATGATATAGCCACTATCAACATCATCATTATCCTGGATGCTTATAACTTCATGTAGATCTGGATCATATTTCATATTCTCAGGATTAATTGTTTCGATTGAAAATTTATCTAACACTGACTGAAATTGCTTAAATGTAGCTGTTTGACCTTCGATAAAGGTTTCTACTCCTTCTTTGGTTGACGTATCGACCTTTACGCCCAATTCGAAGCTATCCATTATTGGAAGTATTTCTTGAAAGACTCTTTCTATTGACCCCTTATTAGCGTTCTCTATATCTTTTAAGGTTCGTTTTCTAAGATTGTCTAACTCGGCCTGAAGTCTTAGGACTTTTTCCCAATTTTCATCTGCGAGTTTTTTTAATTCATCAATTTTACTAGTTTGGTCTGGAGATTCCTCCTCTTTGGATATAGAGTCTAACTCTTCGTTTTTATCATTTACGTCCTTTTCAGTATTTTTGTCGTTCATTATAATTCCCCTAACCATAACCTATGGTCATAATTTCTTATTTCAATGATTGACTAAGTAATTTTGCGGTTATATCAACAATGGGTATAACTTTTTGGTAGGCGATTCTAGTTGGCCCTATGACGCCTAATACTCCAATAGACCCTTCTTCATTAGTATACGGTGCTGTAATTAAACTGCAGTTATCTAAAATTTTATAGCCTGATTCCTCACCAATAAAAATCCGGATGTTACTGGTTGCAATACTTTTATCTAATAATTGAAGAAGTTGCTGCTTTTCATTAAATGCATTAAATAACTTTTTAAGTCTTCTTATGTCTGCAAGTTCATCAAAATTCATCAGCTTATTTTCTCCACTGACAACATATTCTTCAGTTTTTTGAGTTTTCAAGACTTCATCAGCAATACTGATAATATCGTTCATCAAAGATTGAGCTAGTTCCGATGTTTCTTTTAATTGTTTTACTAAGTCATCTTTGATGTATTCAAATGATTTTCCAACATAATGGTGATTTATGTAGTTAGAAGAAATTTGCAACTCCTCCCTTGTATAGTTTCTTTTCATTTGAAGGATTTTATTTTCAACTTCTGAATCATTAATTACCACTATGGCCAAAACTCTTTTCTCTGAAAGTGGAATAAAATCTATTTCTTTCAAGGTACTTTTTTGTTTCTTTGGAACGGTCACAATTCCAGCTAGTTGTGTGACTGCTGATAGAGTTGAAGAAACATTAGCAGCTAAATCTTTACTATTAGACTTTGTTTGAGAGACAGTTTCCTGAATAGATGTAAATTGATCATCTTCAACTGGTTGCAATTGAAGTAAGCGATCAATAAAAAATCGATAACCTTTTGAAGTAGGAATACGGCCCGATGATGTATGTGGTGATGATAGAAACCCTAGATCTTCAAGATCTGACATAACATTTCTAATGGTTGCAGAACTTAAATCAAATCTATTATAGGTAGCAAGTTTTTTTGAACCTACAGGAATACCTTCTTCTATATAATTGTCTATGATTGCAGATAGTATTTTTTTTGCTCTATTAGAGGGTGATTTAGTTTTTGTTTTTTCTGTCATGCTTATTGAAATAATGGACTTAAGCTAATATTTAATTAATCTGGTATCATTTGCAAATATTTCTTAACAGTCTAGGGTTTAGTAGATGGAAGAATGTAAAAAAATTGTATTCTCATTCAACTCAAGCGATGAGAAATCCTTTTCTGTAATTCAGCAAATTATTAGTAATTTAAATAATACAAATCTTGAACTCTCATTGTTTGACCCAAAAAAACACAATCTTCCCATATCGGAATCTAAAAAATATCAGTTCATTCCTAAAAATCAGATAACTGATGTAGATCTTATAATTTCAGTTGGGGGAGACGGAACTATGTTGAAATCGACTAAATTAGCTTATGAGTTCGAGATACCTATTACTGGAATAAATCGGGGCAGATTAGGCTTTCTAACGGATATTAACCCTAATCATGCTCTTTCTGCTATAGAAGATATTCTCTCTGGGAAATTCAATATCGAAACAAGAATGCTCATTGAGGTTTTTATAAAAGAGGACAATTCATTAAATAGTATCGGTTATGCATTCAATGACATTGTTATTAATCGTAAAGAAACAGGTAGAATGATTAATGTTGAAACCTTAATTAATAATAAATCTATTAATAACCATGAAGGTGATGGATTTATCATTTCAACACCTACTGGTTCAACAGCCTATTCATTAAGTTGTGGTGGACCGATAATGAAACCTGGTGTGGAAGCATTTTTATTAGTTCCGATAGCTCCTCACACATTAAATGATAGGCCTATGGTCCTACCATCATCATCAGAAATAATTCTTCGATTAAATGAAAATCAAACCGATAAAGTTGGCATTGATATTGATGGAGATACAATTTCAGAACTTAAACCAGGTCAAGAACTTTTGATAAGAAAAGCAGAAAAAAATGTTTCTTTATTACATCCAGAGAATTATGATTATTTCGATAATCTTAAATCTAAACTATTGTGGGGCCTTGATAAAAGAAATGACTAATAAACTCAATCTAACATTAGTTCTTGTGCTTTTTATTACTATCAGTTCATGTGTTTACCGCCCTGACTTACAGCAAGGGAATCTCCTGAATATAGAGAATATTGATCGTGTTCAGATTGATATGACTAAGAGTCAAATTAAATACTTGTTGGGTGGGCCAGTTATTGGGACGCCCTATGCAGAAAATCGCTGGGATTATATGTACTTTTATCAACCTCGAATGGGTCCAGAATCAGATGGATCAACCCAAAGGTACTGGCTGGTTATTTTTTTTGAAAATGACAGAGTTACAAAAATAGAAAAGGATGTAGTTTCAAGTCCAAATAGTTAATTCATATTTAAATTTTCGACTTGAAAGCTCTTATAATTGATTCACTAGCTGGTTTGAGGTTCTTTTTAAAAGCTATTTCTAAAAGCTTATTTTTAATTTTATAACTCATTTCAAAGTTAAGATTTGTTGTATGTTCATCAATTTCTTGTATTTTCCAACTCGATTTGAACTCTTCAAAAGGACCATCAATTAAATCCATTTCAATAGATTTATTATTTTCAACTACGTTCTTCGTAGTCAAGGATGTCTGGATACCAATGAATTCTAGATTTAAAGAAACTAATGAATAATTGCGGTGTTCTTGAATAATCTTAGATTCAACACAATAAGGAATAAAAGTTTTATAGTCTTCTACATCTGACAATATCTTAAAAACTTGATTGACAGGCTTATGTATTACAAATGAACTTTTAAAATGGTTCAAAACTAAAAAATATTTATTGCATTAAGAAAAATAATTATCACGCCTATTGGTGCGACAACTCTAGCTAGGAATCTCCATATTTTATATGTTGTTAGAGAAGCATCGGATAGTTCTGACCTACTGCTTGTTCTCGTCATAAACCAACTTGCAAAAATGATAAATAGAAGCCCACTAATAGGTAGCAGAATATTGCTAGTTAAGTAGTCAATATTATCAAAGAGAGTTCCCTTCCAAAAAGTGAAGTCTGATAAATCATTAAATGAGAGGATTGTTAAAAATCCGAGAAGCCAGATAATTGAACCTATTATTATTGCTGATGTACTTCGCTTAATATTTTGAGTTTCAATCATCCAAGCAACTGAAGGTTCAAGCAAACTAATAGCTGAGGTAATAGCAGCAAAGCCCAGTAAAATAAAAAACAGCGATCCAAATAACACCCCACCTGTGATATCTGCAAAAGCTAAGGGAAGCGTAAGAAAGATTAAACCTGGACCATCAGTAGGTGCAAGGTTGTTAGCAAAAACAATAGGAAATATGATCAACCCTGCTAACAGAGCAACTAGTGTATCGCAAAAAATAATTGTTAATGAGGTGCTAACTATGGACTCATTTTTAGGTAAATAAGCGCCATACATCACAATGCAACCCATGCCTAGACTGAGCGTAAAGAAGGCTTGCCCCATAGCCGCGAGAATACTTTCTGCAGTAATTTTAGAAAAATCAGGTTTAAGTAAAAAATCAACCCCTTTTGCAAAATCTCCTTGGGTGATTGAATAAATCAACAGGATCACCATAATAAATAAGAGCCCAGGCATCATGAACTTTACAGCTTTCTCTAACCCATTTTTTATACCTCTCGCTATGATTATTACGGTCATGACCATAAAAAAGGTATGAAAAATCGCCTGAGTTGATATAGAGCTTGTTAATTTAGAAAATAATAGATTTACCTGATCTTTGTCTAACTCAGTAAAACCACCTGTTACTGATAATGTGAAATAATGGAGAGTCCAACCGGCAATAACACTGTAATAAGACAATATAAGAAAGCCAGCAAATAAACCGATAAAGCCGACAACTTTCCAAGATTGACTCCCTGTCTCTTCTATACCCAATAGTTGCATCGATGTAATAGGGTTCCTACGACCTTTTCGTCCTATAAGGATTTCAGAAACCATAATTGGAAAACCAATAACTAAAATACATATCAAATAAACTAGGACAAATGCTCCCCCACCATTAGCACCTGCAACATAAGGAAATTTCCAGATATTTCCTAAACCTATGGCAGATCCTGTAACAGCAAGGATAAAAGTTAATCTTGATGACCATAGGCCATGGATTGATTCTCTTTCATTGTTTGAGATATTACTCATTTGTTTGAAAACGTTATAATCTATAAATTGGTAGAACTAAATTACCTTGAAATGAATGACAAATACAATTATTAAAAATAAAAAAGCTTTATTTGATTTCAATGTTGAGGAACAGATTGAAGCTGGGATCTCTCTAAAAGGCTGGGAAGTCAAAAGCCTTAGAGATAATAGAGGCAATATAAAAGAGAGCTATGCAATTTTAAAAAATAATGAAGTATTTTTAATCGGTGCACATTTCTCACCATTGAGAAATGCAAATATAACAGATGAATCTGAGGCTACTAGGACCAGAAAACTATTACTTAATAAAAAAGAAATTGCTAAGCTTAATGGATATATCAGCCAAAAAGGCTATACATTAATACCGATATCTATGTATTGGAAAAATGGTAAAGTTAAGATTAAATTAGGTTTAGCTAAAGGAAGAAAAAAACGAGATAAAAGACACCTGATCAAAGAAAGAGACTGGAAAAGAGATCAAGAAAGGTTGACTAAAAAAACACTACTTAAAAAATGAAAAACAATTATATAAAACTATTTATTTTGCTCCCTTTTGTATTTGTTAACTCAGAGGCAATGGAAAATATGGGATGCCATTTTTCCGAGGATGAATTAGGTAAAATGCTGCCTCACATAATGCCGATGTCTTCCATGGTGACCAAATATGACCAATTGAGGACTAAAGTTACTCCTCTTGCTGGCTTAACGAATAATCAAATTAGTAATATGATGAAAATGATGGGACCCAATTACTACTGGCCTCTTCCAACTAATAATAATTCAAAAGAAGCTCTAATTATCCTAGCTCATGGTTTCGGTAAACAAGGAGATTATGAACTGTATAATAGTATGAAAGATTTTGGAGATGACTATGTAACCTCTCTTTCATTTGGGATGAGCATGATGACTTCTGATCATATTAACTGCTCATTAATTGATTTAAAAAATAATAATGTAGAGCAAATATATGTTGTTCCTGTCAGTAGCACACCTTACAACACATTAGTTAGACAGTGGCGGTATATCTTCAAGTTAGAAAATGAACCTACTTATGCTGATGTTAATCAGGTTGATACCCAAGGAGTGGTGTTTTTAGAACCTATCAGCGACAACATTTATGCAAAAAAAATTATATTAGACTACGCCCAAGAAATAAGTATCGATGAAAAAAATGAGGTCGTTATTATAATCGCACACGGTCCGCTTGATGCTGATGATAACGATAAAGAATTAGTAATTATGGATAATATCGGCAAATACATAATGGATAACTC
>Ga0208764_10000296_pt1 | contig 31001 bp, 27 predicted proteins | sample ETNtaG_18_FD_185762 | JGI IMG/M metagenome (GOLD analysis project Ga0208764, IMG submission 185762) | Marine microbial and viral communities from oxygen minimum zone, Eastern Pacific Ocean - ETNP201302SV91 (SPAdes) (version 2) | ecosystem: Environmental > Aquatic > Marine > Oceanic ... | reverse complement strand
ATTAACACTCATAATCCCTGAATTAATTATAGCGTCAGCTATTTGCCTGCTTATTTTGGTCAACAGCTTCCTTTCATCTGAAAAACAACGTTATACAGGATTGATAATTGGCTCTATAACGATGGTGACTTGCGCTTTAATCTCATTGTCCTTTTTGCTTGAAACAACAAACTCATTGATCTTCAATAATCACTACAAAATTGACCATTTATCCACAGGCATAAAGTTTATTGCTTATCTAACCTCGTTATTCATCTTCATAGGCACAAAAACCAATAAAGAGAACACAAAAAGTGAACTGGTCTTATTGGAGCTATTTGCCATTCTTGGAGTGAGTATTCTTGCCTCTTCAAACAATTTGTTAACTCTTTATCTTGGATTAGAAACCTTAACTTTATCAATGTACGGTTTAGTTGCTTCGAAAAGATCATCTGAAATAGCCACCGAGTCAGCAATGAAATTTTTTATATTAGGAGCGATATCTTCTGCAATCTTCTTATACGGCGTTTCATTTGTCTATGGTCTCCATGGGACTTTATTCTTTGAAGAATTCAATAATGAAACGATAAATAACTCCATTGAGATACAGTTAGCTCTGGCTTTCATTGTTTGTGGAATAGCTTTTAAATTTGGAGCAGTTCCATTTCATAGTTGGGTTCCAGATACGTATCAAGGCGCCAGTACCTCATCAGCTCTTTTTATTTCAACGATTCCTAAATTAGGGGCTTTTGCCTTAATCTATAGACTGCTATATCAAGCTTTTATTGTAAACGTCGAGTTCTGGTCATTATTAATATTATTATTGGGCCTGCTATCACTAATTCTAGGTAATATAATTGCAATTGTTCAAGATAATATAAGACGAATATTAGGTTATTCTGCTGTTGGTCATATTGGTTTTATTCTTATTGCTCTATCAACTGGTTCGACTGATGGCGCAATTGCTGCTTTGTTGTATTTGGTTATTTATATTTTAATGACAGCGACAGCATTTATATCGATAGAAGTTATCTCAACAGAAGAAAGAGCAGTTGTTACACTTACTGATATTAAAGATCTGAATTCTACTCACCCATGGATATCATTGATCCTTTTATTTTCAATGTTCAGCATGATCGGTATCCCTCCTTTTTTAGGCTTCTATGCCAAATGGGTAATTCTTTCTGAATTAATCAATGCAGATATGTTAGTTATTGCTTTGGTAGGTATAATTATATCTGTCATTGCAGCTTTTTATTACTTAAGAATTGTTTGGTATATGTATTTCGAGAAAAACGAACTTCCAATTATGCAAGGAAGTGCAAATATCTTTCAGAAAACATCTATTTCTATAGTCGGTTTATCGATTCTTCTTCTTGGTCTGTACCCCTCACCAATTATGAATTTCTGTAGGTCTATTATTTCCCCATTTTTATTGATTGATTGATAAAAAAGGATTAGTATCTTCAGCACAGATGCGGGGTGGAGCAGTCTGGCAGCTCGTCGGGCTCATAACCCGAAGGTCGTAGGTTCAAATCCTACCCCCGCTACCATTTTGGTTAGGCCCCGTCTGGGGCTTTATTTTTGGTAATTGGAAATGGATATTTTAGATAGAAAGATTAGAGATGAGATAGAACATTCAATTAATTCAATAGGTCTTGAATTGATGGAGATAGAATGCAGCCCCAATAGGAATGGGCTGAAGATTGTTACATTTATTGACCATTTAGATGGAATAACACTCGATGATTGTGTTAAAGCTTCCAAGATAATTGAGCCTATACTTGAAAGCGAAGATGAAGACGGAAGTTATTTATTGGAAGTGTCTTCACCTGGTCTTAATAGGAAATTAATAACAAAAGAGCATTTTGATAGATTTATAGGTAAAACCATCAAAATTAAACTCAAAGAGAAAATCGATAATAGAAAAAATTATAAAGGTGAATTATTAACTAGATTGGGAAACGAAATTGAAGTTATGGTTGATAATATTAAATTTACAATAGATATTGATTCAATCGATATCTGTAGGATTGTACCTAAATATAAATAGAGGAAGAAAATGACAGTAGAGATTATAAGAGTTGTTGATACAGTTTCTGAAGCAAAAGATTTAGAAAGGGAAGTTATTTTTGAGGCTATTGAAAATGCTATTGCATCTGCAACAAAGAAGAAATACACAGAAAATATGGATGTACGAGTAATAATTGATAGAGATACAGGCGAATATAAAACATATAGACAATGGATGGTTTTCGAGGATGACTCAAGAGAACTAGAAGAACCAGATTATGAATTAAGAATGATTGATGCTGTGGATATTCAAAAAGATGCATCACCAGGGGAATATGTTAGGGAAGAGATTGAATCTATTGATTTTGGAAGAATAGGCGCCCAAATTGCAAAACAAGTAATAGTTCAAAAAGTAAGGGAAGCAGAAAAACAGAAAACTATCGCTCGCTTTGAAGGTGACATTGGTCAACTAGTTAATGGTGTAGTAAAAAGAGTTGATAGGAATGGCTTTCACATTGATATAGGTAATAATTCAGAGGCTTTTCTTCCCAGGAGAGAAATGATACCTAAAGAAGCAATTCGACCGCAAGATCGAATAAGGGCATTATTGAAAGACATTAATGCTGACTTAAAAGGGCCGCCATTGATACTTTCTAGAGTTATGCCAGAATTTCTAATAGAGCTTTTTAAAGTAGAAGTTCCAGAAATAACTCAAAATCTTATTGAGATAGTTGGAGCATCAAGGGATCCGGGGCTTAGAGCAAAAATTTCAGTTCGTTCGGATGATAAAAGAATTGATCCTGTAGGAGCGTGCGTTGGAATGAGAGGCTCCAGAGTACAAGCTGTTTCAAATGAATTAAATGGCGAAAGGATAGATATTATCCTTTGGTCAGATAATGATGCTCAATATGTTGTTAACGCGATGTCACCAGCTAATGTTGTTTCAATAGTTGTAGACGAGGAAAATCAATCAATGGATATAGCTGTTGAAGAAGCTAAATTATCTCAAGCAATAGGAAGAGGAGGTCAAAATATAAGACTAGCTAGCGAATTAACACAATGGAAGTTAAATATTTTAAGTGAGTCTGAGGCTCTCGAAAAAGATGATGCTGAATTAAAAGAAATTTCTGATTTATTTGTTGAAAAGTTATCAGTTGGCGAAGATGTAGCAATTCTTCTTTCACAAGAAGGTTTCTCAACAATTGAACAGGTAGCATATGTCCCAATATCAGAATTAGAGAAGATAGAAGGTTTTGATGATAAATTAGTTAATGAACTCAGAGAAAGAGCAGAAGATCAATTGCTTATTGAGGCAATATCAACTGAAGAAAAACTCGATCAGCATGGACCAGAAGATGATTTATTAGGACTTAAATCTATTAACGAGGAATTAGCATATTCATTAGCCAGATCAGGAATAAACACAAGAGAGAAACTTGCTGAACAATCTATTGATGAATTAATTGATATAGAAGGATTGGATGAAGAAAATGCAGGAACTATAATCATGGAAGCCAGAGAAATATGGTTTGATGATGAAAATAACGAATAATATTAAGAAGATTTATGTCAAACACTACAGTATCAAAACTAGCCTTATCTCTTAAAATTAGTGCAGATAAACTAATGTCTCAATTAAATGAGGCTGGTATTTCTATAAAAAACGATTCTGACGAGATAACTAACGATCAGAAATTAAAACTTCTAAATCATTTGAGAGGTAGTCATGGAACAAAACAAGAAATTAAATCACCTAAAAAATTAACAGTAAACAGAAGATCACAAAGCGAATTAAAACTTTCAGGAGGATTTGGAACCTCAAGAACGGTTAACGTTGAAGTCAGAAAAAAGAAAACATACTTAAATAAAGAGTCTCTCATCGAAGAAGCAAAAGCAGAAGATTCTTTAAAGGACCTAGAAGAAAAGAATAATGAAGCCTCTGTTGAAAAAGAAGTAAATCAAGAAACCCCTGAGACAGAAACTAAAGAAAAAGAAACAAATGAAGTAGTTCCGCCTGTAATTGAAGCAGACTCAAATCATAAACAAACCAAACCATCTAAGAAAAAGAAAAGAAAAACTAAATCTTTAAAAAAAGATGACCCATTTGAAATTGAACAGCTTCACGTTAAAGGAAGAGTTAAACGTAAGAAAAAAAGACAAATAAGAAGAACAGTAAATCCTGCATCATTAGACCAGTCGCACTCATTTGAAAAACCTACATCGCCTGTAGTAAAAGAAATATCAGTCCCATCCTCTATTTCACCACAAGATATTGCTCAAAAATTGTCAATAAAAGTTAATGAAGTAATCTCGGTATTAATTAAACAAGGAATAATGGTTACAGGTAATGATCATATTGATCAAGATACAGCAATTCTTATTATTGAAGAGTTAGGCCATAAAGCTAATCCAATGGATGAAAGGTCAGTTGAAGACTCTATATTTGATCAACAAACAAATCCAAATGAATTACTAGAAAGACCTCCTGTAGTTACAATAATGGGACATGTTGATCATGGTAAAACTTCTCTACTAGATTTTATTAGAAAATCAAAAGTCACAGATAGCGAAGCAGGTGGAATTACTCAACATATTGGCGCTTATACAATTAATTATCAAAATAAAGATATAACTTTCTTAGATACGCCTGGTCATGCTGCCTTTTCACAAATGAGATCTAGAGGTGCAAATATAACCGATATCATTATCTTAATAGTTGCAGCAGATGATGGAGTTAAACCGCAAACTAAAGAATCAATTCAACATGCAAAGAGTGCGAATATACCAATGATTGTTGCTATTAATAAAATTGATAAACCTGAATCAGATATTGAGAAAGTTAAGAACCAGTTAATGACCGAGGAAATACTTCCTGAAGAACTAGGAGGGAATTATTTATTCGTTAATGTCTCAGCACTATCTGGTGAAGGTATTGATGAACTGCTAGAAACAGTTCTCCTCCAATCAGAAGTTTTAGAACTTAAGGCTCCAAATGAAGGAAGGCCAATAGGTACTGTTATCGAATCTGGTATAGAAAGTGGTAAAGGCGCTGTTGCAACTATACTAATTCAAGAAGGGAAACTTAATAAGGGTGACCTTGTGGTTGTAGGCGAAGAAACTGGTAGAGCTCGTTTATTATTAGACGAAAATTCTGATCAAATGGATTCTGCCGTACCATCTATGCCTATTAGGTTGTATGGACTATCTTCAGCACCGAATGCAGGAGAGGAAATGAGAGTTATAGATTCTGAAAGACAAGCTAAAGATATTATTGAAACAAGAAGAACTAATAGAAAACAAAATACTTTAAATGAAAAACAAGCTCTAAAAATGAAATCATTCATAGATAGCACAGGTTCTTCAAAAGATAAAAAAACAATACCAATTATGATAAAAGCTGATGTTCAAGGTAGCACAGAGGCAATAAAAGAATCTTTGATTAAGTTAGAAAATGACGAAGTTGAAATAGACATAGTTTCGAGTTCAATTGGTGGTATCACAGAATCTGATATTAACTTAGCTGAAGCATCTGATGCATTCATCATTGGATTCAATGTTAGAGCAGATAGCACAGCAAGAAAAATGATTAAAGACTCTAATATAGATATTAAATACTACAGCGTTATATATGAAACTATAGAGGATGTAGAGCATATAATTAGTGGTCTCGCATCCCCGGTTATAAAAGAAGAAATATGTGGGCTTGCTGAGGTTAAGGATATATTTAATTCTCCAGCTTTAGGCAATATTGCTGGTTGTTTGGTTATTGATGGAACAGTAATAAAATCAAATCCAATTAGGGTTTTAAGAGAAAATACAGTTATCTATGAAGGTGAATTAGAATCACTTAGAAGATTTAAAGATGATGTTAAGGAAGTTAAATCAGGAACAGAATGTGGTATAGGTGTTAAAAATTATAATGATGTCAAAAAAGGCGATCAAATAGAATGTTATAAACTGGTTGAAAGCAAATAATAGATGGCAAATGAATACTCATTCTCTAATAGATTAGAAAAAAAGATTCAAAGAATCATTAGCTACAACCTAATACATAGTATTAAAGATAATAGACTGAAAACTATTTCAATTGACGAAGTTAAATTAACAAAAGACTTAAGTATAGCGAAGATCTATTGCTCATCTGCAATCAAGGAAGAAACCAAAAAGCTTGAGATACTTTTATCTAAGGCCACAGGTTTTTTTAAAAAAGAAATAGCTAACTCATTAAGCATCAAAAGAATTCCCGAACTTCAATTTGTAATAGATAATCACGAGGTTTATGCAAACAAAATTAATAATCTTATTGAAGAAGCTGTGAATAATGATAAAAAAGAAAAGTAATATAAATGGCATATTATTGTTTGATAAACCAAAGGGTATATCTTCAAACAAGGCATTACAAAAAGTAAAAAAATTATTTAACGCAAAAAAAGCAGGACACTGCGGCACACTAGACCCTATGGCCACAGGTCTCTTGCCGATATGTTTTGGCAATGCAACTAAAACTGCACAATATTTAATTAATTCTTCAAAAAAATACAATGTAATAGCTAAATTTGGAGTTAAAACAACAACTGGTGACTCAGAAGGTGAAGTTATAGAACGTGATAGGTATCTAAAAACCTATGAAATAGAAGAAATCAGAAAGATACTGGACAGCTTTATTGGTGAAATAAGTCAAATTCCTCCAATGCACTCAGCTCTCAAAGTTAATGGAACTCCTTTATACAAGTTTGCTCGTAAAGGAAAATCTATAAAAAGAGAATCAAGGATAGTAAATATTCATTCAATTCTAATTAACTCATTTGATAATAAACAAATTATTTTAGATATTTCCTGTAGCAAAGGTACCTACATTAGAACTCTAATAGAGGACATAGCTATCAAATTAGGAACAGTTGCTTACGTTAAGGAGCTAAGAAGAATCTCTATTGATGCATTCAAAGAAAAAGGAATGATCTCATTTAGTCGACTTCTACAATATAAAAACAATGAATTAGAAAGTTTATTAAAGCCTATTGACTATGGTCTAATGCATTTACCATTTATTACAATTGATAATGAAGACTCAAGACGTTTTTTCAATGGTCAGTCTTTTGAATATAAAAAAGATATTAAGGAAACTGATCTAGCTATTAGAATCTATAATAATAAAAGAATTCTAATTGGTCTCGCAAATCAAAATGTAAATGGTCAGATACAACCAGTTAATGTTTTTGTAAATAACTAATTATCTGTTGTTGTAATGATTAATGTCTGTAGAATAGCGTTTTTAAAATAATTATTATTAGAAATAATGACTTTAACAACCGAAATTAAGAAAGAAGTTATTGATAGATACCAGACTTCAAAAGAAGACACTGGCTCAACTAATGTTCAAGTAGCATTACTGACTAAAAAGATTGATTCTTTATCAGATCATTTTAAGACTCATAAAAAAGACAATCATTCTAGAAGAGGCCTTTTAATGATGGTAAACAAGAGGAGAAAACTTCTTGATTACCTGAAAAAGAAAAATCTTATGTCATATAAACAACTTATTTCAGATTTAGGATTGAGAAAGTAAGTATTTCTCTTAGAGCAATAGGGCTCTTAATAAAAAGGAAAATAAGTGAATCAAATATCAAAAGAGATCATAATCAATGATCAAAAAATTACCTTAGAAACTGGAAAAATAGCAAGACAAGCAAATGGATCGGTTTTTGTCTCGTGCGAGGGAACATCAATACTAGCTACAGTTGCAGGAAGAAAAGAAGCTAAAGAAGGACAAAGTTTTTTCCCACTCTCTGTAAATTACCAAGAAAAAACATATGCAGCTGGTAAGATACCAGGTGGTTTTTTCAAACGTGAAGGCCGGCCATCGGAAAAAGAAACCTTAATATCCAGGCTCATAGATAGACCATTACGCCCTTCATTTCCAGATGACTTTTTAAATGAGATACAAGTGATTCTAACTGTAGTTAGTTTAAACCCAGACATACAAACTGATATCTTATCTATGATCGGGGCATCTGCAGCAATCTCTATTTCTGATATACCATTTAATGGACCAATTGGTGGCGCAAGAGTGGGTTACATTGAAAATAAGTTTGTAATTAACCCGACGGTTAGTCAGATGGAGAATTCAAAGCTTGATCTTATAGTTGCTGGTTCTAATGATGCAATTCTGATGGTAGAGTCAGAGGTAGATATCTTGTCTGAAGAAATTATGCTAGATGCAGTCATGGCCGGCCATGATGCAATTAAAGAAACAATTAAAGGTATTGATGAATTAGTTAAAGGTAATGGTAAGGAAAAGTGGGCTATTGAGAACACTAAGGAAGATGAAAAGCTGAAAAAGATTGTTAATGACTTAGCTTTTGAAAAAATTAAAACTGCTTATAAAACTGCAGATAAAGTAGATCGCCAAAATCAACTTGAACAAATCAAAAGCCATATCAATGAACAAATAATTGAAGAATCTGAAGAACATGAGGTAGCTGATGTTTCAAAACTGATTAAAAAAATTGAAAAAGAAATAGTTAGATCACAGATATTAAATGGTGAATCTAGAATAGATGGAAGAGACACAGATACAGTTAGAGATATTAATATAGAATTAGGTCTTCTAGAAAGAGCTCATGGCTCAGCGCTATTTACTAGAGGAGAGACGCAAGCTATTGTTGCTACAACACTAGGTACCGAAAGGTCGTCTCAGATTATTGATGCACTAGAGGGAGAATACAAAGATAAATTTATGTTGCATTATAACTTTCCACCATACTCTGTTGGGGAAACTGGGTTCATGGGATCACCTAAAAGAAGAGAAATTGGTCATGGCAAGTTAGCAAGAAGATCTCTAGAAGCCGTCTTACCAGAGATGGATAAGTTTCCCTATGCAATCAGATTAGTATCAGAAATAACTGAATCAAATGGATCGAGCTCTATGGCCACTGTTTGTGGTTCGAGCTTATCTTTAATGCATGCAGGAATACCTATAAAAACTCACGTTGCAGGCATAGCTATGGGTCTTGTTAAGGATGGGGAAAAATACAAAGTTCTGACTGATATCCTAGGTGATGAAGACCATCTTGGTGATATGGACTTTAAGGTTGCAGGAACGTCTGAGGGAATTACAGCTCTGCAAATGGATATAAAAATTGATGGAATCACAAAACCAATAATGAAAGATGCTTTAGAGCAAGCTAAAAAAGCAAGGCTGCATATACTCAATATAATGAACGAATCTATATCTAAGCCTTCTACTGATTATTCACCTTATGCACCTTCAATAATTACAATTACCGTCGCTAAAGATAAAATCAGAGATGTTATCGGTAAAGGTGGTGCAACAATTAGATCTTTAACAGAAGTAACTGGTGCTCAGATAGATATCAATGATGACGGAGTCGTAACTATCGCTTCTGTTGATCAATCGTCAGGACAACTGGCAAAAGAGAAGATTGAATTACTTACTGCTGACGTAGAAAAAGATAAAATCTATGAAGGAAGAGTTTCTAAGATTATGGATTTTGGAGCTTTTGTAACAATTTTACCTGGGAAAGATGGTTTGGTACACATATCAGAAATATCAAAAGAAAGAGTCGAAAAAGTAACCGATGTCTTGTCTGAAGGCCAAATAATTAATGTAAAAGTTATTGAAATTGATAGACAAAATAGAATTAGATTATCAATGAAAGCAATTGAAGAAAGTTAACGACTATCTCTGAACTGTTTTTCTGTTATTTCTCTTCTCTCTTGAGCTTCTAGAGTAAGATTAGCTACTGGTCTAGCCTCAAGTCTATGAAGACCAATCTCTTCGCCAGTTTCATCACAATACCCGTAGGTACCTTCATCTATTTTATCTAGTGATATTTTTATTTTACGAAGTAGTTTCCGTTCTCGATCTCTTGTTCTGAGTTCAAGGCCAAATTCAGATTCCTGTGTGGCTCTATCATTAGGATCTGCCAAACTATTACTATCATTTTGCATATGATTAACAGTTTTTTCAGCTTCTAATTCTAACTGTTGTTTCCATGCATTTAAAAGCTTCTTAAAATGACTTAATTGTCTTTTTGTCATATAGCTCTCTTTTGCTTTGAGCTTATATGGCTTCATTCCAAATTGTTCGAGGAATGTCTGATTATGAATGTTATTCTTTTTAGGCATATTTATAGAAAACTATTAATTGAAAGAAGCAGATTATACTTTCGAATTTTGATTTGTGAAGTTATTTTGAAATTTCTTTTATATATTTATTTAGTCTGCTTCTTTCTTTTTCTATTTTCAAATTCAACTTCTGTATATATTCCACCTCTAACATTAAACTTTGACTTTACATTTATATATCTTGGATTTATAGCTTCTTTCAGGTGATTATATATTTGATTCGTTACAGCCTCATGATATGCACCTTCATTTCTATATTTAGCCATATAGAATTTTAAAGACTTAAGTTCAACGCATAATTTATCTGGTACATACTTTATATAAATTTTTGCAAAATCAGGTTGCCCTGTCATAGGACAGAGGCAGGTAAATTCAGGGATCTTAATTCTTATAATATAATCTGCTTCAACATTTGGGTTATCGAAAGTATCCAGATCATTTGACAATTTATTTTTACTCATAGACGTTCCTTAAAACTTGTTCGAATAAATAATGTATATATATCTTAATTAATTTAAAATAAACCAACTAATTTTATAGTTATTTATGCGACTAAGTAAAATTAAACTCTCTGGCTTTAAAACTTTTGTTGAACCAACAACGTTAACTCTACCCTCAAATCTAGTAGGAATAGTTGGTCCAAATGGATGTGGTAAATCAAATGTAATCGATGCAGTTAGATGGGTTTTGGGCGAATCATCAGCAAAGTATTTAAGAGGTGAATCTATGTCGGATGTTATCTTTAATGGTTCATCAACAAGAAAACCTGTAAGTTCCGCTTCTATAGAATTATTCTTTGATAACACGCAAAAAAAGATAGGAGGTGAATTTGCACAATATAATGAAATATCAACAAGACGTGAACTATCAAGGGATGGTCATTCTGACTATTATCTAAATGGAACTAAATGCAGACGAAAAGACATAACTAATTTATTTTTAGGCACTGGTCTCGGACCAAGAAGCTATGCAATTGTTCAGCAAGCCATGATTTCAGATTTAATTGAGGCTAAGCCAGATGAGATGAGGGTATTTATCGAAGAAGCTTCAGGTATATCAAAATACAAACAAAAAAGAAAAGAGACTGAATCAAGAATAAAAAACACCCGAGAAAACCTGAATCGCTTAAATGACCTTAAAGATGAAATTGATAAACAACTCAAAAGACTAAGAAAACAAAAAAATGATTCTGAAAGATATAAAAAACTAAAATCCAGAGAAAAGGAAATAGGCGCAGAATTAATATATATAAAAATCATTGAGCTAAATAATCATATTGAGAATAACAAACGTGATTCATCTAAATATCAGGATGCTTATGAAAACAAACTAACTCAACTAAGAAAAACAGAAGCAGATATAGAGGAATTAAGAGTTCAAAATAATCAAGCAAATGAATATTTCAATACTAAGCAGAAAGATCATTTTGGTCTTCAAGCAGATATAGCTAGACTTGAACAGTCAATCGAATACGAGAAAGAATTAGCTTCACAAAAAACGATTAATGCAAAAGAGATTAAATTTGAATTAGAAAGAATTAATAGTGAAATTGATAAGGATGACAATGAGCTTAAAATAATTGAAATAGAATTAGAGCAGGTCTCAGATTCTTTTAATACTAATAAGGTGGAACTCAAAAACTTAATAGATCAGTTATCTGAAATAGACAGAACATTTCAGCAAGCTGAAAAAGATAATGAAACTATAAAATATCAATTTAATGAAAAGAATACCATTGTAGAAAAGGAAACAGTTAAAGTTAATTTACTTCAAAAGCAATTATCTAACCAAGAGCAACAAAAAATTATTATCAATGAACTGCATGAACTTGGAAAATCTTTTAATGATCTGAAATCTAATCTGTTTACTCTTTTTTCATCAATAAATAATTCAGAATCTATAAATATTAATAATGAAATTAATAACTTTGAGACGCAATTAGTTTCCTTATCTTCTGACCTCGAAGATACAGAGAATGAAATACATGAAAATGAAAATGATCTTAACAAATCTAGAGCCTTACTAGATGAAAGTACTCAGCTTCTTGAAAAATTAAATTCAGATAAGATCCTTTCAGACAAATTAAAGAATGACTTATCTAATCAAAAAAATAGACTTAATCAGAAAATTAATAACTTATCTATTAAAGTTCAGAGTCAAGAACTTAAATATGAATCTTTAAAAGCATCACAAGATGCAATGAAAACTGCAATTAATAGACTTGAAGTTCAAAGAACTCAACTAAAAAGTAGATCTCTTGAAATTACATTAAAAAATAAAAAAGAAGATCAACCTGAAGATAATTCAAAAAGAAAATTAGAATCCTTATTAAATAAAAGTTTAGATAAGGAAAAAGACTTAGACAAATCAAGAAAGAAACTCGAAGATAGCCAGACTATATTAAGAAACTCTGAAATTGATAGAACAAATATCAATAGTCTGCTCAATCAAGCTAGGGAAGAACTTGAACATTTCAATTTAAAACAGAAAGAATACGAAGTCAGAAAAGAATCATTAAACGATCAAATAAATAGCCAAGGTAAGGACTTTGAATCACTAGATAAGAAACTAAAAAATAAGTCTATTGATCAAGAGGTACTTAATGAAGAGTTGAATAAGACATTAAAGGCTGTAAACAGGTTAGGCGATATTAATCTGGCAGCTTCTAATGAATACGACCATGAAAACGAAAGGATGGAAAAACTTAACTCTCAGTTTGAAGATTTGAACAGAGCTCTTGATACTCTAAATGTAGCTATAAAGCAGATAGATGAGGAATCAAAAACAAGATTTAATGATACATTTTCTAAAGTTAATGAAGGTTTAGAAAAACATTTCCCAAGACTCTTTGATGGCGGGAAAGCCTACCTTGAACTAGAAAATAATGATGCCTTAGAAGGCGGAGTATTCGTTATGGCAAGACCGCCTGGAAAAAGAAACAGTAATATTCATTTACTTTCAGGAGGAGAAAAGGCACTAACTGCTGTTGCTCTTTTATTTTCAATTTTTGAACTTAACCCTGCTCCTTTTTGCTTACTAGATGAAGTAGACGCTCCTCTTGACGATACTAACGTAAGTCGCTTTTGTGAAGTTGTTAAAGAAATGAGTAGTAATGTTCAATTTGTAGTAATAACGCACAATAAGACAACCATGGAACTAACAAAACAATTAATTGGAGTTACCATGAGTGAACCAGGCGTATCTAGGCTCGTGTCAGTTGATGTCAATGAGGCCGTAGAAATGTCAGAAGCAGATAACACTTAAATATGGAAAACACATGGATAGTCTTAACTATTATATTCACTGTCCTTATATCACTACTTATTTTTGAGAAAAGGAAAAGAAATAAAGCTAACAATCATTTAAGCATAAATGAGAAATTTGTAATTAATCAAAATAACAATGACGATAAAGAAGCCATTAGTATGAGGTTGCTTCTTGGTGGTAAAACAATAACTTTGATTGAAGCCATTGAGTTATTTAAATCAAAATCAATATATCTTAATAACAAGAGCATCTTTGAGAAAAAAATAAGTAAAAACTTTTCATACTATATAGCTAATCTTACAGAACCTGGATATTTTAAGGATGACAAAAGCATTATAGGCTTTACTTTCTTTTTCATTTCTGGATATGAAATTGATGATAAAAGACACTATGAAAAAATGAAAGACGATATCAATGAAATTAACGCTGTTATTAGAGGTAAAATCAGAGACGATAGTAATTTCATGAATACAAATAAGAGCTAGGATTAATTTACATTTAATGAAATCTATAAAAAGCAAACATTAAGAAAATAAAAGAAAGTGAATTTAAAGACTTATTAACAAGTGAAAAAAGATAATATTAATAATCCTCAGCAAGGTGAGATGCCATTTGCAATAGTCGATGGTGAGCAAGTTACAGAACTTCCCAAAGATCTCTATATACCACCAGTAGCCCTTCAGGTGTTTTTAGATGCCTTTGAGGGTCCTCTCGATTTATTGTTGTATTTAATAAGAAAACAAAATCTAAATATTCTTGATATACCTATTGCAGATATAACTGAACAGTACGTGGATTACATAAACCTGATGAAGGAGTTAGAACTTGAATTAGCTGGAGAATACTTATTAATGGCTGCAATGTTGGCTGAAATAAAATCTAGATTATTACTTCCTATTTTTGAAGAAATTGAGGAAGAAGATGATCCGAGAGCTGAGCTCGTTAGAAGGCTACTAGAATACGAAAGGTATAGAAAAGTTTCTGAAAAGATAGATCTACTAGATAGAGTTGACCGAGATATATATCCATCATCAATAGAAACAGGACAATTTGAAAAACCATTAGTTTTGCCCGATATACAGTTAAAAGAACTCGTTGTTTCATTCCAAGGAGTATTGAGAAAAGCAGAGATGTTTTCCTCAATTCATTTCACTAAAGAGCCACTTTCTGTAAAAGAACGAATGATGAAAATACTAGAAATAATTGAAAATGAAGACTTTGTGAGATTTGAGGATCTATTTGATCTACAGGAGCAAAAAGTTGGTTTAGTGGTAACATTTCTAGCGATTCTAGAATTAATGAAGGAATTACTTATAGAAATCGTTCAAGCTAAAGAATTTGGTACAATACATGTAAAAACATTGGTAGAAAAAAATGACATCTCAATTTAGTCTTAAGAATACAGTTGAAGCATTATTGCTCTCTTCAGATGAACCATTGTCTCCAGATAAACTTTATAAAATTATTTCTAATAAAGAAAATATTACGAAAGCAGCCATACTAGAAGCTATCAAGAACTTAGAGAATGATTATATATCAAAAGAAATTGAAATCACAAAAGTTGCTAGTGGTTATAGAATACAGGCTAAAAAGTCTATAAATGACTACCTTAATATAATTTTTGCAGAAAAATCACCTAGATACTCAAGAGCATTAATGGAGACATTATCCATAATTGCTTATAAACAGCCTGTAACTCGAGGAGATATAGAAGCTATTAGAGGTGTTTCTGTTAGTTCAAGCATTATGAGAACCTTATCAGATAGAAATTGGGTAAAAATTATTGGATTTAGAGATGTTCCAGGAAAGCCAGCAATGTTTTGCACAACTTCTGAATTTCTTAACTATTTTGGACTAGAAAGACTTGATCAGTTACCAGATCTCCCTGAAGTTAAAGAACCCAAGAACCTTGATCTAGAATTGAATGACAAACCTAGTAAGGATCATGTTATCCCAGAATCAATGATAAATTAATCACTGGCACTGAATAATCTGTCCTTCTATTCCTATACTTTCATCACTCATTAACCATATATATCTTTCTAGTATATCTTCAGGTTTTAAAAGTGTTTTTGGATCTTCTAATGGGTATGCCATTTTTCTCATCTTTGTTTGAATTGCTCCAGGATTTATGCAATTAAATCTTATTGCAGGATTATTTTTATATTCATTAGATAGGATTTGGCATAAACCTTCTACTCCAAACTTGGAAACTGAATATGCACCCCAGAATGCCTTACCAATGCTGCCGACACCACTTGTAGTAAAAACAATTGATGCATTAATAGACATTTCCAGACTTGGAAGCAGGGTTTTTGTTAGAATAAATTGTGAAGTAAGGTTTATATGTATTGTATTAACCCAAGTTGAAACATCATATTGACTTATGGGTGAGCGGTCACCCAATATTGCTGCATTTAATAAAAGTCCATCTAAATGGCCATATGTCGAAATAAGATTATCTGATAAGTCTTGATAATCTCCTCCGTCAGCTTTAGAAAGGTCCATCAATGAAATCATTGGAGGTTGAGAGTTATTAGCAATAATTATGTCATATGTATTTTCAAGTTTTTTCAAATCTCTTCCTAATAAAATCACAGAAGCACCTTGTGATGAATACTCAATAGCAGCCGCCTTTCCCATTCCATCTCCAGCTCCAGTTACGAGAATGATTTTATTTAGAAGATCCATGTTAGAAGGCATTTAGTATCTCAACAGGTTTATTTACACAATAATCTGCGCCCCATATTCCCGGGTCATCTTCAATATTCCTATAGCCATAAGAACATGCTATAGATTTAATTCCTGCTGATTTGGCTGATTGAATATCTTTCATAGAGTCACCAATATAATAACAATTATGAATATCATTAAAATTAACTGATTCAATAGCATTAAGGATTGGCTCAGGGTGAGGTTTGGGAAATTCAACATTTTCCCTCGTTACTATGCAGTTTGCTTTATCAAGTAATCCAAATTTATCCAACAAAGGTTTAGCAAAGCGTTCAGATTTATTAGTTACCACTCCCCATAAGTGATCATCATGCTCTAATGTATCTATAACAATACTCATGCCATCAAATAGCAGTGCTTCAGATCCCAATATTTGTTCATAGAGGTTCAAATAACGATTATGACGATAACCATTAATTTTAGGATTATCATTAAATGCTTTAGAAAATATACCTTGTACCCCGTGAGAAACGGATGGTCTTATATCTTCATACTTAACTGATTCCAAGCCTTGTTCTGATAATAAATTATTTAAAGCTGTATGCATTTCAGGTGCTGTATCTATCAAAGTGCCATCTAGGTCAAATAATACTAATAATTGAGTTTTCATTTGAAATTATTCATTTTTTAAAATGCATCATATAATTAACGCTTACATCATTTGTAAGTTTAAAACTTTTAGTCAGAGGGTTATAACTAACTCCGATTAAGTCAACCAAGGTTAAGCCTGCTCCTCTTGACCATTTCTCTAGTTCGGATGGTCTGATAAGGCAATCGTATTCATGGGTTCCTTTAGGAAGGAGTTTTAAAATATACTCACCACCAACAATAGCCATAATAAAAGATTTCATATTTCTATTAATAGTTGAAAAGAAAAGGTCGCCTCCATCTTTAACTGCTTGTGAGCATGAATTAATAATTTTTGAAGGATTAGGAACATGTTCAAGCATTTCCATACAAGTTAGGACGTCATACTTCTGATAATTTTGATTAGCAAAAGTTTCAATATCAACATAATGGTATTTTATATTTTTAATTCCTGTTTTTTCTTGATGAATTTTAGCAACATTAAGTGCTTTATGAGCCAAATCTATCCCATCAACATGTTTTGCATCGTCTGCCAGTGATTCTGTTAGTATTCCTCCACCGCAACCAACATCAACACAGATTTTATTATTAATAGGAGCAGCATTATTAATATACTCAAACCTTAGTGGATTGAGTTCATGAAGTGATTCGAACCCTCCTTTAGGATCCCACCATTCATTAGCCAGGTTATTAAATTTCTTTATTTCTTCTTGGCTTGAATTTGACTTATTTATATTCATTGAATTCATTGAAACAACTATGCGAATTGCTCATAAATGAGTTAACAATATGATAAAATTATACCCTTAATAATCATCTATACCTAAATAAACAATTATCGATTTAAAATTAATCGTAAACACCAAATAAATATTAATGATTGATAAGATTTCACAAATAAACCTCGAAGATGAGATGAGAAAATCCTATCTAGATTACGCTATGAGCGTAATAGTAGGTAGAGCATTACCAGATGTAAGAGATGGCTTAAAGCCAGTACATAGAAGAGTCCTTTATGCAATGAAAGTTCTAAGTAATGATCACACCAAGCCATATAAGAAATCAGCACGTATTGTTGGAGATGTGATTGGTAAATATCATCCTCATGGTGATAGTGCAGTTTACGAAACAATAGTCAGGATGGCACAAGATTTCTCGCTCAGATATATGCTTGTTGATGGACAAGGAAACTTTGGCTCAATAGACGGAGATCGTGCTGCGGCGATGAGATATACAGAAGTTAGGATGCAGAAAATAACTCAAGAACTTCTTGCTGATATTGATAAAGAAACCGTAGATTTTATTCCAAATTATGATGAATCAGAATCTGAACCTAGCGTACTACCCACTAGATTGCCTAACCTATTAATTAATGGATCTGCTGGAATTGCTGTTGGTATGGCTACAAACATACCTCCACATAATTTAACTGAAATTATTAATGGATGCCTGCTTATGCTCAAAGAACCAGCCTGCAATATTGATGATCTCATCAAAATTATACCTGCGCCTGATTTTCCAACAGCAGCTACAATCCATGGTATTGATGGAATCAAAACTGCATATGAAACTGGCAAAGGCAGAGTTCATGTTAGAGCTAAAACCTCCATTGAGGAAATAAAAATCTCAGATAGAGAATCTATTGTAATCTCAGAATTACCTTATCAGGTTAATAAAGCAAAATTAATTGAAAAGATTGCAGAACTCGTTAGGGATAAAAAAATTGAAGGTATTTCTGAAATACGTGATGAATCAGATAAAGATGGCTTGAGAGTAGTTATTGATTTAAAAAAAGGTCAAGTTGCTGATGTTCTGTTAAATAATCTATATAAACAAACTCTTTTAGAAAGCACATTCTCAATAAACATGGTTGCTCTATCTAATGGCCAACCCAAGTTAATGAATCTAAAAGAAATGCTAGAAGCATTTATCTCTCATAGGAGAGATGTTGTAACGAAGAGAACAATTTATGAGCTTAATAGATCTATAAACCGCGCACATATACTAGAAGGCCAAACAATAGCATTAACAAATATTGACGCAATGATAGAACTTATTAAAAAGTCAAAAACTCCTGCGGATGCACAAAAAGCTTTAGTAGAAAAGATCTGGAAGACGGGAAAGATTAAACAGATGTTAAAAAAGGCAGGCGATATTTCTACAAGCCCAAAACAAATAAATGAAAATGAAAGCTTTGGGATTGAAAAAAAGGGTTATCGTCTTTCAAATGAACAAGCCAAAGCTATTCTAGAACTAAAACTTAACCGATTAACTGGTCTTGAACAAGATAATATTTACAATGAATATACGGGACTTCTAGACCATATAAAAAAGTTTACTAAAATCCTGTCTGATCCCGATACTTTAACTCAAGTAATAAAAGATGAACTTGAGGAGACTAAAAATCAATTTGGTGACGAAAGAAGAACAGAAATAGTAGAGTTTTACTCTGATTTAACAGATGAAGATCTCATACCAGAAGAAGACTTGATCGTTACGTTATCCAGAGAAGGCTATGCTAAAACTCAATCACTTGATGTTTACCAAGCCCAGAATCGCGGTGGAACAGGGAAAAGAGCTGCCTCTTTTAAAGATGAAGACTTTATCAGAAAGCTATTTGTAGCAAATACACACGACACTTTACTTTGCTTTTCAAGTTATGGAAAAGTTTATTGGATTAAGGTCTACAGACTACCAAGAGGTGGAAGAAATGCAAAAGGTCGCCCGATAGTCAATTTACTCCCATTAGATAAAGACGAAAGAATACAAGCTGTTCTTCCTGTAAAAGAATTTGATGATGATCGTTTTGTGTTTATGGCAACAGAAAAAGGAACAGTAAAGAAAACAAAGTTATCAGCCTACTCAAGACCTATAAAAACAGGAATAAAGGCTATAAAACTAAAAGATAAAGACAGAGTTGTTAATGTTGAAATCACAGATGGAAAAAAAGAAATTATGCTTTTTGCAGATTCTGGTAAATCTATCCGATTTCATGAAAATGATGCTCGACCTATGGGTAGAGTATCTCAAGGTGTAAGAGGAATGAGGCTCGACAAAGATCATAAATTGATATCCCTTATCGTACTAGATAATGGAAATATACTTACAGCAACTGAAAATGGTTTTGGAAAACAAACCAAAGTAGATGAATTCTCTAATCAAAGAAGAGGTGGGAAAGGCGTTATAGCAATACAGACCTCTAAACGCAATGGCAAGGTTATTGGAGCTAATCAAGTCCAAGAAAGGGATGAAGTTATGTTTATCAGTTCTTCAGGAAACTTAATTAGGACAAAGATAGACGCTATCTCTATAATCGGACGTAATACTCAAGGTGTAAAACTAATAAGACTTTCAGATAACGATAAGCTCCTAGGTATGGAACGAATTATTTCTGACGATGATTCAGAGGATTAAAAATGTCGGGCAATATATTTAATTTCTCTGCAGGTCCAGCAGCTGTCCCGAAATCAGTTATTAAAAAATTAACATCAAACATTTCTGACTTTGATAAAGGGATGTCAATTCTTGAGATTAGTCATCGCAGTAAAAAATTTAAAGAATATGCCCAAAGATCTGAATCATCTTTAAGAAGATTACTAAACATAGATGATAATTATGAAGTTCTATTTCTACAGGGTGGAGCAACTCATCAATTTACGATGGTTCCTCAAAACTTTTCAAATAATGGAATTGCTGATTATTTAATCACTGGTGGATGGTCAAAAAAAGCTGCAACATATGCTGAATATCATACTAGAGTTAATATCGTCTCTGATTCATCAGAGAATAACTTTACCAATATTTCTGATAAGTCAACTTGGAATATAGCCCCTGATTCTGATTACTTCTTCTATTGTGCAAATGAAACTGTTCATGGCGTTGAAGTACATGAAGATATAAATATTAACAAACCGCTAATTTGTGATATGTCTTCAACTTTATGCACAAGACCAATAAATATAAGTAACTTTGATCTTATATTTGCCGGCGCACAAAAAAATCTTGGTATTGCAGGACTCACAATTGTTATGGCTCGAAAAGATTTGATTGAAAACCAAGGTACTCAATTACCGCCAATAATGCGCTACGAAGACCATAGCAATGATTGCTCTATGCTTAACACATCCCCTGTGCTTGCTTGGTATGTTGCAGGTTTAGTTTTTGAATGGATAGAAGAGCAGGGTGGTCTAAAAAAAATGGCTGATTCTAATAAGTTAAAGTCTCAAATTCTCTATGACTTTATTGATCAATCTGATCTGTATAATAATCCAGTTAAACCAAAGTATAGATCTTGGATTAATATACCTTTTACGTTATTTGACAGTAATCTCGATGATGAATTCTTGACTCTGGCTGAAAAATCAAACCTATATAATTTAAAAGGCCATCGAACTGTTGGCGGTATGAGAGCGAGTGTGTACAATGCGATGCCTATCGAAGGAGTTGAAAAGCTAATATCCTTTATGAAGGATTTCGAAAATAGACATTAAAACAATGTACAAGATACTAAAACTTAATAATATTTCTGAGGAAGGTTTACAGAGATTTAATAGTAAAAAATACCATATTGGAGATGAAGTATCATCGCCTGATGCCATTCTACTGAGATCATACAATATGCATGAGTTAGATATACCAACTAATTTACTAGCTGTAGGAAGAGCAGGATCAGGGGTAAATAATATTCCCATAGAAAAAATGTCTGAAATGGCTATCCCCGTTTTTAATGCACCTGGAGCTAACGCCAATGCCGTTAAAGAATTGGTTTTAGCTGCAATTCTCATTTCTGCTAGAAATATTCATAGCGCTATTAACTATGTAAATACTTTGAAAAATTCTGAAAATTTAAAATCTGATGTTGAATCTGCAAAAAAAGAATATGTGGGATTCGAGCTACCTAATAAAACTATCGGGGTTATAGGTTTAGGATCTATAGGGGTCAAGGTTGCCAATGCTTGCTATGAACTTGGGATGAACGTTATTGGGTATGACCCAATGATTAGCGTGGACAATGCTATTAATTTAGTGCCTGGGATTAAAAAGTTTGATGATCTAGGAAAGTTGCTCAAACACATAGATATCCTCTCAGTCCACATTCCATATAGTAAGAAAACAAAAGGATTCATAGGATCAAAAGAAATAAATGCTATGAATAAAAATACAACAATAATTAATCTCTCTAGAGAAGATATTGTTGATACAGATTCAATTATTTTAGCCTTAGAGAATAATAAAATAGATACATATGTAACTGATTTCCCAAATATCGAGCTTATTGGAAAAAGAGGTGTCCTTTTATTGCCTCATCTTGGGGCTTCAACAAAAGAAGCCGAGATTAATTGTTCTGTTATGGTCTCAAATAGCTTAATCTCTTTTTTGGAAGACGGGAATATAGTAAATTCAGTAAACTTTCCCGATGTCAGCTTAGTAAGAGATACTAAATTTCGTCTAACTATTACTAACCTAAATAAACCCAATATGCTAGGCCAGTTTACCTCTTTGCTAGGTAAAGCTAATATTAATATAAATGATTTATCACATAAGAACTTTAATGATATCGGCTACACCATATTAAATGTTGAACAGCCTATCAGTGAATTGGTTATCAAACAAATTAATAGTATAGACGGCGTCATTAAAACCAATATATTATCCTGATGATTATGAAAGTTTCATATTTAGGACCAAAAGGGTCGTTCTCTGAGATAGCCTTATTCAATTATTTTGATGGTAACGCTGAGTCTGTATCTCAATCTAGTATTGCAGATGTATTTAGGTCTGTAGAGAAGAAAAAAACTGATTATGGGATAATCCCAATTGAAAACTCTATAGAAGGATCGATCAATAATACCCATGACCTGTTATTCAACTCAGACGTTATAATCTCAGGAGAAATAGAATTATTGATTAATCAATGTTTACTCTCAAAAACTAGTTCTATCAAGAATATTAAAATTCTATATGCTCACCCTCAATCACTAGGGCAGTGCCAGAATTATATAAAAATAAACCTACCAGACGCTAAATTACTACCTGTTATTAGCAATTCTGAAGGAGCAAAGATGATTGTTAATAGAGACGAAGGATGCATTGGTTCAAAGAACTTATCAACCGATTATAATTTAAATATACTCGAATCAGGCATCCAAGATTACTCTGATAATACAACTAGATTCATAATCATCGGAAATGAAATTGCAAATAAGAGCAAAAATGATAAGACATCTATTATTATCTCACCGCCTGACAGCCAAGATTCAGGGTCATTACTCAATGTTTTAAAATCATTTGCAGATTTTGATGTTAATTTATCCAGAATCGAATCAAGACCTTCAAAGAGAGCAAAATGGAGTTATGTTTTCTTTATTGATCTAGTAGGTCACTTAGATGATGTGAATATTGTTAAATCACTAAATGATTTAAGACAGCAAGATATAAAAATTAAAATATTGGGATCTTATCCAATTGCTTGATTATGAATTCATCCACATTAGTTTCTAGCAAAGTCAATTCGGTAAATGGAGAAATTGAAGTTCCTGGCGATAAATCTATCTCCCATAGAGCTATATTACTATCCATGTTGTCTGAGGGAAAAACTATTATAGAAAATTACTTATCCTCTGAAGATATCACTAGAACTATTGAAGTTTCAAGACATCTAGGCACAGATATCTATTTAAAAAATGAAATCATGGAAATTAATGGTATTGGATTAAATGGCCTAGTAGAACCTAAAAAGGTACTAAATTTTGGAAATTCAGGTACTTCAATACGAATGTTTATGGGCATATTAGCTGCACAAGATTTTGGATCTATTCTTACTGGAGATAAATCACTTAGAAAAAGGCCAATGGAAAGGGTAGCAGAACCACTAAGGAAAATGGGGGCACTTATAGAAACTAATAATGGTAGGCTTCCTGTAAACATTAAACCTATAGGAAAATTAAAAAATATAACTCATAAGTTAGCTATTCCCAGTGCACAAATAAAGTCAGCTATCCTTTTAGCAAGTCTATTCAGTAAAGATAGAACTGTTATAGAAAGTGATTCTAAAACAAGAGACCATACAGAAATTATGTTAAAAGATTTCTCATCAGATATAGATATTAATCAAAATAGAATCTCAATACATGGTAGAAATCTAATTTCACCAGGATATATATATGTTCCAGGAGACTTATCTTCTGCTTCATTTCTTATATTAGCTGGACTAATTTCAAAAAATAGTCAGTTAAAGATAAATAATGTTGGTCTAAATCCTACGCGTATGGGTTTTATAAAAATCATGAAATTAATGAATGCTGATATAGAGATTCATTTCGAAAACAGATTTAAATCTAGCGAAAGAATCGGCTCTATATTAGTTCGGTCCTCACGCTTAAAAGGAATAAATGTGCCAAAAGATCTTATTACATCTGCAATTGATGAGATGCCCCTAGTTTTTCTTGCAGGGGCTTGTGCTGAGGGTTCTACATTAATAAAAAACGCAAAAGAGCTCAGATATAAGGAATCTGACAGGATAAGGGCTATGGTCACTAATCTTTCATCTTTATCAATCCAAATTGATGAATTTGATGATGGAGCCAGGATTAAAGGAGGAACAATAGAAGGCGCTACTCTAGATTCATTTGATGACCACAGGATTGCTATGACTTGTCTTATAGCATCTTGCCGATCTGAAACCCCTGTGACTGTGAAAAATTGCATTAATGTAAATACTTCTTTCCCTTCATTTAAAAACACAATGAATTCAATAGGCATGAATATTAACGATGCTTGATAATTAATGATTATTATTACTATTGATGGACCTAGCGGCGTTGGCAAAGGAACTATTGCTTTTTATATAGTTGAAAAATTTAAATATAACTACTTGAATAGCGGTTCAATATATAGAAGCATTGCTCATATTGCTAATACTAATTCAATACCTTTAGATGACACTGAAAAGCTCATAAATATAGGTGAATCAATCATATTTAATGTTAATTTAAGTAGTCATGATGCTGATATAGTTTATAAAGATGAAATAATTAATAAACATATTTTTAATGAAGAAATAGCAAAGATAGCATCTAAAATATCCTCAAATAAAGATTTAAGAAAATCCTTAGTTTCAATTCAAAGATCATTCGCAAAAGAACCAGGACTTATTGCTGAAGGGAGAGATATGGGGAACGTCATTTTTCCAAACGCAGATATTAAATTCTTTATGAATGCAAATAACAAAACAAGAGCGAAAAGAAGATTTAACCAGTTGAAGGAAGGAGGATTTAATGTTAGCCTCACGCAGTTAATTGATGAGTTAAACGCAAGGGATAAAAGAGATTTAACAAGAAAAGTATCGCCTTTAGTTATACCAAAAGATGCTATTTTGATAGAAACAGATAACAAAACAATTAATGAAGTAAGAAAAGAAGTTATTAATCACATAGAAAACAAAATATATGAACGAAAATTTTGAAAATCTTTTTGAGGCTAGTCAATATAGTAAAGCACTCAAATTAGGCCAGCTGATCGAAGCTGACGTAATTGATATCACTAATGATCATGCAATACTATCAGCAGGCTTAAAATCCGAATCATTAGTAAATATTAATCAATTTAAGAATCAGTCAGGTGATATTGAAATAGAAATAGGCGATAAAGTTGAAGTAGTGATTGAAGAAATTGAAGACGGCGAAGGAAGAACAAAACTTTCAAGACAAAAAGCAAAAAATGAAAATACTTGGCAAAAACTTATTGATTCTATGAATAATGATGGAATTATAACTGGATACATTCAAACCAGAGTAAAAGGAGGCTTTACTGTCCTTGTCGACCAAATTAACGCTTTTCTACCAGGCTCATTAGTAGATGTCAGACCTGTAAGGGATACACAGTACTTAGAAGGATCTGTTTCAGAATTCAAAGTAGTCAAAGCTGATAAAAAAACAAACAACATAGTTCTTTCTAGAAAAGCTGCTATTCAAGGAACAACGGTTGAGAACAGGAATGACCTAATTTCAAAAATGAATGAAGGCGATATCTTAGAAGGAGTAGTAAAAAACTTAACAGATTATGGTGCTTTCATAGATCTTGGAGGTATAGACGGACTTCTTCATATAACAGATATTTCATGGAAAAAAGTAAAGCACCCATCTGATACCCTAACTTTAGCCCAGAACGTTAAGGTTAAAGTAATTGGCCTAGATAAAGAAAAATTTCGAGTCTCCCTCGGATTAAAACAGTTGGAGGAAGATCCGTGGGATAAAATTATTGAAAAATACGAAATTGGTATGAAAGTTAATTGTCAGATATCCAATATAACTGACTATGGGTTGTTCGTTCAGATAGAAGATGAAATTGAAGGGCTAGTCCATGTTTCAGAAATTGACTGGACTAATAATAATCCGAACCCATATAAGGTAGCAAATGTTGGTGACCAAATAGAAGTGATGATTTTAGATATCAAAAACGATAAAAGAAGAGTTTCTCTAGGTATGAAACAAACCAAAGATAATCCATGGGAGAATTTTTCAAATTTATATAATGAAGGCGAAAAAATAAAAGGTAAGGTTAAATCAATTACAGATTTTGGTGTATTTGTTGAATTAGATGGTGGTATAGACGGATTAATACATATATCAGATATATCCTGGGAATCAGAAGATAGTATCGATCTTTCAAAGTTTAAAAAGTCTGAGGAAATAGAAGCAATAGTTATAGCTATTGATACTCCAAAACAGAGAATATCTCTTGGATTGAAACAACTATCAAATGATCCATTTAATGACTATATCGAAAAAAATCCAAAGAACACAATAGTTAAGGGTAAAGTTGAGCAAATAGATGAAAGAAACGCCCTTATCTTATTAAATGATGAAGTTAAGGGTCTTTTGAATATTAGCGAAGTTTCAAGAGACAAAGTTGATGACTTAAGAACAATTTTTAAAATAAATGATGAGGTAGAATCAAAAATTGTTGGATTTGATAAAAAGAACAGAACCCTCAAGCTATCTATAAAAGCTAAAGAAGAAAAAGAAGAAAGAGATGCGATAGAATCCTATAAAGCTGAAGAAAAAGAATCTATTTCAAAAACAAGTCTTGGAGATTTGCTTAAATCAAAATTCACCAGAAGTGAATAATTTGATTCCTATTTTTACTTTTTTCTGATGTAATTTATTTTATGAGTATTAACAAAAGAGACCTTATTGAGATAATATCTCAAGAACAAGATCAGCTTCCTCATAGGGACATTGAGTTATCAATAAAAACAATTATAAGTTCAATGATACAATCGCTGAAAAAAGGAGAACGAATTGAGATTAGAGGTTTTGGTAGCTTCAGCCTAAGATACAGGAAAGCTAGAGTAGGAAGGAATCCTAAATCAGGCCAATCAGTTAGTATCAATGAACGTTATGTTCCACATTTCAAACCTGGAAAAAATCTAAAAGAAAGAGTAAAACAAAAATCCTAACTACTCTTAACAACAATACATTTTAATGTTTTCTGACAGTATTCTTTATTTATCATCAATATTCTTGATGTTCGGACTTCTTGGTTACTTTTATATTAAGTTTTTTGATTCAAATGAAAATGATAAAAAAATTAACCCCGATTATTTAACTGGACTCAAATACCTCCTGAATGAAGAATCAGATAAAGCAATAAATTTGTTTTCAAATATAATCGAAATTGATGATGATACTATCCAAACACACTTAGCTCTTGGCGTTCTATTTAGAAGGCAGGGTAAAATTGATAAAGCAATAAAACTACATGAAAACATTATTAACAAACCTGAGCTTGAAGAAAATTACTATTATCAAACGCTTAATGAGCTGGGTGAGAACTACTTTGCTGCAGGAATATATAATAAAGCAGAAGAAATTTATCTTAAGTTAAAAGAAATTAAGGCTCATGAAATCTCAAGCCTAGAAAAATTAATTAAAATTTACGAGTACCTATCACAATGGGAAGAAGCCTTAGTATATCTAAAAGAATTATCAATAATTGATCATGATAACAGTCTCATTAAGAGCACTTCTCATTATTATTGCCAATTAACACAATCACTTATTGATGAGTATGATTTTGATACAGCAGAAATGTATCTAAAAAAAGCAAGCGAGAATTCTACAAAATCAATAAGACAAATGTATTTATCTTCTGTAATTTCTATAAAAAAGAATCAACTTAAAAGCGCCATGGATAATTATAAAAGAATGATAAAGAATAGTAATGTTGGCCACTTCATTCTCCTGCCTTATATTATAGAGAACTTTAATGTTTCTGATATGGACATAATCGATAAAGAATTAGAGAAAATGCTTAAGGAGAAACCTCAAATGATTAATCAGTTTTCAATGTTATCTGTCATCTTTCCTGAGATAAAGAATAAACCAATTTGTGAATCCTTTAAGAAAATATTAACAGAAAACACCTTAATAAAAGAAATCATAGATCTTAACGGAAATAACTCTAATGATATTCTTACAAATGAACTATTAGTGAAATTAAAAGCAACTATTCATGACAAAACAAAAAATGATTATAAATATAACTGTAATCAATGTGGCTATGAAACAATTAGTCATTCTTGGCAGTGCCCTACATGTAAGAGTTGGGAAACGTCTGAACCTATTAATTTTTTAGAGAAAATCTAAATTGACTACTAAAAAAATAACCGGAGTTATAGCAGGTAATTTTGACGTTATTCATCCAGGTTATATATACTTATTCAATGAATGCAAAGAACATTGCACGGAGCTAATTATCCTTTTGCATGAAGACCCCTCTATTGAAAGACCAGAAAAACTCAAACCAATATTAAACACACAGGAAAGAATTATGATTCTTTCTTCGCTGTCTCAAGTTGATCAAATTATTACTTATGGATTAGAAAGTGATTTATATAACCTTCTATCAGATTTAAAAATAGATATAAGATTCTTAGGAGATGATTATAAAAATAAAATATTTACAGGTCATGATCTCAATATTCCTATATATTTTCTTGATAGATCTCACGGTTGGAGTACTACGAAATTCAAAAATAAAATAGCTGAGAGTACTTAAAGCATTAAGATCCTGGCTCCCCGGGCCGGACTCGAACCAGCGACCAATTGATTAACAGTCAATCGCTCTACCAACTGAGCTACCGGGGAGTAGAATATAAAAATGAGTCTGCTTGAAGCTTAATCAATAGTCAAGAGAGCAGGTTATTACTTTAAAGACTTTTTTATCCTTCTTATTGATTCTTCGAGTAACTCCATACCGGTCGCATAGGATATCCTAATGTAACCTGCAGCACCGAAAGCACTTCCTGGGATAACAGCAACATTTGCTTCATCAAGAAGGTAACTAGAAAATTCAACATCATTAGAAAATCCTTTTTTCTGAAGTGCTTGCTGTATTTGTGGTAACAAATAAAATGCCCCAGTTCCAGGGCTAGTTTTAAAACCATCAATTTGATTTAGAGCATCACACATATAATCATGTCTTTTCTTGTATTCAGTAACCATTTTTTCTAATTCTTCTGAAGTTCCATTTAGCGCAGCAATTGTTGCTGCTTGAGATATTGATGAAGGATTTGATGTACTTTGACCTTGAACTTTTTTCATTCCTTTAACAAGATCTTCATGGGCTCCACAATATCCTATTCTCCAACCAGTCATTGCATAAGCTTTAGAGACGCCATTAATAGTTACTGTTCTATCAAATAAAGCAGGGCATGCTTCAGCAAAAGAACAAATTGGCTCATCGCCCCAATATATATGTTCATACATATCATCAGTGGCAATCAGTATATTTGGGTAATTGATTAAGACCTCACCAATAGTTTTATACTGTTCTTTCGAAAAAGTTGTACCTGTAGGATTCGAGGGAGAATTAAGAATAATAAGTTTTGTTTTTTCACTAATACAGTTCTCTAAATCTTCTTTACGTATCTTAAAATTATCTTCTTGATGAGTCTCTAGAAAGACTGGCTTAGCATCTGCCAATAGAATCATATCAGGATAAGAAACCCAATATGGGCTAATAATAATAACTTCATCTTCAGGTCCTAAGACAGATTGGAATAAGTTATATAGAGTTTGCTTAGCGCCTGTTGAAATAATTATATTTTCTCTTTTATAATCTAGATTATTGTCTCTTTTGAATTTTTTGATTACTGCATCCTTTAGCTCAGGGGTTCCATCTACCTGAGTGTATTTAGTCTGACCTTGATTAATAGCATTAATCGCTGCTTCTTTTATGTGTTTTGGTGTATCAAAATCTGGTTCTCCAGCACTCAAGCTAATAATATCAATACCTCTTGCTCTCAGGTCCATAGCTTTTGCCGAGATAGTAATAGTTGCTGAAGGTTTTACCTTATTTACTCTTTTAGAGAGGAACTTTGACATTATCAATACATTTTAAACAATAGGTTTTAATTGATGGCTATAATATCAAATTATGAAAAAAGAATGTTTTAAATTATATGCTGAGTACAAGCCTAAAGGAGATCAACCACAGGCTATAAAAAAGTTATCAAAAGGATTATCTTCTGGACTTTTCAAGCAAACTCTCTTGGGAGTTACAGGTTCTGGTAAGACATTTACTATTGCTAATCTGATCCATGCTGAGCAAAGGCCTACACTTATTCTCGCACCCAATAAAACACTTGCAGCACAACTCTACGGTGAAATGAGAGAGTATTTCCCAAATAATAAAGTTGAATATTTTGTTTCCTATTACGATTACTATCAGCCAGAAGCCTATGTGCCTACTACTGATATATACATTGAGAAAGATGCTTCTGTTAATGCTCATATTGAACAAATGAGATTATCTGCTACGAAAGCACTAATCGAGAGAAATGACACCATAATCGTAGCTTCAGTATCTGCAATCTATGGTTTGGGTGACCCTGAGTTATACCTTAACATGGTCCTACATTTAAGCCTTAAAGATAAAGTAGATCAGCGATCAATATTGAGAAGACTCGCTGAACTACAATACCAAAGAAATTCAATGGAATTTAAACAAGGTATGTTTAGGGTATTGGGTGATGTAATAGATGTCTATCCTGCAGACTCAGACAATCAAGCCATAAGAATTGAGATCTTTGATGATGAAATTGAAAGTCTCTCATATTTTGACCCTTTAACAGGGGAAGTTCTTAAAACAACAAGACAATTAACTATTTTTCCTAAAACTCATTATGTGACTCCTAGAGAGATTATGTTGCAAGCTACAGATAAGATTAAGGTCGAACTAGCTAAGCAATTAAAATTACTAAATAAGTC
>Ga0208764_10000294_pt1 | contig 31046 bp, 26 predicted proteins | sample ETNtaG_18_FD_185762 | JGI IMG/M metagenome (GOLD analysis project Ga0208764, IMG submission 185762) | Marine microbial and viral communities from oxygen minimum zone, Eastern Pacific Ocean - ETNP201302SV91 (SPAdes) (version 2) | ecosystem: Environmental > Aquatic > Marine > Oceanic ... | reverse complement strand
TTAGAAACTAAAGATGAATCAGAAACAATTGGAATAATTGTATCTAGTAATTCTGCATTTCTAATATTTTTAATAAATTCTGGGAAGGAATTTATTCTGCCAGTTTCTTTATCGTAAAGATCTTTATCATGATATTCCCACCCTATTTGATTTTCTTCAGATCCTGTATGATGATCTACAGAATAAACGCATGAATTTAATTTCTTTGCAGCAATTCCTAGATAAACTGTTGATTTTCCACAATAAGAGCCTATTTCCATAATAGGTCCTCTTTCTGCAGATTTTAGAGCCGTGCGATAAAGGCACTCACCCTCTTCATCGTCAATGAAACCTTTTATAGAATTAAAATTATCCGGAAGTTCCAAAACTAAATTTACTCAGCGGCAACATTGGAAAAATTAAGGTCTTCTTTACCCTGAATTCCCCTAATTAATTTACCTTCTTTTATACCTTGAGGAACTCCATCTTTAGTAACTATATTTCCGGAAACGAATGAATATGACATGCCTTCAGTTTTTTGAATAAATCTTTTTCCTCCTAGAGGAAGATCATACGCAATTCTGGGTTTAAGCAATTTAAAATTATCAAAATCAATAATATTTATATCTGCTTTCATATTCTTATTTAATATCCCCCTGTCATATAAACCAACATATAAAGCATTATCTCTGGTTTGTTTTTTAATAATAAACTCCAAAGGAATTTTTGGCCCTCTTTCTCTGTCTCTTGCCCAATGCGTAAGCAAAGTCGAAGGAAAACTATAGTCAGTCATTATTCCGCAATGGGCTCCTCCATCACCTAATCCAAAGGCCGTATATTTATGATTTAGCATATAATGAACATCATCGAGATTTCCTTTAACATAGTTCATTATAGGCATGTAAAGTAAGCTATAGCCTTCATCCTCTAACATGTAATCCAAAATAAACTCTAAAGGTGTTAAGCCACTTTTTTTCGAAAGATATTCAACTGATTCCATGTGAGTTGGTTCGTAATTAGGAGATTCACCGAAAATAAAAATTTTATCAAAGTGAGTCAAAATTAATGACAGGATATTGTCAGGATCCAAATTAACATCTTCAGATAGAAGTCTTTTCCTGAATTCTGCGTCCTTTAAAGCAGATACCTTTTCTTCAACACTCAGGTCTTTTATTTTTTGATAACTTGGATAAAAAATAAAAGGATTAAGGGTAGCTGACAAACCTTGCAACACTCCTGTTGGCCTTGGAGGAACCTGACCTTTCATATTTATACCTTCATCATTAGCTTGAGTAATGCCATCAAGAGTTTTTTTCCATAAATCTGGATATCTGTAATCTTGCTCAATAGTTAAAGATAAGGGCCTTCCGGAAATTCTCGCCATTTCTTTAATCATATGAAATTCATAATCAAAATCCCAAAAATCGGCAATTAATTGAATTACTCCCTTATCGACCTCGCTCATTCCTTTTGCTATACCGTGAAGTTCTTTGTCTTGTGCCTTAAATGTAGGGGTATTATTGCCGTCCTTGTCTCTGTGTTTTTCAGTTCTTGATGTAGAAAAACCAAGTGCTCCAGCATTTAAAGATTCTTTTACATGCTCTGACATTAGAGAAATATCTTGATCATTTGCCGGTTCTAATTGCGCTGCTCTTTCATCCATTACATAAGCCCTAAGAGCTCCGTGAGGAATTTGAAGACCAACATCTATAGAAAGATCCATTTGATCAACTGCATCCATGAACTCTGGAAAAGTTTCCCAATTCCATTTAATTCCTTCTGCTAGGGCAGTTCCGGGTATATCTTCTACACCCTCCATTAAGCCTATCAACCAATCATGTCTTTCCGGTTTACAGGGAGCAAAACCTACGCCACAATTTCCCATAACTGCCGTAGTAACGCCGTGATAATGTGATGGGCTTAAGAACGGATCCCAGGTAATTTGACCATCAAAATGAGTATGTATATCAACAAACCCTGGAGTAACAATTTTATCTTTAGCATTAATTTCTTCTTTTCCAACATCTTTTATCTGTCCAATATCGGAAATCTTGTTTCCTGAAATAGCTATATCGGCCTCATAAGGATCACCTCCTTTGCCGTCATAAACCAAACCATTTCTTATTACATAATCATACATAATCGACTCTTATATCTAATATACTTCTTAAGTCATTATATTTAAAGGATTAAAAAATAATCTTAATTCATATAATTTTCTTTATATTTTGAGAATTCTTTTTTAACAACACCCGCAAGTAGATAAACACCTATTAGATTTGGTATTGCCATCAGAAAAAGAGAGGAGTCTGATAAATCAATAACCTTCGTTAGATCTAAAGAAGCTCCAACTATGGCAAATAAACAAAAAATTAACTTATATGTTAATTCAATAAATTTTCTTTCGCCAAATATAAATGTTATTGCTTTAACTCCATAATATGACCAGGAAATAGCAGTTGAAAAAGCAAATAATATTGCTACTAACGCAAGTATATAAGGAAACCAAGGAAGAACTGATCCGAATGCCTCTGAAGTCATACGAGCTCCTTCGATTCCCTCTCCAGCAGAAAAGACACCAGTTGTAACTATAACCAAAGCAGTAATAGTGCATATAACAACTGTATCTATAAATGGCTCTAAAACTGAAACAATACCTTCTGTAATAGGCTCTTTTGTCTTAACAGCAGAGTGAGCAATAGGGGCCGATCCAATTCCTGCTTCATTAGAGAAAACAGCTCTTCTAAAGCCTAGTATCAAAACACCCAAGAAGCCACCTGTAACGCCTTCTGGGGAAAAAGCGCCCACAAAAATAGATCTTATTGCGTCTGGAAGATATTGAGCATTAACTATCAATATGATAATCGCAGAAATTATATAAATTATTGCCATGCCAGGCACAAGCCTAGAAGTTACTGCAGCTATTCTCTGAATTCCACCTATTATAACTACTCCTAAAAGAACAGCAAAAACTGCTCCATAAACCCACGAATTAATATCGAGAAACCCTCCTTCTCCGCCAGAAACATATATCACTAAATCAAGGGACTGATTAACTTGAAACATATTTCCTCCACCTAAAGAGGCAAAAACACAAAATACAGCAAACATATAGGCTAAGAATTTTCCAAATAATGGCATGCCTTTTTCGCTAAGACCTTTTGAAAGATAATACATCGCACCGCCAGAAACAGTTCCATCAGGGTTTAAGTTTCTATACTTAACGCCCAATGTGCATTCACAAAATTTTAAAGACATTCCTAATATCCCTGATAAGATCATCCAAAAGGTTGCTCCAGGACCTCCAAGCGAAATAGCAACTGCGACTCCGCCAATATTACCAAGGCCTACTGTTCCGGATAAAGCAGTTGCAAGAGCACGAAAATGTGAAACTTCACCTGAAGAATCTTGAGAAGAAAATTTACCTCTAACAAGAGCAATTGAGTGAGAAAAAGCAGAAAAATTAACAAATTTAAAATAAAATGTGCAAAAAAGTCCCCCTAAGATTAGCCAGATTACTATGAGCTCTACATTTGTTGACCCCAAGGGAAGACTATAGAAGACGATAGATGAAACACTTTCAGATATAGGGGCTAGTAGATTGTTAATATTTTCATCAATTCCGGCATATAAATTAGAAGGGTTCAAAAATGCCAAAAAGATTAAAAAAAATTTTAATATATTTCTTTTCATAAAAATAACTAATCCTATAGATTAAATAGGATATTATTTGTTAAATATCTAAATACAAACTTTTTAATGAATTTTTAAGGATAAACATGGGTTCTCTTATAATTAAATCTTTAGTTAAAGAATTTGATAACACAAAAGCTCTAGACCAACTTACTTTAGAAATACACGATGGTGAAATGGTTGGTATCATAGGAAAATCAGGAGCAGGAAAATCAACTCTTTTAAGACTTATTAACAGACTAATAGAGCCTACAAGTGGCTCCATTCAATATAATGAAATTGATGTTAGTAATTTAAAGGGTAAAAAATTAAAGAATTGGCGTTCCAAATGTGCCATGATTTTTCAACAATTTAATCTGATAGACAGATTGGATGTTTTAACTAATGTCCTTAGCGGAACTTTAGGAAACAGTTTTAACATACTGAAATTATTAAAGATTTATAGTAAAAATGAAAAAATAGATGCGTTAAGACATCTTCATAATCTTGATTTATCAGACAAAGCACTTCAAAGAGTGGAGACACTGTCAGGCGGTCAACAACAAAGGGTGGCAATTGCACGAGCAATGATGCAAAAACCCAAGATATTATTAGCTGATGAGCCAATCTCCTCTTTAGACCCTAAAAACTCAAAAGTAGTAATGGATGATATTAGGAAAATTAACAAGGAAGAAGGGATCATGGCTATTTGCAACCTTCACTCATTAGAAATAGCAAAAGAATACTGTGAAAGAATAATAGGATTATCAGAAGGAAAAATAGTCTTTGATGGGAATCCTTCAGAGCTTACCAAAGAACTGTCAGAACAATTGTATGATCTTGAAAATGAGTAATTCTCTTTTAGAAAATCATTCTATTATGTATGCACAACAAATGAAAAGTAGAAGGCTATGGAACTTCTCTATTATCATTATCTTTATAGCAGCCTTTTTTATTAGCTCATCAGTAATAAATTTTGATTTAGAAAAAATAATTTCTGGAATTCCTAGACTAGGCGATTATGTCTTAAGAATACTACCCACCCTTGATTCTGCGCTTTTATTTGAAAATTCTAAGACTGAAGGATCTTTATCCTATTGGTATTTTAATATTAAAAAATATCTACTTCTGCTTTATGAAACCTTTAACATGGCAGTATTATCTACAGCAATGGGTTTTGTATTTGCCTTTATTTTAAGCTTTCTGTCTGCAAAAAATATAACGCCAAATATATTTAGTTATTATTTAGTAAAAAGATTCCTTGAATTTCTGAGAGGTGTTCCAGAAATAATATTTGCTATCCTTTTTGTTTGGGCTTTAGGAGTTGGTCCTTTGGCAGGAATAATAGCAATTACTTTTCATACAACTGGAGCATTAGGTAAGCTATTCTCGGAAGTTCACGAAAATACCGATTTAAATGCTTGTGAGGCTATTAAGTCAAACGGAGGGAACTGGTTATCAGAAATGAGGTACGGGATCATTCCTAAAGTACTTCCAAATATAATTTCTTATGCTCTTTTAAGATTCGAAATAAATATTCGAGCCTCTACGGTAATTGGTTTTGTTGGCGCGGGAGGAATAGGCCAAGAGCTATACTTGGTAATTAATTTTAATTATTACGAAGAAGTAAGCGCAATTATTCTCCTTATTATTCTTACCGTTATAACTATAGATATTGTTTCTGGAAGCATAAGAAAAAAAGTAATAGGGGAAATAAATGACTGACCAAGAAGTTATATCTCTTTGTCCAAAAGCATTTAAACCTTTTTGGAAGCGCTCTCCTATTGCATTTGTAATCATAATAGCTTCATTTTTATATCTGCTTATTTGTATATCTTATTTCGATTTCTCAATTGCTAAGATATTCTCTGGATTGGCTAATATGAAACCTATATTGGTTGCAATGTTTGAGTGGAATGATTTTCTATCTTGGAATTTTCGTTCAATATTTATTGGCCTGATTCAAACTCTTAGTATGGCCTTTTTAGGAACTTTTCTTGCCTCTTTGGTATGTATGCCAATTAGTTTTTTTGCTTCCCGACAAATAAATAAATTCAGTTTTATTCGTTTCATAATAAAAAGGTTTTTAGATTTTATAAGAGGTATAGATATTTTAATTTGGGCAATAATCTATGTTCGTGCTTTCGGATTAGGTCCCTTTGCAGGTTTATTATCTATTTTTACAGCAGATGTAGGGACATTGGGTAAATTATTTTCTGAAGCAACAGATAACGCTGATAAAAAACAAATTGAAGGAATAACGGCTACCGGTTCAAATAAGTCCTCAATAATACGTTACGGACTTATCCCACAAATATTTCCTATATTTATTTCACAAAGCCTTTACTTCTTTGAATCCAATACAAGATCCGCAGTAATATTAGGGGTCGTAGGTGCTGGCGGTATAGGATTGCAGTTAACGGAAAGAATGAAAGCTCAGTATTGGGACCAAACGCTCTTTATTATAGTTCTAATATTGATCATGGTTGCAATAATAGACTCGATTTCTAGAGCTATAAGGAAAAGAATTATTTATGAATAGATTTATAAATGAGGCAAAACATTTCTTCCGAATTGGAATACCGATGCTTGGCTCTCAATTATCATTTATGATTATGTCGGCAACAGATACAATTGTTGCTGGTAGAGCCGGCGCAGATCAATTAGCAGGCTTGGTTATTGCCAATTCATTTACCTTTCCAGTGTACATGTTTATGGCCGGAATTATATTTTCCGTAATTCCGATAGTTGCACAACTTAATGGCGCACATAAAAATCAAGAAATAGGTAAAAAAATTAGGGAAATTTTTTGGCTAACTCTATTTCTAGGTTTCCTGTTAGTCATTATCTTTTATTTTGGCAGTGAACTTTTAAAATTTCTTCCGCTTGACGAAAACATATTATCCATCTCCGTAGATTACCTTAAAGCAATTTCTATTGGGATGTTTTTCTATATTATGTATCGATTGCTAAGCTCTTATAGCGAGGGTTTAACACTAACTCTTCCAGTCTTTTATGTTGTTTTTGGCGGCGCAATTATAAACATACCTCTCGATATAATATTTGTTTACGGGTATTTAGGCGTTCCAGAAATGGGAGGAGTAGGATGCGGATACGCAACCTCAATAGTTTCAACTTTAATGTTTATTTCAATGACTCTTATCGTCATCTTTTCAAAACCTTACAAAAATAATGAGTTATTTAAAAAATTCAACGGACCGTCCATAAAAACTTCTCTAGAGGTCCTTAAATTGGGTGTTCCCATAGGTTTTGGAATATTCGCTGAAATGAGCATGTATTCAGGAGCGGCGCTCATTCTCGCTCCGCTTGGTGAAAATATCGTTTCAGGTCATGCGGTAGCATTAAGTATAGCAAGTATTGTTTTTATGCTGCCCCTCGCCATAGGGCTAGCAGCGTCAACTCGTGTTGGTAATCTTTTAGGTGAAGAGAGGTTTGTTGACGCACGTTATTCATCTTTTGTTTCAATTTCTCTTTGTTTCCTTGGTGCATTATTCAATATGACATTACTGATTATATTGGGCGATAATCTAATCTCATTATACACAAATGATGTCATTGTTTTCTCTATTGCTAGTCATCTCATTGTTTTTGCAGCAATATTTCAAATCCCTGACGGAATTGGGATGGGAAGCCTTGGAGCACTCAGAGGTTACAAGGATACCTTTATGACAATGGTTTACATGATTATAGCTTATTGGGTATTTGCGATACCTTTTGGTTATTTCCTGACATATTACGGTTTTTATGAACCGATGGGAGCAAGTGGCATGTGGATAAGTATGATAGTTGGTTTAGTAATATTTTCTCTATTAATTACTTCACGTTTAAGAAAAGTCTCATACAATTATATCATCTAACATTTTATAATTAGCTTCATTTTAGAAATTTAAATTTTATATAACCATTCCTGAAACTTATTATCTTTTCCACTAATAACTTCTTGAAAGCGTTGCTTTAAGAGATTAGTAATCTCTCCAACTTTTCCGTCACCAACAGGGTTTCCGTCAATTTTAATAACAGGGCATACAAGGTGAGAAGAGGAAGTGACAAAAACTTCCTTCGCCTCTTCAAGATCTTTTAAAGGAACCTTTCCGACATTTACTTTTAGCCCTTCATCTTCAGCTATTTCTAGAATACTCATTCTCGTAATTCCATGTAAAATATCATCTTCATGAGCTGTCATCAGTACGCCCTCGGAATTGACAATGAAAACATTGGAAGTTGGCGCTTCAGTTACATATCCTTCACTATCTGTAAGAATAATTTCATCATATCCATTTTTTCTAGCTTCCCATTTTGCCATCATTGGAGATGTATAATTAGCTGCAATCTTGACCTGGGGATCGATAATGTCCGGCCGTCTCTGATGACGGATTTTCTCAATCCAAACACTTAACTCTTGAGAGCTATGAAAAGGTTGCGAATTCTTTTCGATAATATCCTCTTGAGGTTCATAAGCAGCTATAGCAACCGTTGTAAAAGGATCTTGGGGAACCACATCAATTTCAACGGAGGCAATATAGACGCTTATCTTTATGAATTTGCTTCCAGGATTTGTTCGAACAGTGTCGATGATGCCATCCTTTATTTCATTTTTACTATAATCCAAAGGAATTCCTGCTGTTTCACAAGATTTAAATAGTCTATCTGTATGTTTATCCAATCTAAAAATATGAGTACCGCTATCGTTCTCAAATATGGGGGTGAAGCCAAATATTAAAGACCCTCTTTGATGTGAATGTGACAAAATATGAACCGAGGCATCTTCCCAATTCACATAATCTCCATTTATCCAAATCTTTCTATCCATAATTTCCTTTTAATAAGAATCACTCTTTAATTTTATATGGTAACCTAAAAATTAAAATGTATGAAATTCTTATAAATTTATGGATAGTGGTAGGCGTAATTACTTTTTTTACACTTCTTTTAGTTAGCGCACCTTATGGGCGCCATTTTAGATCTGGATGGGGGCCGAGGTTACCCAAAAAGATCGGATGGGTACTTATGGAAAGCCCCGCTCTATACCTTATGTGGGCATATTTTTATTTCTATGATGGATTTAGCAATGAAGTATTAGTCTTCTTTCTATTTCTTTGGTCAGTTCATTACTTTAATAGAAGTATTATTTGGCCATTTAGAATTAAGAAAGGTGGCTTCATGCCACTTTCGGTAGCTCTTATGGCGTTCTTATTTAACGCTGTAAATACATTTTTTCATGGGTATTGGTTCTTTTTGTTAGATAATCAATACGATTCATCATGGTTTTATGAGCCTATTTTTATGTTAGGACTTTTAATATTCTTAATAGGAATGTTCATAAACATTCAGTCAGATAACATTTTAATGAAATTATCGAAAACCTCTAACAATCATTACAGCATTCCAAAGGGTGGTCTTTATAAATTTGTAACTAGCCCTAACTACTTAGGTGAGATAGTTGAATGGCTAGGCTGGGCAATATTGACTTGGAGTGTTTCTGGTGCAGTTTTCTTTTTATGGACAATTTTTAATTTAGTTCCAAGAGCCATTAGTCATCATCACTGGTATAAAGAGAAATTCGAAGATTATCCTGCAGAAAGAAGAGTTATTGTACCTAAAGTCCTTTAGGCTCGTTCAAATGTAAGGTGCAGTTTGTTAAGACCTCGTAAAGCAAAATGAGACCGGTGCAATAAATCATTTTTATCTTCTTCAAGGTTTATATTTTTTAATCTCTTGAGAAGTATTTCAAAAGCAAATTTCATTTCCTGTCTTGCTAACGGAGCTCCTATACAGTGATGATGAGCCGTGCCATATGCCAGGTGCTTTCCAGGATTCTTTCTTTTAAGGTCCATTTTTGCAGGACATTCAAATTGATCTTCGTCTCTATTCGCTGAACCAAAACGCATATCAATAATCGATCCTTCAGGAATGTTTACTCCTGAAACCTCAACATCCTTTCTTACTCTTCTAAATAAACTTTGAACAGGTGTTTCAAGCCTTATAATCTCTTCTATAAAATTTTTTAATTTAGCCTTCCCTGACAAAAGATCATCTAACTTATCTCTTTGCTGCATAAGCATAAGCATTCCACTTGCCAAAGAGTCCGTCGTAGTTTCATTTCCTCCTATGTTAAGATCGCTAACAATAGATAAGAGTTCTTCTGTCTTTAAATGATTGCCGTCTTCATCCATATAGCTGACTAAATCAGAAATTATATCTTCTTTAGGGCTCTTTCTTTTTTCTTCAAAGGTATCATTCATATAATGTTGGAATTCCACAAGCCTTTCAGCGCAAGCAATTTCTTCTTCTTCAGTAAGCATCTGACTTAGGCTCAACGAAGTATCCTGAGACCAACCTTTGAGTTTTGGTAAATCTTCTTTTGGAAAACCTAACCTATCTTGAATAACATTCATTGGTAAAGGTATGCAAAATTGAGAAACAAATTCTACCTCACCATCATCAATAAAAGTATCTATCAATTCATTAATAAGATTAATAATATATGGCTCCATCTTTTTAACTCTACCAGCTGTAAAAGAAGGGTTTGCAGCTTTTCTAAACCTTGTATGGTTAGGGGGCTCAGCTCCGAAACAAGGTATTTGCCTCCACCCTTTTTCCTGAAAAACTTTACTCACGCTATTACCGTGCTTCCAATAACCTTTTTTTCTATTTTTAACATCTCTTTCCCAATGGGCAGCTATATCTCTAGAAAAAAAATCGTAATCGGTAAGAACTCTCTTTAAATCACTATATTTAGTGACAACATAAAAACCAGTTTCTGGACTTTTATATACAGGCGATTGACTCCTATAAACTTCGTAGGCTTCATAAGGATTCTCAATAACCGCAGGGTCTAATAGACTGTAATCATTAGGTGTTTTTATTTTTTTATCCATTCTCGCTTATTAAATTACAAGATTAAAGGTGGTTTACCAAGAATATATTCAACATAATTCTGAATTTCTTTAGTTTTTTCTTCTATATTATCCCCTAAATCATCTGGGTAAATTGGTTTTCCAAAATTGATCTTATAATTAAATCTCTTTTTATTAACTAACTCTTTAAAAAGACTAATATCCTTAAGTTCCTGATTAACTGTATCTAGAAAGTAATAAAAGAGTGAATTTCTTCCTGTCATATGAAAGGGCACTATAGGAGCTTTATATTTCTTTGATAATTTAACTATAGTTGTAAGCCAGGATCTTTCAATTAATTTTAACCCCACTCTCTTTGAGAGTCTCGATGATGGAAAAACCAAAAGACACTTTCCATTATTGAGAGCAATTTTAGTTAGTTTTAATATTTCTCTACTTTTTCCTGCTGATTTATTTTCTTCATTCCATTCTACAGGTATAATTATATCTGCAAAACCTTTCGAAAGCTTAATCATATCAATATTAGCATAAAGAGTATAATCTGGCCTTCTGTCCTTTAAGACCTGAAACATTACAATGCCATCTGTTAAGCCAGTTGGATGATTTCCTGCTAGAATTATTGGCCCGTTATTAGGAACATTATTAAGATTTTTTATATCTAATTCAAAATTAAGGAGATTGTTCAAATAAGTAAAACATCCATAACCGGACTTATCAGAAATATCATCTGAAATTCTCTTTGCGGTATTGTATTTGAATATTTTAAAAACTATAGGCTTAATTAATGACCAAAGAATTTTTCTGTTAATTAGCTTTGGGCATCTTTCCTCTAAAATCTGATCAATTGGATGCAATCCTTTACCCATCAAGAAAACTTTCTATTTTTATTTCTCTGTTCAACCTGGCATTAAGTACAAAACCCATAGCCGCACACATTGATATTATAGCTGAACCCCCATATGAAAGCATTGGAATAGGCACTCCTACAATGGGAATTAAACCAGTAATCATTGCGCAATTAATAAAAAAATACAAAAAAATAAGAACAGAAATTGCACCGCAGGCAATTGAACTAAATCGACTCCTTGCAATTAACGATGTATGGGCAGAGATTATTATTAAATACATAAAAATCGAAAAAATAAATATTCCGCCAATAAACCCTGTTTCTTCTAGCAATACAGCTAACATAAAATCGTTATGTTTTTCTGGTAAGAAATTTAACTGACTTTGGGTTCCAAGCATAAAACCTTTCCCAGTAACTCCACCAGAACCAATAGCAATTTTTGATTGAATAATATGGTAGCCTGACCCAAAAGGATCTTTTTCAGGGTCAAAAAAGACCTCAAGCCTTTTCATTTGATAGGGCTTTAAGGTATTAATTATTATTGGAATAGTTGCTAAAACCGATACTGCACCGAAAAAAACCCACTTTAAGTATAAACCTGAAAAGAAAACCGCAGAAAATCCTGTTATAACAATTAATACCGCTGTACCTAAATCAGGCTGATTTATAATCATTAAAGAAGGGATCAAGATAGATAAAATTGGTAAAATATTATATCTCAACTTTTTTGAATTCTTTTCTCCAAAAAAACTATAATAAGAAGCTAAAGTTATTATTAAAATAATCTTTAAAAACTCTGATGGTTGAAAGCTCGTTGTCCCAATATTAATCCATCTAGACACAGAACTATTTTCAAAAACCAATAGCCAAATTAACATCAACAAAATTAGCACATACAAAACAGGGCTAAAGATTCTTAAAATTCGAAAACTAATTGTGGCAAAGAAAAGAAAAAAACAGAACCCTACAAGTAACCGATTTAAATGATTTGAAACCAGCCCAGTAAACTCTCCCCCAGAAATTGAAAAAAGCATAAGTATGCCAGTTACCCCTAGAAGAAATAAGCAAATAGGTATTCCAAAGTTTACTCTTGTAAAAGTTCTAAGCGAATTATTTCCATAACCTAGATTATTTCTATAGATATTGCTCATTGATTAAACCCTGTACCCAGAAGTCTTTACTTTTTTACATGCCAATAATATATCTCTTCCTATTGGAGCTGCCTTTTGACTTCCTGATCCACCGTGTTCTATAATTACAGAAACTGCATATTTTGGTTTCTTAGTAGGTGCATAACCTACAAAAAGTGCATGGTCTCTATCTTTCCTTTTCTTTGCAATCACGACAGTTTCTTCCCTTTCCTCCTTGGTTATTTCTTTGACCTGAGAAGTTCCTGTTTTACCTGCCATCTTCCAATCTTTGTCCATTATTCGACTTCGATATGCATTTCCTCCTTTTTCATTTACCGCTATATCCAATAGTTCTCTAATTATATCTACATTTGTAAAATCAAAACCTGCAGGTCTAACTAAGTTTCTTTCTTTCTTTATTTTTGGCGACCTAACAATATTAGGTTCGATATAAAATCCTTTATTAGCAATCATTGAAATCATTACATTTAACTGTAGAGGGGTAGCAGCTATATATCCCTGCCCAATTCCTGCAACCAAAGTATCACCAAGGTTCCATCTGTTATTTAATTTATCTCTTCTCCAGTCAGCAGTAGGTAATAATCCCTTTCTTTCTACTTCATTAATTAAATTAAAATTTCTTCCCAATCCAAGTCTGAAGGCCATATTTGTAATTTTTTCAATACCTAATTTTTTTGCAAGATCATAAAAATACACATCACAAGACTCTTTTACTGCTTTCGTTAAATTAACTTCCTTATGACCTTTATCTCTCCAACAATGAAAATCCCTATTTCCGTATTTTGTTTTACCTTCACAAAAGACAGTGTTTTTAATATCTAATGTTCCATCCTCTAAACCAGCCAGAGCTGTAACAATTTTAAAAGTAGATCCAGGCGGATATTCGCCATTAACGACTTTATTTACAAAAGGATTCATTTCATTTCTTGATAAATTTTCCCATTCTTCGACTGTAAATCCACTTATAAACTTATTGTTGTCAAAACTTGGCGTTGAGCATAAAGCTAATATTTCTCCATTTTTTACATTCATTACGCTTGCCGCGCCGGAATTCTTTCCCATTATAGAATAAACTTTATTTTGTAGATCTTTATCGATAGTCAGAACGATATCCTGACCATCAATCGCCTGTCTTTTATCCAAGACCCTAACATTCTTTTCTAAGGAGTTAACTTCAGTTTTGATATATCCTAGGTGCCCAGATAAAATATCATCATATTTCTTCTCTAAACCTGTAAGGCCTTTAGTGTTAATTTCGCCCTTATCGCTTTCACCTGTATAACCTATTAAATGAGCAAAACTTTCAGGCGCCAAATAAGATCTTTTAAAATCATTCTCTATTAAAAAAAGATCTTTATCATCAGTTAAATTATTTATTGAATAGATTTCATCTATTGTTAGGTTATCTTTAATATCAATCGATCCAAGATTATTTTCTTTTAAAGATCTTTCAATTTTCTTTAATTGAATAAAATCTAAATTAATATGGCTAGAAATTTTCTCAATTAACTGCTTTTCAGACAGTAAATCCCCGGGAACAAATGATAATTTAAAGTTTGAAGAATTTATTGCTAATTCTTTTCCGTTTCTATCTAAAAAATTTCCTCTTTCAGGAAAAACAGGAGTCAAGCGTACGCGGTTTTTATCTGAAAGAAGAATAAATTTATCTTTTTGTTCAATTTGAAGATTCCAGAGTCTTGAAAGAAGAAGGGATGAAAGTAAAACCATTCCACCGCCAACAAAAAATACACGACGATTTATGCCGTTGTTTTTTTCGTACATAATTTTAATTTATACTGATTCCGCTAAAGTCTCCCATAAGTTGTGCTTAATGACTTTTTCATTATCTTCAAATTATTTAAAACAATACCCGATCCATTAGCGACACAAAATAAGGGTTCAGATGCATATTTAACCTTTAAACCTGTTGCTTTCTCAATAACAATCTCAATATTATCAAGTAAAGAACCTCCGCCTGCCAAGATAATCCCTCGCTCATAAATATCTCCTGTAAGTTCAGGGGGAGCCGATTCAAGCCCTTCCTTTATTGTTTCTACAATATCAAATAATGGCTCAGCAAGGCTCTCAGCTATCTGGCGTTCTGAAACATCCTTCTCTATTGGAACCCCTTCTGTGATTTCTCTTCCTTTAATTTTCATCTTTTTACCATCTCCATGTTTAGGAATAAGCCCAGATCCAATAGTCTTTTTTAATTCTTCAGCAGTAATTTCTCCTATAAGGATATTTTCATTTCTTCTTAAATAAGAAATTATTGATTCATCAAATTTATTCCCCCCTACCCTAATAGATTTAGAAAAAACAACACCTCCAAGAGAAAGTATTGCTATTTCTGTTGTGCCCCCACCAATATCAACAACCATAGAGCCGGTTGCTTCCATAACCGGGAGGTCCGCGCCTATAGCAGCAGCTATAGGCTCATCTATAAGAAAGACTTTTCTTGCACCAGCTGCTAGTCCAGCTTCTAAAATTGCCTTCCGTTCAACAGGTGTCGCATCGGCTGGAACACAAATAATAATCCTTGGGCTAAGTATCTTTTTTTGCGTCGAAGATTTTCTAATAAAATATTTAATCATCTCTTCAGCAGCTAAAAAATCAGCTATAACTCCATCCTTCATTGGCCTAATTGTTTTTATATTACTTGGAGTTCGCCCAAGCATTTTTTTTGCATCATCGCCAATTGCAACAATATCCATTCTATTTTCAGAATTATCTACAGCTAAAATTGAGGGTTCATTTAGAACAATGCCGTTTTCTTTGGAATAAATAAGAGTATTTACAGTTCCTAAATCAATAGCCATATCAGAGCTTAGAAAATCAAACAAATTCCTCAAGAAGATCTCTCCTTATTGGTTAATTTGCTATCTCCTCAGGAACACTTTTTTCTCTTTTAATCATTAAACGATTTAAAGCATTTATATATGCCCTGGCAGATGCAACCAAGGTATCAGTATCAGCACCTCTTCCAATTACTGTCTTACCTGATTCGTGCAATCTAACGCTAACTTCTGCTTGAGCATCAGTTCCTTCTGTAACCGCATGAACTTGATATAGTTGTAATGATGCAGTATGAGGAACTATAGATCTAATCGCATTAAATAATGCATCAACAGGACCATCGCCTGAACATTTCTTTTTAATAATCTCACCATTATATTCTAAAGTAAGGTCAGCGTACTGAGGGCCTTCTGTTCCAGCCTGAATAAATAAAGAAATTAATTTAACTACATCCAAGCTTTTAGAATATTCATCATCAATTAATGCAATAATATCATCATCAAAAATTTCTTTTTTCTTATCTGCTAGGTCTTTAAATCTATAAAAAGCATCATTAAGTTGATTGTCAGCTAGAACATAACCTAGTTCTTTAGCTTTTTCTTTAAAAGCGTGTCTTCCAGAATGTTTACCCATTACTAAGGTAGATTCATTTAAGCCAATGCTTTCAGGAGTCATAATTTCATAGGTTTCATTATTCTTTAACATACCGTCTTGATGAATCCCAGATTCATGAGCAAAAGCATTTTTTCCAACAATTGCTTTATTATATTGAACAGGAAATGAGGTTACAGAAGATACTAACTTTGATGCCCTAGTAAAAAGAGTTGTGTCTACAGATGATTCATATTTTAAAACATCATTCCTTACCTTGATAGACATTACAATTTCTTCTAAAGCAGCATTACCTGCTCTTTCACCAATTCCATTCATAGTACATTCTATCTGCCTAGCTCCTGCCCTAACTCCTGATAATGAATTAGCTACAGCAAGACCTAAATCATTATGGCAATGAGTTGAAAAGGTAACTTTATCTGCAGAAGGGATATTGTTTATTAGCGAACTAATAATATCATAATATTCATCTGGAGTGGTGTAACCTACTGTATCTGGTATATTAATTGTAGTTGCTCCCGATGAAATTGCCATATCAACACACTTAAATAAAAACTCTCTATCAGTCCTAGTTGCATCTTCAGCTGACCATTGAACATCATCCACAAGATTTCTTGCCCTTGAAACAGAGAAATTAACAGCATCAAGAACCTCTGCTTCAGTCATTTGCAATTTGTATTCCATATGAACTGGGCTTGTAGATATAAAAGTATGTATTCTAGGGTTTTTAGCTAATTTTAGAGCCTCGCCCGCTCTATCAATATCCTTCTGCCCTGCTCTTGATAGTCCACAAACTTGAACATTTTTTACTATTTTTGAAACTTCTCTAACTGCTTCAAAATCACCATTTGAAGCTATAGGAAAACCAGCCTCAATTATATCGATACCCATTTCATCATAAACTTCAGCTATCTGAAGTTTCTCTTCAAGAGACATAGATGCTCCGGGCGATTGCTCTCCATCACGAAGAGTTGTGTCAAAAATTTTAATATGGTTATCTTCTTTACTCATAACTTACTCCAATAATTATAATTGATGCGTTTTCCTCTGAGAATTGCATAAGATTTTATCTCAGAGGCTAATCAGGAGTAATGGCAGTAAATTTGAAGTAAGCAAAGATTTATCCCTCAACAACAATGTGCTGTCAGTATTTAAATATTTTTTTACTTCTAAGTGTTTCATTTCATTACCTTAAAAGGATAAATGCATGAAAATCAACTTTTATACAAGGAAATTAATTTTTTTCTTTATCTACTAATGAATTTTCACCTATCCAAGACATCATTCCTCTAAGATTAGAACCAACCTCTTCAATGGAGTGGGAATTTGATTTCTCTCTCATAGAGTGAAATTCTTTGTTTGAACCTATTTTATTTTCATTCATCCAATCTTCAGTAAATTTTCCAGATTGAATATTTTTTAATATACTGCGCATTGCTTCTTTTGATTGATCGCCAATAACTTTTGGACCGGATACATATTCACCATATTCGGCAGTATTAGAAATAGAGTAATTCATATTTTTAATTCCACCTTCATACATTAGATCAACTATAAGCTTCATTTCATGAAGGCATTCAAAATAAGCCATTTCTGGAGCATAACCAGCCTCAACAAGAGTATCAAAACCATTCCTTATTAACTCAACAACACCACCACAAAGAACAGCTTGCTCTCCAAATAAGTCTGTTTCACATTCTTCCCTAAAAGTTGTTTCAATTATTGCGGCCCTTCCGCCTCCAATTAGAGAAGCGTAAGAAAGGCCTATATCTAATGCGTTTCCGGTAGAATCTTGATCAACAGCAATGAGACAAGGCACACCAGCGCCTCTTTCGTATTCTGAACGAACAGTATGGCCAGGTCCTTTTGGGGCAACCATAATTATATTCAAATCATCTCTAGCATTTATGAGATTGAAATGAATGTTCAGGCCATGAGCGAAAAAAAGAGATCCGCCTTCTTTTAAGTTAGGATCAATATCTTTCTTATAAATATCTGCCTGCAACTCATCAGGAGTAACCATCATCATTATATCTGCCCATTTAGAAGCTTCAGCAACATTCATAACTTTAAAACCTGCATTTTCTGCCTTTTTCTTAGATTTTGAATCTTCTCTTAAAGCAATACATACTTCATTGACCCCACTATCCTTCAAATTTAATGCATGTGCATGTCCTTGACTTCCATAACCAATGATAGCGATCTTACTGTTTTTAATAAGATCCTGATCTGTGTCACTATCATAATATACCTTCATAATTTTCTCCTATTTGAGTTACTCTTTCTTACCTCTTGAAATTGCTGCAAGACCTGTTCTTGATATATCTTCTAAACCAAGGGGATGTAACATTTCAATAAAGGAATTTATTTTATCATTTGCACCAGTTAATTCAAAAATAAAAGAATTCTTGGTGGTATCTACTATTTTAGCTCTATAGACTTCAGAAAGTCTTATAACCTCTTCACGATTATCGCCATCACATACAACTTTTATTAAAGCCATTTCTCTTTCTATAGAAGGTCCTTCAGTTGTTAAATCTTTAACAGAATGAACAGGAACTATTCGCTCTAATTGAGATTTAATTTGGCTTATAGTCATAGGGCTTCCATTGGTTACTATAGTTATTCTTGATTTATGATGATCTTGATCAACCTCAGCAACAGCTAGACTTTCAATATTATAGCCTCTACCTGAGAAAAGACCTATAACTCTAGCCAAAACACCTGCTTCATTATCAACAAGTAATGAGATTGTATGAGATTCTATTTCTTCTTTTTTGATTTTAATCATATTAAATTAGAACCTTTCCTTCATCAGAGACTTCTTTGTTGTCCTTATCTTTAGAAAGCAACATTTCATTATGGGCTGCTCCTGAAGGTATCATTGGGTAACAATTTTCATCCTGATCAACAACACAGTCAAAAATAACAGGGCCGTCATAATTTAACATTTCTTCTATTTTTTTATCTAATTCGTCAGGCGAAGATGTCCTTACTCCGAGACATCCATATGCTTCAGCTAATTTTACAAAATCTGGAAGTGAGTCTGTATATGAATGAGAATATCTTCCTCCATGAAGTAATTCCTGCCACTGCCTAACCATTCCCATATATTGATTATTAATAATAAATATCTTTATAGGTAATTTATGTTGAACAGCGGTAGACATTTCTTGCATATTCATTAGAACTGATGCCTCACCAGCTATATCAATAACAAGACTTTCAGGGTGAGCAGCCTGTACGCCTATAGCAGCAGGTAATCCATAACCCATAGTCCCTAAGCCTCCAGAAGTCATCCATCTGTTAGGTTTATTAAATTTATAGTGTTGTGCAGCCCACATTTGATGCTGCCCAACCTCAGTTGTTATAAAGGTATCTTTTTCTTTAGTAAGTTCATACAGTCTTTCTACTGCAAATTGAGGTTTAATAGAGTCACTAGAATTTTTATAACTTAAAGAATCCTTTTTTCTCCAGTCATTAATCTTTTTATACCAACTATCTAGATTTACCTTGTGTCCTTTAGATTTCCATTTAAGTAGCAGCCCTTCGAGAGCATATGCACAATCACCTAAGATTGGCACATCAATAGGAACAGTTTTGTTTATGGATGAAGGATCAATATCGACATGAATCTTCTTTGAGTTAGGCGAAAAGGCATCCAACCTACCAGTTACCCTGTCATCAAACCTAGCTCCAATATTTATTAACAAATCACATTCATTCATAGCAAGGTTTGCCTCATACGTTCCATGCATACCTAACATTCCTAGCCAATTACTTTCTTCTGATGGAAAAGCCCCTAACCCCATTAATGTACTAGTTACTGGAAAACCAGTTAAAAGCGCCAACTCTTTAAGGAGATGACTTGCTTCAGGTCCTGAATTGATCACACCTCCGCCAGTATAGAAAACAGGTTTCTTAGAGTTAGCCATCAGCTCAATAGCTTCGTCAATAAATCTCATATCTGGTTTTAGCTGAGGTTTATAATTTTCATTTTTAAATTCTATAGGCGGATAGTATTTTGCATCAGCAAACTGAATATCCTTAGGAACATCAACTACAACAGGACCAGGTCTTCCAGAAGTTGCCACATGAAATGCTTCATGTATTACTTTTGCTAGATCGTTTGGGTCTTTTACAAGCCAATTATGTTTTGTGCATGCACGAGTAATGCCAACAGTATCTGCCTCTTGAAAGGCGTCAGTACCAATCAAGTGAGTTGGAACTTGCCCAGAAATACAAACAAGAGGAATTGAGTCCATCATAGCATCGGTCAATCCAGTTACGGCATTAGTTGCTCCAGGACCTGATGTAACAAGAAGAACCCCAGGTTTTCCAGTTGACCTAGCATAACCTTCAGCAGCATGTGCTGCACCCTGTTCATGTCTTACTAAAATATGTTTAGGCGCATCATTACTTTTAAATAATTCATCATATAAAGGCAAAACTGCACCACCTGGATAACCAAATATATGATCAACAGAATGGTCTTTTAGAGCCCTTAATATTACTTCTGCACCAGTTAATTCTGACATAATTAATCCTAATAAATTTTAAGCAGAAATTAAATTTTAATTTACAAAAGGTCAAGAAGAATTATAATTTTTTAATAAAATTATCGACTATTTTGTCTGATAATTGCGTAGAAATGCTTTTCCATGTAATCATCTGATGTTTAGACCAAGTTGTTTGTCTTTTTGCGTATTGATGAGTTCGGTATTTCATTAGGTCTAATGCTTCCCTAAAATCAATATTATTATTTAAAAATTCAGTAATCTCGTTAACGCCTATTGCATTCATTATTGGGGCATTAATATTATAACCTTTCTTCAATAGCTCTTTGACCTCCTCAATAGCGCCACACCTCATCATTTCTTCACATCTTGCATCACATCTTTTATAGAGGTCCTCTCTAGGTAAAGTTATATTAACTTTTTCAAATGGATTATTAAAAAGCTTCACTCTTTTTATGCCCCAAAAATATGATATTTTCTTATTTGTTCCATTATAAACTTCTAGAGCCCTTAATATTCTTTGTTGATCGTTTTGATTTATACTTTTTCCTGCTACAGGATCTATTTTATTTAATTCACTATAAAGTTTCTTAAGGCCGTCTTTTTTTAAATCAGCAATAAGCCCTTTTCTAATTTTAGGATCAATATCTGGAATAGGAGATAAACCATCTGTTATAGCTTTAAAATATAATCCTGTACCGCCAACAATGATTGGAATCATTTTTCTATTTAATATTTCATCAGAAATTTTTTTTGCTTCCTTAACCCAATCCCCTACCGACCAAAGATGATCTCCATTTAAAAAACCATAAAGGTGATGGTTAGGATCTTCTTTTTCAATATTTGGTCTAGCAGTTAAAACATTTAAATCTTTATAGATTTGAATAGAATCTGCATTAATAATTTCTCCGCCAATATTTTTTGCTATCTTAATAGCAAAATCAGATTTACCTGATGCTGTAGAGCCTGAGATTAGGATTATTTTGTTTTCCATGATTATTTTGATTTTATTTATATATATCTAAAAATATATAGAAAATTTAAACAAACAATTTTATTCAAATATGCTAATTAGAATTTATGTATTTATTTTAAAGAGATAGTTATGTCATTAATAAAACCATTCAAAGCTTTGAGGCCATCAATAAAAATGGCTGAAAAAGTTATAGCTCCGCCTTACGATGTTTTAAATTCAAAAGAAGCTAGAGATATGGCGAAAGATATGCCTTATAGCTTTTTACATATATCAAAACCAGAAATTGATCTTGATGAGAGCATTAAATTCAATGACGAAAAAGTTTATGAAAAAGGTGCAGAAAATCTTGAAAAGTTCATTAACGAAGAAATATTGTTCCAGGATAAAGAAGATTGCTTATATTTATATGAAATTTCTTTAAATGGAATAACTCAAACAGGTTTTGGATGCATTGCGTCTATAGATGCATACGATAAAAATATAATTAAAAAACATGAATATACTACTCCTGTTAAGGAAGATGACAGAGTTTTAAATATTACAAAATTAAAAGCACAAACTGGTCCTGTTTTATTAACATATAAGAAAAATGATCAGTTACAGGATATTCTTAAGGAAAGTAAGGAAGATCAACCTATTTACAATGTAAAGGCTCATGATTCCTCTATTCATAAAATTTGGCTTATTAATGAGAATAAGAAAATTGAAAAAATTGTTAATGAAATTAATTCTATAGGTACATTATTTATAGCAGATGGGCATCACAGATCTGCAGCGGCATCAAGGGTTAGAAAAAAATTATTGGAAGATAAAAGCAATACTGAAAAAGAAAATATTAATTACTTTTTAGCTGTTGCATTTCCTCATAATGAAATGAATATTCTTGATTATAATAGAGTTGTAAACGGGTTAAATGGTTACTCAAAAGATAGTTTTATTGAGAGATTGTATGAAAACTTTGTTGTTAAAGAAGCAAAAGAAACTTTCAAACCTTCAGAGAGAAATCATTTTGGTATGTATCTTGAGGGATCATGGTATCATCTTTCATTGAAAGAAAGTGAAGACCCTGTTCACCACCCAGTTAAATCATTAGATGTTTCCATTCTTCATGATCTTATAATTTCACCCCTTTTAGATATAAAAGATGAAAGAAGAGATAAGCGAATTGGCTTTGTAGGAGGCGCAAGAGGTTTAAAAGAGTTAGAAAAAAAGGTAAACGAAGAAAATTATGATGTTGCATTTACCTTATTTCCAACACCTATAGAATCTCTAATTGAAGTTGCTGAAGCAAATGAAGTCATGCCCCCAAAATCTACTTGGTTTGAACCAAAATTACTTGATGGATTAATTTCTCATAAACTTTATTAATTTGATTTATCGTCAAATGATAGAGCAACTAAAGAGGAGACTCTGTATTCAGGCCTCCATACTCGTAAAAGTATTCTCTCATCTCCAGCTTCTTTTCTTTCATTCAATAGTTTATAGGCTTGGTCTGGAGAGGTAACTTTAACCGTTGATTGATATGTTAAATTGCCAGAAACTTTTTGATAAGTAATGCTCATTAAAACACTTCCATCCGTTATTTTCTTAGAATAGGCTTCAGAATCTTCATCAACATCAACTACTGCTACCCCTATAATATTTGAAGGAATGCTCTCTCTTCTTCTAATTTCTGAGGTTAATTCAACAAAACCAATACCCATGATCTTTTTCGATTTGCTTTCAGTTTGGCCTGTGAGAAGGGATTCCTCATTACCCTCTAATCGACCTAATTTAACTGATAGAGTTTTCTTTTTTCCTAAGCGTATTAATTCGACTTTAACCTTTTTACCAATTTCAGTGTTTGCAACATTGGTTGTTAAGTCTCTCATTTTATTAATATCAGTTTTTCCGAATTTGATAATTACATCACCTGTTTCTATACCTGCTTTATCCGCTGGACCACCTTTAACAACATCTTGTACTAAAGCGCCTTTTTCTTCCTTTAGATCCATATCTTTAGCTACTTCTTCAGTAACATCTTGAATAACTACACCTAACCAGCCTCTTCTTGTTTCTCCAAATTCTTTAAGTTGATTAATAACAGGCTCTGCAAGGTCTGACGGTATAGAGAAACCAATACCAATTGAACCACCAGTTTGAGAAAAGATCATTGTATTCACGCCAATGACCTCTCCATTAAGATTTATAAGAGGACCGCCAGAATTTCCTTTATTAATTGGAGCATCCGTTTGAATAAAGCTATCATATGGTCCTGAGCGTATATCTCTTCCTACAGCTGAAATAATACCTGCAGTTACACTACCTCCAAGCCCAAGAGGGTTCCCAATAGCAATAACCCATTCTCCCACTTTAGAGCTTTTACTGTCTCCAAAGGTTATAAAAGGAAGATCTTTCTTTGCATCAATTTTCAATAGAGCCAAATCCATTCTTGAATCAAGTCCAACGACTTCCGCTACAAAAGTTTCATCATTGGTAAGCGTTACTTTTACCGTTGTAGCCCCTTCAACAACATGGTTATTAGTTACGATATATCCATCTTTAGAAATGATAAAACCTGAACCTCCAGATCTTTGAGGCCTTTTATTTTTTGGGTTAGGTCTTCTTTCAAAAAAATCTCTAAAAGGATCATCAAAAAAGAAGGGAGAATTATCCCTTTTTTCATTTTCCTTTTTATCATCCTCTTTATATTCTTTTTCAGAAAGAATATTTACCACTGATGGTGAATATTTCTCTGCAAGCTCAGTAAAGTCAGGTAATTCAACAGCTCTTGAGCTTGATATTAGAAATAAACCAAAAAAGAAATCGAGAAAGAATCCAATTAAAGTTATAGTTAGAAGTTTCTTAGAAAATAAATTCATAATATATCTTAATCTAAACTAACTAACTCAGGACAGAGTTTATCGCTTAGACGTCCACTACTTTGAATTATGTTAATTAATTCTATTTTTTCGGAACTTAATTTTGTAGCCACAGAATCTTTCTTCGATATTGCATTAGGGTCATTCAAAAACTTAAAAAATTCACTGTCTGGAGATAAAACAATTGTCGTATCTGATCCTAGAGATGACTCGTAAGATTTCATAGATCTATAAAAAGCGAAGAAATTTGGATCTAATCCATATGCCGAAGCAAAAATTCTATTTCTACATGCATCGCCCGTGCCTCTAATTATTTCTGAATCTCTTGTTGCTTCAGCCACTAAAACCGTTACTTTCTTTTCCGCTTCAGCACGAATACCTCTAGAGATTTCTTGCCCTTTTGCTCTAAATTCTGATGCTTCTTGCTGTCTTTCTGTTTGCATTCTTCTATAAATAGCTTGGCTATTAGCGTCTGGAAGATCTGCTCTTTTAATCCTTACATCAATAATCTCTATTCCCAAATCTGAAGCTTGTTCGTTAACCTTTTCACTTATTCTAGTCATTAATTGATCTCGATTATCCCTAACTACAGTTACAAATTCCTCACCACCCAGAACTGACCTAAGGCTTGAAGAAACAATAGCCTGCAATCTTGAACGAGCTATTCTCTCATCTCTAACACTTATATAGAATTGTAAAGGATTGCTGATTCGCCATCTAGTAAAAGAATCTACAACTAAACGCTTCTGATCGGATGCTATCACTTCTTCAGCTGGAGAATCTAAATCAAGAATTCTTTTATCTAAAAAGTGAACTTGTTGAATAAATGGTAACTTGAATTTTAGACCAGCATCAGTAATTGGCGCACCAACAGGTCTGCCAAATTGAAGGACAATAGCCTGCTTAGTTTCATGTACAGAATAAAAAGTGTTAACTGAAACTATAAATATTAAACCTAAAAGAATAAGAATTGCTAATTGTTTGCCTTTCATTTTAGTTTTCACCCTTCTTTCTAATTTCATTCAAAGGAAGGTATGGTAAAACTCCTTGTCCACCTACAGCCTCACTATCAATAATAACTTTATTCATATCATTAAAAACTTTTTCCATAGTTTCTAAGAACATTCTTTGTCTGGTTACATCTTTAGCTTGTATATATTCTGACAATATAGAAACAAACCTTTTTGCCTGACCTTCTGCTTCTGCGACAGTTTGAGATTGATACGCTTCCGCTTCTCTTTTTATTTTCTCGGATTCACCTTGGGCTTCAGGAACAACTTTATTGGCGTAAGCATTTGCTTCATTTCTTGCTCTTTCTTGGTCAGCCCTAGCTGCTTGAACATCTCTAAAAGCATCGATAACTGCAGATGGAGGATCAACTTTTTGCATTTTTACTTCTCTTATCTGAATTCCAGCTCCATAAGAATCTAAAGTTGATTGCATTAATGACCTTACACCTTCTTCGGTTCTTTGCCTCGCACCAGTTAAAATAGGCTGAATCTCTGAATTTCCAACAACCTCTCTCATAGCACTTTCTGCAACTGCTTTTATAGTTCTTTCAGGAAACTGAATTCTAAAAAGAAAAGCAGATGCATCACTAATGACCCAAAAAACTGAAAAATCAATATCTACAATATTTTCATCACCCGTTAACATTAGGCTCTCTTCAGGTACATCTCTCATAGCCCTAGTAGTATTTGAAAAAGTTGAGCTTGGCCCCCTCATTCCAATATCTATTCTATTAACAATAGTGACTTTAGGTGTTTTCACAGATTCTATAGGCCAAGGAAGATGATAATGCAAACCAGGTGAAGTTTGACTTACAAATTTACCAAACCTCAATACAACACCCTGTTCATCAGCATTAACTCTATAAAGACCACTTAATCCCCAAAGAATTACAACCACAAAGAACAAGAGGAAAAAACCTCTCCACCCTTTTCCTCCTCCTGGAATGAGTCTATTTAATCTTTTTTGGAGGCCCTCAAAGGGATTATCAAAATCAGGTTGTCTTTGATTGTTTGATGATCCACCCCAAGGATCTTTATTATCTCCATTCCAACCGCTTGTATTTTTATTTACTGTAACCATAAAACCTACTAATTATTATCTAATATATTTACCTATCAAAATCTTATAAGGCATAATTTATTAATAGGTAAATTAATTTTATTAATATTAACAAAGTTTAATGAAACGGATAACAAATGTCTAATATATCTAAAAAAGAAATATTAGGAATAATAAAGGAAATCAAACTAGAAGGCGATGAAAGCCTTTTTTCTGAGAAGTTAATTGAAGATATCATAATTAAGGATGGTCATTTACAAATATCAATATTAGCTAATATTGATAATTTTCAAAAACTTGAAAGTGTAAGTAAGAAAATTGAAAGTCATCTAAAAAAAGATGAAAGATTTCTTAGTGTTACTTGTGTTTTAACAAATGAAACGGAAAATAATAAGGAATCAGAAAAAGACGAAAATAAAATAGAAGGAGTAAAAAATATTATTGCTATAGCAAGTGGGAAAGGTGGTGTAGGTAAATCTACCCTTGCAGTTAATTTAGCTCATTCTTTTAAAGAAAAAGGTTTTAAGGTAGGATTGCTTGATGCAGATATACATGGCCCATCAATACCACATATGCTTAATTTGAGCGGAAAACCTGGATTAAATGAAAATAAAAAAATAATACCTTTTGAGTTTAAAGGTATAAAAGTTATGTCTATTGGATTTCTTCTTGAAGAAAATCAACCAGTCATTTGGAGGGGGCCAATGGTTCACTCTGCCATAAAGCAAATGGCCAGAGACACATTTTGGGGAGAAATAGATATTCTTATTGTTGATATGCCTCCTGGAACTGGAGACGCTCAAATAACTGTTTCACAAAATTTATCCTTAAATGGGGCTATTATTATTTCAACTCCACAACCTGTGGCTCTTAACGATGCTAAAAAAGCTATTGGAATGTTTGGTAAGGTTGATGTAGAAATTTTAGGCATTGTTGAAAACATGTCATACTTATTACTTCCTGATGGACAAAAAGAAGATATCTTCGGTAAAGATGGCGGAAAAAATATGGCTGAAGAGTTAAATATAAATTTTTTAGGGTCCGTACCTCTTGATAAAGAAATTAGAATAAATTCAGACAAAGGCGATCCTTCTGCACTAAAAGAAGAATACTTTAATAAAATAGTTAATAGATTGTCGGAAGTTGTTAATTTTCTATAAATTCGAAATAATTATTTATCATTTACTATTTTATTAAAAATTAAGCCTATGACCAGCAACATTCCAGTCCGTTTTGACTAATCTGCCGGTTGAAGAGAGTGTAATATAAGCTGTTTTTAAATCATCCCCACCAAAACATATATTTGTTGTCAACAAATCATCTGTTGCAAAAAATTCATACTCTGACTTATCAGGAGATATTCTTGTTATTCCCCCTTTAAATATAGTGGCTACATTTATCCATCCTTCAGAATCCACCGCCAATGAATCAAATAATGCTAATTCAGATGAACCATGTATGAAATGCATACTGCTGTGAATGCCAAAAGATTTTGGCCCATCAATTACACCTGGCTCTATGATTGGATATCCCCATAATCGTCCAGGAGTTGTGTCTGCTACATACACAACATCTTCTTTAGGTGATAACCCTACTCCATTTGCGCTTTCTATTGGAAAAACAACCTCTTTAATAAAGGTTCCGTCAATCTTTGCGTAAAATAATGCCCCTTGATCCTTAATCCTTCCATTAGTCTTACCCAGATCTGTAAACCAAAAGCCTCCATCCTTATCAAAAACTATATCATTAGGTCCTTTTAATGGATTCCCATCACATTCAGTATATATGATTTCAACAGAACCTGTCTTAAGATCAACCTTTTCTATTCTACCGCCGGAATAATCATTACCTTGTCCTCCAGGAATTAAAAGACCATCTATTTCATGCCACTCAAAACCTCCATTATTGCAAACATAAGCACAACCATCAGGACCTATTGCAGCTCCATTAGGGCCGCCACCTAAATCAGCAATGATATCTTTTGACCCATCTACATTAACCCTTGTTAAAGTGCCTCTTGCAATTTCAACCAATATAATTGTGCCATCAGGCATATATATTGGTCCTTCTGGAAATTTAAGATCATTTGTTACTTCAATATATTCTTTTGTCATTTTCTCATCCTATTTAACCTTTTCATAAATTACCAATGAATGATAGGCATTATCTTCGGTGTCTTTATTTCTTTCTTCTCTAGTCACTTCTTCAAATAGTACTGGATCTATTTTAGGAAAGTAAGCATCTCCTTCAATCTCAAGATCAACTTCTGTGATATAAAGTTTATCAGCAATACTCATGAACTCTTGATAGATATAACCCCCGCCTATTACCATTATCTCTTCACATCCTCTTTCATTTGCCTTTATTTTTGCAATTGAGATTGCTTCATCAGGGGATAAGCAAATAATGCCACCTTCAATTTCTAAATTTGCATTTCGACTAATAATAATATTATCTCTATTTGGAAGCGGTCTTCCAATTGAATCCCAAGTCTTTCTTCCCATTATTATTGGCCTGTTATCTGTGATTTCTTTAAATTTTTTTAAATCTGACGGCAGATTCCATGGTAGATCACCTTCATTTCCAATTACCCCATTTTTTGCCACTGCTGCAATTAAGCTTATAATCATCACTTAAACTGCTACTGGTGCAGATATAAGAGGAAGGGGGTCATAGCCCTCTAATACAAAATCCTCATATTCAAAATCAAAAATACTTTTTGGATTTGAAGTAATTATCATTTTTGGCAAAGTTCTTGGAGATCGAGATAATTGTTCTTCTGCTTGGGAGAAATGATTAGTATAAAGATGGGCGTCTCCAAAAGTATGTATGAATTCTCCCAATTCTAAATTAGTAATTTTTGCAATCATCATTGTTAAAAGCGCGTAAGATGCAATATTAAAAGGGACGCCTAAAAAGATATCAGCAGATCTTTGATAAAGTTGGCAGGAAAGTTTTTCATTACTTACATAAAATTGGAAAAGACAATGACATGGCGGTAATGCCATTTTTTCTACATCTGTAGGATTCCAAGCAGAGACAATCAATCTTCTTGAATCAGGATTGTTTTGTATTTGTTCAATGAGTTGAGAGATTTGATCAATTTTTCCGCCATTTTCAGAAGGCCAAGATCTCCATTGATGGCCATATACAGGTCCTAATTCACCATTTTCGTCTGCCCATTCATCCCAAATACTAACGCCATTATCTTTCAAATATTTGATATTTGTATCGCCTTTTAAAAACCACAAAAGCTCATAAATGATAGATTTTAAGTGCACCTTCTTTGTCGTAAGAAGAGGAAAATTATTAGATAAATCAAATCGTAATTGATGTCCAAAAACTGATTTAGTTCCTGTTCCTGTCCTATCAGATTTCTCTTCTCCATTATCCATGACATGACGAAGAAGGTTTAAATATTGTTGCATAACTACTCCACGACTCACTTCCTATTTTAAACAAGTTATTTGACTCTTCAAATTTTAATTAATCCGGTATATAAATATATTGCTGTTTACAGCTATGGCAATAAACGGATTATGTAATAAACTTATCGGACCCGGGGGCGGTACCCGGCACCTCCACCATAAAATTATGGGGGTGAAATAGGATCGACGAAAGTGTAAAGATTCTCTTTTTGCTCGGAATTGTTCCGCCGTTATCGGGCTATTTTATAGTTGCAAATGACGACTATGCAGAGTTAGCTCTCGCTGCTTAAGTGCGAGCGCTCAAATTAACTCCTAATTAGTTGCATAATTAGGCGGGGCTTGAGGAGCGCCTGGCAACAGAAGCTTCTCGCTAATTTTGAAAAAATATATTATATCTCTATTAAAGATTCAGTTTATAGTATTGATTATTCAGGAGTTCATTTGGTAAAAAGTAGAAAAGAATCTGACTCTTTTGGTCAAATTAATGTTCCCAGTAATGCTTATTGGGGGGCGCAAACCCAAAGATCACTTAAAAACTTTTCAATTGGTGAAGAGACCATGCCAGAATCTATTATCAAGGCACTTGGGGTTATAAAACTTGCTGCCGCAAAAGTTAATCACGACCAAGGTAAGCTTGATAAAAAAATATGTAGTGCTATTGCCCGTGCGGCAAAAGAAGTTATCTCAGGAAAGTTAAACAATCATTTCCCATTATCAGTCTGGCAAACAGGTTCAGGAACTCAAACAAATATGAATGCTAATGAAGTCATATCAAATAGAGCTATAGAATTAATGGGAGGAAAAAAAGGATCTAAAAAACCTGTTCATCCAAATGATCATTGCAATATGTCTCAATCTTCAAATGATACCTTTCCAACTGCAATGCATATTGCGTGCGCAATGGATACGGTTGATAATTTATTGCCATCACTAAGGAAATTAGCTGCATCACTTAAAAAAAAATCTAAAGATTTTAAGAATATAGTTAAAATTGGCAGAACCCATCTTCAAGACGCAACCCCTATTACTTTAGCTCAAGAATTTTCAGGCTACCAAACGCAAATAGAAAAAAGCATTAAAAGAATTGAAGCATCATTATTAGATATAATGTATTTAGCGCAAGGTGGTACAGCGGTAGGTACTGGTTTAAATACTAAAAAAGGTTTTGATAAGAAATTTGCTAAAGAATGTAGTCTTATTTTAGATCTGAGTTTTAAAACAGCTGAAAACAAATTTGAAGCTTTAGCGACTCATGATGC
>Ga0208764_10000292_pt1 | contig 31142 bp, 34 predicted proteins | sample ETNtaG_18_FD_185762 | JGI IMG/M metagenome (GOLD analysis project Ga0208764, IMG submission 185762) | Marine microbial and viral communities from oxygen minimum zone, Eastern Pacific Ocean - ETNP201302SV91 (SPAdes) (version 2) | ecosystem: Environmental > Aquatic > Marine > Oceanic ... | reverse complement strand
TCAACCACGGGTTCTGGTTCTGGGGTTGGTTCTGGGGTTGGTTCTGGGGTTGGTTCTGGGGTTGGTTCTGGGGTTGGTTCTGGGGTTGGTTCTGGGGTTGAAACATTTGGTGCATCACTTGCAGTAAAACTAAAAGTAGTAGTAATTTTTTGTGCTCCATATTGTGCACGAATTTCATAATCACCACTTGAATTCATTGTGCCACCAGCTTTAAGAGTAGTAGAATAATTTCCAGAAGAATCAGGTAAAACTTGGTCTATGAAAACCATATTTCCGTTAGGGCTAACAACCATTACAGATACAGCCTGTTCATATTCAGCTAAATTTTGAATTAAACCAGAAATTACAATAGAATTTCCAGTAGTATAACTTGAAAAATCAGTTTCGACAGATACTGGAAGAACAGATTGTGCGTTTACTGCACCAGTTAAACCAAAAGATAGGATTGAAATAGATAATAATGCAAATGCTAGGAATCCAGATACCTTCATTTTCAATTTGAATCGTGACTCAGAGTATTTATGTTTTCAATCAAATTAAAGTTGACTAATTTATGGTCTAATTTTTCTTTTTTTCCTAAAATATACTTGAACATTAAAAATCAAATAATTTTCAAAAGAGAAATTTATAAAAATTACTATCAAAACAACAGTTTTCTCAGAAACCTGTAATACCACATCAAATAATTCATAATAATGGAGATATTTACTCAAAGAACCAAAGTTTTACAAATTTCGTTATTTGCAATATTTTCAGCATTCATAGTAGAATTAATCTTTGGTTTAATTTCTAATAGTCTTGCACTAATCACAGATAGTATCCATGCATTGTTAGATAGTATCGTAACACTAGTTTTACTTTTAGCAGCAAGATTAGCAATGAAACCACCAGATGCTGAACATACCTATGGACATGGAAAAATCGAATCATTAGGAGGACTAATTGGAGGAATAGCAATTTTCCTAATTGCCTGTTTTTTTATTTATGAATCAATCAATAGATTACAAAGTCCACCTCCAAGTGTTTTACCAGGATTATTTGCAATAATTGGAGGACTATACACAATAGGAATTGATTTTTTCAGAATTATATTACTTAGAAAAAGTATCAAAGCAATTGGAGGAACAACCCTCAAAGCAGATTTCTATCATGCATTCATGGATCTTGGTTCTACATCTGTTGCAATTATAGGAATTATCCTAGTTACATATGGAATTTATTTTGGAGATTTCATTGCAGCCTTGATTCTAGGAGGATTATTAGCAATACTTAGCATAAAACTGGTATACAAAACAGCATTAGATTTGACAGATGTAATATCACCAGAACTTGTAAAAAAGGTTAGAGAAATTTCAAATTCAACAAATGGAGTTATAGAAACAGGATCAATACTAATGAGAAGATCAGGGGATACAATTTTTGCAGATGTAACCATATCATTAAGAGGCGATACAAGTTTTGAAAAAGCTCATGAAATTAGCGATAATGTTGAAAAAAACATTAAAAATAAAATATCAAATGCTGGAATTACAATTCATTTTGAACCCAATTGGAAAAATGTCCCATTAGATGGAAAAATTTTAGAAATTGCAAAAAGTGTCAAAGGGGTTAAAGGAGTTCATAATGTAATTACACATAAAACAAAAGGAAAAATATATTGTAATTTACACGTAATGGTAAATAGAGAAATCAATTTAGTTTCAGCACATAAAATTTCTGAAATTATTGAAGAAAAAATACAAAATGAAATACCAGAAGTTACTCATGCAACAATTCATCTAGAACCATTCATAACAGTTCCAAAGAATTTTAATATTGAGGATATAGAAACTGAAGAAAAAATTAAAAAAATTGTAGAAAATTATCCAGATGTAAAAAAGGTTGGTAGAATTTTATCATTAAAATTTGAAAATATTCTCAAAATTGATATTGATTGTTCATTTGATAAAGAATTGTCAATTGAAAAAGTCCATGATCTCACATCAGAAATTGAACATGTCATAAGATTAGAAATTAAAAATTCAGTAATTACAATTCATCCTGAACCAAACTAGACCAGAATACTAGTAAGATACATCACCAACATTCCTATTGCAAATCCAGATACAATAGATAAGGTGGATAGATTACCATTATTTTCTTTTTGAATCCATTTCATTAGTACCAAAATTACTTGAAAAATAGCCCCTGCACCAATAGCCAAGAAAATTACAGATGTAAATGGAGAATAGGCAAAACCTCCAATCCAGGCACCAAAAATGGCAGGTGTACCTGCAATCATACCCATAATAGCCAATTTTCCAAGCATTAATTTTCCTCTAGACATAGGTGCTGCAATAGCAATACCTTCAGTAGTATTATGCAAAGCAAATCCAACAATCAAAAATGTACTAAATGCAATGGAACCAATTCCAACGGCTGCACCAATAGCTAAACCTTCACCAAAATTATGCAATCCAATTCCAATAGAAATCATCAATCCAATTGCAACAGGTTTTGAGAAATTCAATGAATCCGCTTTTGTTACAATTTTGTTTCCAAGATAATATAATGTTAGAAAAGACAACACAACGACAGTAGCAACAAGTAATGATCCATTGAAACTATTAGCTAAATTTTCATTAGAAACTTCAATAGATTCTTCAATAGAATCAATTGCTAAAAATAACAATAATCCAGCAGTTAATGCCAAAAAGAAATGGTATTTTTGTTTACTAATTTTCTTAATGAATGGAAGCCACAATAATCCAATCATTACAGGAATAATTCCAACATAGGTTCCAATGATTGCAAAAAATATGGCAAGTTCCGGTGTAAATTTTAATGCAGGAGCAGCAGATTCAATTTCTTTTTCAAAACGAGTTCCATCATCAATAGTAATTCCTATTCTGTAAGGTTCAGATTCATTCCATTCAAATGGAATTCTAACCAAAGTTGTCTCATATCTTTCTAAAAATCCATCAGGTTCTACGGCAGCTGGTTGAATTCTATCATTTACATCAGCCATTACAACTTGAAGCGGTATTGGACCGGTATTTCTCACAGTAGCTTGAATTTCTGAATCAATAAAATCTACTTTTTCAATTGTCACTTCAGGAAGAGCAACTCCAAAATCTAACAAATCGCTACCAGGACCAAAAATATACAATATCATCATAACAACAAAAGCAAATGGAATAACACCACTTGCTACAACTTTAAATTTTGAAGTGTCAATAACGGCCATATTCGTCATCACTCTCATCAGATTCAACATTATCATTTACAAGAAATATTCCAACCCAACCTTTTTCTGAAAATTCTACTTTATGGGCATGAAAAAGATATTTTCCAGGATATGTGTACTCAAATTCCATGATTCCCCGCTCAGTTTGAGACAAAGTTATCATATCAGTATAAAAAGAAGGAACCAAATCAGTGCCTGTAGGATAATAATTGTACAAATTACCATGGAGGTGGAAATTGTTTATTGGATCAAATTCCACCATATTCACAACATAAACTCGAATCAATTCATTGGTGTTAATTTGAATTGGATGGTGTTGATAATAAAACGGAATAGTGTTTGCAGCATAGAAATTGTTTTCAGTATCAAAGTCAGTATCGAATCCATTTAAGACCATGACCATTTCATCAGCAAGTTCACGTCCTTCTTTAGGATCAACTATGAAGACACCATAAAGACCATGAATGATATGCTCCTCCAATGGCATAACATGACAATGATAAGGATGAACTCCAACAGGACCAGCTTCAAACTCGTACACAAATTTTCCACCACCAGGTCCTATTGCTTCAAAAACACCATCCATCCCAGCTGGATGAATTCCATGGAAATGGATTGTATGTTCTTTTGAACCATTGTTAATAAAATTAATTTTAAGTAAATCCCCCTCAGTAGCTCTAATTGTAGGTCCTGGAACTGTTCCATTGTAAGTCCAAACATTATAGAAAACCCCAGGAGAGACTTCCATCACTTTGTCATCCTCAGCAATTATAGTATATTCTCTAACAGTTGTTCCATCAGAAAGTTTTGAAACTTTTCCATAATTGAATTCACGTAAATATTCCATAGGATCAAATTCCACAGTAGATACAGTGTAAAGAGGATCAATAATTTCCCCAGTTGTTCGAATAATTTCCCCTGAATGAGTTACAAATGTTTTAAGTTCAGATTGAGCTTCAGAAGAATTTGGAAACACTACAATGACAGAAACACCAATTGTTACAGAAAGTAATAAAATCATCAAAATAGATCGAGTAATTTTCAAGATATCTAAAAAATTTGAAATTCTGTATTTAAAGTTACCCTAAGCTAACTTTTTTAGCCTAGTCTAATTTTTTATCAAAGATTCAAAAGTAAAAAAAATTAGGTTTAAAATAAAGAAAATAAAAGAAATTCTGTGCAAAAAACAGGATTAGTAATAGTAATTTTTGGAATACTAATAGTTGCAGGTCTTGCAACATCTGTAGTTGAAAATCAAGTTACATTAGAAGGAATTGTTCAAGGTAATGGAAAAGTAAATTCAGCACAGATAGTTACAATTTCAGTTAATTTAGATAAAAATGAAACGCCTATTGGAATTTTTGCAGTACAAATAATGGAGTTTAAAGAAAATACATTTTCTGCAAAAATGTTAGATCCTTCAGGTATTGAGATAATCTCAGAAAAAATTAATGAAGACACTATAGAACACGAATTCAAAGTATTTGATTCTGGAAATTATGAATTAATTATTGAAAGTTCAGATAATAAAGAAAGTTATGTGGCAGGTGCAATTGGTCCACTTCCAGATGCAAATAAAAAACTCATAATTTCAAGTATTTCCTCATCTTGTATAATTATAGGAATGATAGGATTAGTAGTATTGGCAATTTATGAAATTAGAAATAAAAGAAAATCAATTTAGATAACTATCCATTTTTTCCAAACCATTTATTGCACCATCAAAAGCATCACTATCTTCAAGTAAAGAACCAAGTTTTTCAGTATTTGCAGATATTGAACACTGATCATTTTCAAGTGTTTTAATTAAAAACTTACATTCTATCAAATAACCAAGTCTTTCCAAAAGTTCAGATTCGGACATAGAAAATTGACGAGATAAAACAGAACATTCTTTTTTTCCATCTTCTAATTCTGCCAATATTTCAGATGTTATAGGATCAAACATAGAATCAATAACTTTCTCCCTATCAAAAGATTCACTCATTATCTAAATCCAATAAATTAGAAAGTAATAATGTTTTGAATAATTCAAGCCAATAGAATAATTAAGAAATAAAACATATCTAGAATATGCAGAAACTATGTAGTCAGGATCCATCAGGTAAAGGGGAACACTGTTTTTGTATAGATATAGACACTCAAAGAGGAGTAAAAAAATGCTGTAAATGCAACCAATGGAATGTACAAGGAAATGATTGGACAAAAGATGAAGACTTTAGATAATTCAAGTAAAAATTCATTAAAATTAAGCACACAAAACTTCTGATCCCTCAAAAACTACATCATGGAATCAAAAAGATTGACGCCTAGCAATGGTTTTTATCGGGGTTTCTAAGAATTTTGGAATACTTGAGTAGCCAAGAATATAGACACATTGTAAGAATCGTAGGAAACGATATTCCAGGAGAAAGAAAACTTCTCGTAGGATTAACTCAAATCAAAGGCATAGGATATAATTTTGCAATAGCAATTTCAACAACCCTTAAAATTAATACAAATTCCAATATCGGTCACCTTACAGATGCAAATGTTCAAGCAATTGAAAAATTAATTTTAAATCCAATAGAAGCAAAATTCCCATCATGGTTTCTCAATAGACAAAGAGATATTGAAACTGGAAAAGATATGCATTTGTTAACATCAGACATTCCATTTACATTAAGAAATGATATTGAAAGAGAAAGAATAACTGCCAGTTGGAGAGGTTATCGTCATCTAAGTGGTCTTAAAGTTAGAGGACAAAGAACTAGAACATCTGGTAGGAAAGGAGGAGCAGTAGGAGTAGCAAAAGGTGGATTGGCAGCTCCAGTTAAGAAAGGAAGTGCAGGGGCTCCAGCAGCAGAGGCAGCTCCAGCAGCAGAGGCAGCTCCAGCAGCAGAGGCAGCTCCAGCAGCAGAGGCAGCTCCAGCGGAGAAAAAAGAATAGGTGTTTTGAATGGGAGATCCAAAATATCCACGTAAAGTTTGGCGTAAACCAAAGCGACCTCTTAATTATGAATTAAAAATGGATGAGTTACAAACTTTAGGTACATTTGGATTAAGAACTAAAAGAGAATTATGGAAAGCACATACAGAATTATCACGTGTAAGACAACAAGCAAGATCATTACTCGCATTAACACAAAAAGTTAGAGATGAAAAAGAACCAATATTATTGAAATCACTTGCAAGAATTGGTCTAATACCAAGCGATGCAACATTAGATGATGTACTCAATCTAAAACCTACAGATTTACTTGCACGAAGATTACAAACTATTGTTTCAAACAAATTAGGATTTAAAACACCATATCAAGCAAGACAAGCAGTAATTCATGGTCACATCATGGTAGGGGATAGAAAAATTGACATTCCATCATATACAGTTACAGTAGAAGAAGAAGATAGCGTTCACTTTACTCCAAAATCTAAAATTCCAGAAATATTAGAAAAAAATAAAATTAAAGAACCAAAAGTTGAAGCATCTGCTGAAGGCGAAGAAGTAAAGGCTGAAGCAACATCTGCTGAAGGCGAAGAAGTAAAGGCTGAAGCAGTAGTAGAAGATAAGCCTCCAACAGACTAATCAAAGCATCATTATCAGTAAATACCCCTAATTATCAAATAGAATTACAATGTGTTCAATTATTGGTTATTCGGGAAATGGAATTGCAGCTCCAATTATTGTAAAAGGGCTCAAACGAATGGAGTATAGAGGATATGACAGTGTAGGAGTTGCAACAGAATCAGAAAATCAAATTGAAGTAAAAAAAGGAATTGGAAAAGTAAATGAAGTAAATTCAAAAATTCAACTCGATAGTTTACCAGGCAATATAGGCATAGGCCATACAAGATGGGCAACTCATGGAAAAGTTACAGAACTTAATGCACATCCACATCCAAGTAATTCTGGAAAAATTGCAATAGTACACAATGGAATAATAGAAAATTTCGAAGAATTAAAAAAGGAATTAGAAAATGAAGGATATAATTTCAAAAGTGAAACAGATAGTGAGATAATTGCAAATTTAATACAAAAAAATTATGAAATTACAAAAGATGTAAAGGAAACAATTATGAAAACAGTTTCAAAAATTAAAGGTCATTATGCATTTGTTGCAATGTTTGAAAATGGTCAACTTGCAGCAGCTAGATTTCATGAACCATTAATTGTAGGAGTAGGACAAGAAAATATTTTCTTATCAAGTGATGTTTTAGGATTCATTGAATATACAGACAATGCAATATACATAAAAAGTGGGAATTTTATAATTTTAGAGAATAAAGAATTTCAAATTTTAGATTTTGAGGGTAAAAAAGTTAAGCATGAAATTACAAAAGTTTCAAAAGAATTTGGAGATGCATACAAAGGAGATTATGCACATTTTACATTAAAAGAAATTTATGAACAACCAGATGTAATCTTAAGAGCAGGAGAAACAACAATAGAAGAAATAGAAAAAGCAGTAGAATACATCAAAAATGCTAAAAACATCTACATTACAGGTAGCGGAACAAGCTATAATTCAGCACTCATTGCAAAGCAAATCTTATCAAAATATGTCAAAATCAAAGCAGAGCCAATAATATCAAGTGAGCTTCAATTTACACCAGAAGCTATTGAAGAAAATTCAATATTTATTGCAATTTCTCAAAGTGGAGAAAGTGCAGATGTTTTAGAAGCAGTAAGAATTGCAAAAAAATTAAACTGTAAAATTATTTCCATTGTTAATTTACTCACATCATCACTTACACGTAAGGGAGATGTCATATTAGGAATGAATTGTGGACCAGAAATAGGAGTAGCTGCAACAAAAAGCTTCACGGCACAACTAATAGTATTGTACAAAATTGTACAGAAATTAAGTGAAAACATTACAATTAATTTTGAAGAATTTTCAGAATCAATTTCAAAAATGATAGAAAATCCAAAAAAAATTCAAAAGATTGCAAAAGAATTGAAAAATGTGTCAGACATTTACATTTTAGGTAGAGGAATAAATTATCCAATTGCAATTGAATCAGCATTAAAATTAAAAGAATTAACATACATTCATGCAGAAGGAATTCCGGGAGGAGAACTAAAACATGGTCCTCTTGCATTAATGGATACAGATGTTTTTGTAATTATCATTAATCCAAATGATTCAACATATACTGACACATTAACAAGTGCACGAGAGATTAAAGCACGGGGAGCAAAAATTATCGGTGTTTCAGATATTGAAAGTGATGTTTATGATTATTGGATTGAAATTCCAAAAATTAATGAAATACTATATCCAATTTCAGAAATTATTCCAATACAACTACTAGCATATTATTCAGCAATAGAAAAAGATACAGATCCAGATTATCCTAGAAATTTAGCAAAATCAGTTACTGTGAAATAACATTATTCCTATATTGCTAACTGGAAGTAGTTCCAGAATGATCATGAATTTTTACTTCATTGATTATTTTATCCATGATTCGTTGTTGTCCTCCTGCATTATCTATTGTTACCAATAGTAAATTTCCACTAGGTAATGGAATTGTTGCACGTCTTAATTTTTCGTAAACTGCCAAAGTGTATACTCCCTCTCCAATTTTTGGATAGTGTTTTTCTCTAGATTTCCATGCAGTTATTGCATGATGTAGAGTTTCTTGTGTCTCCTCAGGAGATAAAAATAAAACAGTATCAGATTTCGAACCTGTCGCAAGGATTTCACCAGATTTGTTTGCCACTGCAACAAATCTAATATTTTTATCTAAATTGAAGAGTCTATTTACAAGATTGCCATATTCTATAACTTGACTCATAGGAAATTATTCTTAGAGATGAAGATAACTATATTGAGAGAAATTAAGAAAAAATGTTCAATTTTTTTGGATTATCTAAAAATTTGTTTGATTTTTGTACTCAATTTTAGACTTTTATCAATAAGTTAAGGATTAGATAGAGTAGATAATCTAGCATATTCTTGTTCTGCAAGATTCAAAAATTTTGATGAATCATTTCCAGTTTTTAGCATAGATGAGATGATAGTACCTCCAGCACCTACACCTTCTTTTGCAAACCCTTCTGAAAATGCCTTTAATCCAGGATATTGTGAATTATTTAATCCAGGATTTACAGAAATTGCAGATATGTCTGCAATCTGTTCAATTAGATTTGTAAAATTTGCATTTTGATCATTTGTAATATACGAAGTAGTTCCAATTGCAGTATTTTTTTCATTAAATCCAATTTTGGATGCAAATGCCAAAACAGCAGTCATTTGAGTTCCACCAGCTAACATTACTTTAGAAACAGATGATGCAGAACTTAACATTCCTGCAACAAAAGCAATCATAGGGTCACCAACTGTTGCAAGTATACTATACGGATGTTTAGAATCAATTCGTGTAAGTGCAGAATCAACAATTTCATTTTTTAATTTTGTAGGATTAGTAGGAATACTAGAACTTACTTTTGCATCAAAATCAAAAGCTCGTAATACAGCTAAAGCAGTTGTTGTTCCAGCAGGAATACTTTCACCAATTACTAAACAATCAGTTAATGATGCCATGTTTCTTCCAACAATTCTACCATATTCAACTGCAGCAGAAACTTCAGAATCAGTCATTGCAGATTCAATAGAAATATTTTTTCCAAAAGACAAACCAGTTTCAATAAAAGGTAATTGAGGAGTAATTTTACTTCCAGCATTAATTGTTAAATGAGGAATACTTGCAGATTCTAAAGCTGTTTTTGTTAAAAGACCAGGAGTAGGTTTTCCATCAGGAGTCATTGGAATATTATCAATGGTTTTACAATATCCATAGTGAAGATATTCCGCATCAGCTGGAGGAGTATATTGCATAGAATTAATGTCAGCCCCGGCAATAGTAATTCCAGGAATTTCACAAGTTTCAGTATATGACATTACAAAAGAAAAAAGAAATCTGCCAGATTTTACATATTCAAGGAAATTTTGAGCCTGTTCAACATTACCAAATAATTCAAAATCTTTCAAAAATATCACTAACCCATCATGTCTAGAAACTGTTGTTCAGTTCGTTTTTGCATTATCATATTAGTCATTTTTTCTTTTCCCATAGTAGACACTTCAGTTGGACCATAATTATGACCGGGATATAATACTAAATCATCATCTAAAGAATGAAGTACATCAAAAAGACTATGATAAAGTTTAGATGCACTACCTCCGGGCAAATCAATCCTACCACAATTACCAACAAATAATGTATCACCTGAAAAAATATTTCCATCACCTACTAAACAAATACTATCATTAGAATGTCCAGGAGTATGAAGAACTTTTAATTTTGAATTACCAAATTCAATAAAATCACCATCTTTTACAATAATATCATTTTTCAATGTTGAAGATTCATGTTGAATGATAGGGGCTTTGGTAGAATCTACCATTTCTTGATTTCCTCTGGTATGATCATCATGATAATGGGTGTTAACAATATATTTTATTTTTAGATTATTATTTTTAATTATTAATTCTAATTCCATTAAATTCCAAGAAGGATCAATGATTATAGATTCACGAGTATCTTCATCAACTACAATGTAAGAAAAATTCTGCATTGGTCCTACTGGAATTTGATGTACTATCATAGAATTCCTTCTTCAGCTTCGACAGGGATTCCAATTTTTTCTGCATAGAGTTCACCAGTTAAGTCCTTTCTTTTTGGAATGCCTTCTTTCATTTTATGAAATGTAACTGTCATGTCACATTTTGTAAAAATATTAGCAGTATTTCCTGTTTGAGGATCTAATCCAGATGGAACGTCTACTGCAAATTTGTAACAATCAGTTGTATTGATATAATTAATTGCAGATGCATATGGTTCTCTAATTTCACCAGTAATTCCAGTACCTAAAATTCCATCTATAATTGATGTCAGGTTTAAAATTGAATCCAAAGAATTACCAGACATTAATTTTATGGATGGCATTTTTTTTAAAATTGACCAATTCCAATTACTTTCATCAGTTTTAATTTTTTCAGGATCACCAAGTAACATAACAGTAACATTTGAGCCATAGCCAGCTAAATGTCTAGCCATTACCAAACCATCTCCACCATTATTTCCCAAACCGACAAAAACTAAAACATTTTTTGAGGCTATATTTTCGAATTTAGTAATTAAACGTCTTACTGCTGCAGCTCCAGCATTTTCCATCATAAATTTTTTTAAAAAACCCATATCATGACCTTTATTTTCAATTTGATACATTTGATCTACAGTTATTTCCATATTTTACATGAAAATAGTTACCAAAATAAAAGTTTAGCAAACGGCTTTATCCTAGTTTCAGAATATTGTAACATGACGTTAAAAAATGTTAAACCATCATTAAACAAAATTACAAAATCTTTAGCTGCAACTCAGGATTCAAGAGAATTTTTACTAAAAAATACTAGAGAAATAATTATCCTATGTAGTAAATCAATTATTGCAGTTCATAAAGGAGATTTAGTAACTGCAAAAAATAATTTAAAACAAGCTGATATATTATTAAAAAAATATAAAAAAAAGGCAACAGGTCAGTTAAGAAGATATTTGATTACACCAGAACAAGAATTTGTCGAAGCAGCATGTCTAATTGCAGTTGTTGAAAAAAAAGATATTCCATCAGATAAAAAATTAGCAGTAATGCCAGAATCATATGTTTTAGGATTATTAGATTGTGTAGGAGAATTGAAAAGAAGAGTTTTTGATGAAATGCGAACAGGAGATATTGATGAAGCAGTGAGATTTTTTGAAATTATGGAAGGCCTATATCTTCAGCTTTATACTTTCTCATTATATGATAAAGTTGTAAAAGAAGCAAGACGAAAAATTGACGTAAATAGAATTCTAGTAGATGATGTTAGATCTGCAATTACAGAAGAAAAAAGAAGAACAGAATTAATTAAAGCATTAGAAAAACTACAAAAATAATTTTTAAAAAATGGTGCGGATGATGGGATTTGAACCCACGTACTCCTAAGAGACTAGCCCCTCAAGCTAGCGCCTTTGGCCAGGCTGGGCGACATCCGCAACAAAAGAACCTTGTATGGTTTTTATAATCCTTGGCGACTTTTTTCATCGTGTTAATTCCAGTTAGATGTTTTACGTGCGGAAATTTAATTGCAGACAAATATGATAGTTATCAAACTAAACTCAAAATAGGTGAGGATCCTGAAAAAATTCTAGATGAGTTAAAAATTAACAGATATTGTTGTAGAAGAATGCTTGTGACTACTGCTGAAACAATTCAACAAGTAATCCCATTCTATGAATCAATTCATAAAAGAAAACAAGAAGTTTTATCTGAATTAGATTAACTTGTCTAAAATCACTTCAATTGAAGGACGTGTATTATTCAATAGTCGAGGCAGTAAAACAATTGAAGTTGACATAAAATCAGATAATAAATTTCTAGGAAGAGTATGTGCACCTTCTGGTGCAAGTGTAGGAAAATATGAAGCAACTAGTTTTCCAAATGGAGGTCCAGAAGAAAGTCTAAAAATACTAACACAAAATTCTCAAAAATTCATAGGATTAGATTCCTCAGATTTAAAAACAATTCATGATACTTTGAAAAGTTTAGACAATACCAATAATTATTCAGTAATTGGAGGTGCACTTGCATTTGCCGTAACGATTGCATCAATGGAATCAGCATCAAAATCACTAGACCAACCATTATTCAAAACACTATCAACTGAATCAAATATTAAATGTCCATTTCCATTAGGAAATATTTTAGGTGGTGGTGCACATGCAGGACCTGGAACTCCAGATATTCAAGAAATTTTAATTTGTGCAACAGGTTCAAAAACTATTGAAGATGCAATTGAAACAAATTTAGCAGTTCACAAAGAATTACGTAAAGTTTTAGAAAAAGAAGATCCTAACTTTACAAACGGAAGAGGAGATGAAGGTGGATGGGCACCTAAATTAGAAAATCAAAAAGCATTAGAAGTATCAGTAAAAGCTTGTGAAAATTTAGGATTTACTTTAGGTAAAGAAGTTTCGTTAGGAGTAGATTTTGCATCTTCAACACAATGGAATGAAGAGAAAGGAAAATACTTGTACGATAGAGCTGGATTTGAAAATTCAACAGGGGAACAAATTGATTTTGCAGCAGATATCATTGATAAATTTAAATTAATTTATGCAGAAGATGCAGTTCATGAAGAAGCATTTGAAGATATGGCAGAGTTAACTGCAAAATTTCCAAATACACTAGTTACAGGAGATGATTTGACAGTTACAAGTAAAGATATTCTAAGAAAAGCAATTAATGTAAAAGCATGTAATGCTGCAATTTTAAAAGTCAATCAAGCAGGCAGTCTATATGATGCTCTTGAATTTGCAAATGTTGCAAATCAAAACAATATCAAATTAATCACATCACATAGATCTGGAGAATCTACAGACTCTCAAATTTCACACATAGGTATAGCAACAAAGTCAAAAATGCTCAAAGTAGGCGTAGTAGGGGGTGAAAGAGTAGCAAAATTAAATGAATTATTGCGTCTATCAGGGCATGATTTTATATGTGGCATGGCGGAGATTTAAAATCGTCATGAGTGAACAAACTGAAACAATAGATATCAAAAAGAAAGTTATTTCAACTGGGATCAGAGTTGGAACACAAGTAAAGACAAAATTCATGAAACAATTTATCGAAAAAGCAAGTCCTGAAGGACTTTACATGTTAAATATCGATATGACACTAGATAAAATTAACACATCTGCTAAATTTATCAATAGAATAGGAGCAGAAAATATCATAGTATGTTCAGGTAGACAATATGCTGGAATACCTATTGAAAAATTCTGTGAAATGACCGGAGCTAAACAACTTCTTGGAAGATTTATGCCAGGAACTTTAACAAATCCATCACTACCATATTATATTGAACCAAAAATAGTTCTTATTTCAGATCCTGAAGTAGATGAACAAGCACTAATTGAAGCAACTAATGCAGGAATTCCAGTTATTGGAATTGCAAATACAGATAACATTACCTCAAAATTAGATATCATCATTCCAGCAAACAACAGAGGAAGAAAAGCATTAGCAACAATCTACTGGTTATTAGTTCGTCAAATTCTCATTGAAAAAGGAGAATTAAAAGAAAATGAATCAATGAAATATGAGATTGATGATTTTGAAGCAAAAATGATTGAAGAGGAAATCGAATAACCTATTTCAAGTGTTTAATTGAAATCTAAAGCATCTGCTCCAGGAAAAGTAATTCTATTTGGAGAACATTTTGTAGTATATGGTGTAAAAGCAATTTTATGCTCTATTAATAAAAGAGTCACAGTTACTGCAGAAAAAACTACTGACAAAAAAATATTCATTAATTCAGAAATAGGTAATCTAATCTTAGAACCCAACAAATCAATTTCAGAAATTAATTCACCATTAAAACCATTTTATTATTTAGCGAACAAAGTAATTAAAAATCAAGATACAGGTATACAGATTAAAATTGATTCAGAAATTCCATTAGGAGTAGGATTAGGTTCATCATCAGCATGTTGTGTTGCAGGTGCTGCTGCAATTTTCAAATTATTTGGAGATATATCTAAAGAAGAAATTTTAGAACTTGCAATAGAAGCTGAGAGAACAATTTTTGAAAATACATCAGGAGCAGATTGTACTGTATGTGTATATGGAGGAATTATGGAATATGACAAGAAACAAGGTTTTAAAAAAATTGAAGATGAGCCTAATTTTCAATTAGTTATTGCAAATTCAAACATAGAACATTCAACTGAATCAATGGTTTCAGAAGTTAAGACATTTACAATTAAAAACAAGGAAGAATTTTCTAAATTGTTAGAACAAGAATTAGAATTAGTTGAAGATGTTTTAAAATTGTTAAAAGAAAATAATACAATAAAATTAGGAGAAAAAATTAATCAAAATCAAAAATATTTAGAGACTATCGGAATTTCAAATAATCAATTAAGAAAAATGATAGAAATAGGACAAAAAACGTCATTTGGAGCAAAGATAACAGGTTCAGGAGGCGGAGGATGTATTTTTGCAATAACAGATGAATCAAATTTAGAAGATACTTTAAAAGAATTCAAAGATAATAACTTTGAATGTTTTTCAGTTGAAATTGATTTCAAAGGACTGAATACTTTTTAATTGACTAAATAATTTGTTAGAACATGATTCTAATAAAATTAGGTGGATCAATTATTACAAATAAAGAAAAACCATTATCAGCTAGAAGAAAAACCATCGATAATCTTTCAAAGAGTTTAAGAAAAATTAACGAGCCAATAATAATTGTTCACGGAGGAGGATCATATGGACATTATTGGTCTGTAAAATATGATATGCATACAAAAGAAAAAAAATACAATATTAGAGGAGTTTCAATTATTAAAAATTCAATGATTGAATTAAATAAAATTATTTTAGATTCGTTATTAAAAAATAAATTAACTCCATATGCTTTACCTCCAACTGATTTTATGTCAGGTAACAAACCAATTTCAAATAAAATTAAAGAAGTTGAAAAAATATCAAAATCAGGCTTAATTCCAGTCACATATGGAGACGCATTATGGTTTGGTCAAAATAAAACATACATCTTATCGGGAGATAAAATAATGACTCATTTTGCAAAAGTTCTAAAACCAAGATTGACTATTTTTGCATTAAATGAAGATGGATTGTATTCTGATTTTAAATCAAAAAAATTAATTTCTGAATTAAAAGGAGACATTCCATTAATGTCAGAAAATAAAATGGATGTAACTGGAGGCATGACTAGAAAAGTAAAGGAAGCAATTAAGATTTCCAAGATGGGCATGAATGTATTTTTTGTTAATGGAAAAAAACCTGAAAGAATTGTAACAGCTGTTAAAAGTAGAGAGTTTAAAGGAACATTGTTTAGAGGAAAAAGAAATGCCTGAAGAATTAGTAATACTTGTAGATGAAAACGATAATCCAATTGGAACCGAAGAGAAAGTAAAATGTCATTTACCAAATGGAAAATTACATAGAGCATTTACTGCATTGTTGTTTGATATTGATGGAAGATTAGTTCTAACAAAAAGAGCAAAAGAAAAAATGTTATGGCCAGGAGATTGGGATGGAACATTTGCAAGCCATCCAAGAGAATCAGAAGGATATGTTTCATCAGGAGAAAGAAGAATGCCTGAAGAATTGGGAATTTCAGAAAAATTAGATTATTTTCATAAATTTGAATATCATGTACCATACAAAGATGTAGGATCTGAAAATGAAATTTGTGGTACCCTAGTTGGAGTGATTGATAAAAATACAGAGTTAAAAGAAATAGAAGGAGAAATTGATGAAATAAAATGGATTTCAGCAAAAGAACTAATTACTGAAATTAAAAAAAATCCTCAAATTTATTGTCCATGGATGTTAATTGCACTTGAATTACTTGAAAAATCAGACCAATCTATGCTCAAAAAACATGAAAATGTCTTATCTTCATGGATGAATAGTGAAGTGCATGAAGGATTACAAGAAGCAATTAAAACCCATATTCCAACAGAAAAGTGGAGATTAGTAAATGAAAAAAACTAAACAAATTGAAAATAATGCAAAAATTGTAAATAAATATCTTAATTCAAAATTAAAGGGCAATCCAAAAAAACTCTATGATGCAGCAGGACATCTTATCGTTAACGGTGGAAAAAGACTTAGACCATACATGGTAATTAGAAGTTGTCAAATTTTAGGTGGCAAGTCATCAACTGCAATGATTGCTGCAAGTGCCGTAGAAATGGTGCACAACTTTACTCTAGTACACGATGACATTATGGATAATGATGAAATGCGTCATGGTGTTCCAACAGTACATAAAAAATTTGGTATGCCAATTGCAATTTTAGCAGGGGATGTATTATTTTCAAAAGCATTTCAAATTATTTCAGAATCAAAATTATCACCAAATGCAAATACACACCTAATATCTAGACTTGCAAAAGCTTGTGTAGATGTTTGTGAAGGTCAATTATTAGATATTAAAATGGCAGATGAAAAAAGGATTCCAACAGAAGCAGAATACATTACAATGATAGGTAAAAAAACAGCAGCATTATTTGATGTATCATGTGCAATGGGAGCAATTTGTGCAACAAACAAACCTAAAGATATTTCAAATCTTTCAGGTTTTGGAAGAAATTTAGGAATTGCATTTCAAATTACTGATGATCTAATAGGAGTTATGGGAGATCCTAAAGTTACAAAGAAACCAGTAGGAAATGATTTAAGAGAAGGTAAAAAATCACTCCCAATTTTAATGGCAATAAAATTAGCAAAAAATAACGAGAAAAAAATAATTCTAAAAGCATTTGGAAATAGTAAAATTTCAAAGAAGGATCTGAATAAGGCTGTTGAAGTAATTCGTTCCTTAGGTATCGAGGAAAAGGTCAGAAATCAGGCTCTAAAATATGCTGAAAAATCTGAAAAATCACTAATAAAATACAAAGGAACTGCCAAAATAGAATTAACAGCATTATTAGATTTTGTAGTTAGGCGAAGTGTATAGTTACAATATAGGAAACTATCATGGATGAAGAAATTAGAAAAGAAATTAGAAAAATGACTCTTCAAAATGCATTTGAGCATGAAGGGGAAACTCGAGATAAAATAATTTTAGGAAAGATTCTGGGAACTAAACCAGAATTTAGAACCAAAGTAAAAGAAATTTCAATCGAAATAGCTGAAATTGTATCTAGTGTAAATAAATTATCAATTGATGAACAAAAAAAAGAAATTGATGAAAAATTTCCAGAAATTTTAATCCCTAAAGAGAAAATAAAAGAAAGAGAAGGATTACCTGAATTAAAAAATGCACTACAAGGAAATGTCATTACAAGATTTCCACCAGAACCAAATGGGTATCCCCACATCGGACATGCAAAGGCAGCTATCATTAATTCAGAATATGCAAAAATGTATGGAGGGAAATTTATTCTAAGAATGGATGATACAAATCCCGAAGCTGAAAGAATGGAATATCATGCAGCAATTAAAGTCGGATTAGAATGGTTAGGAATAGAATTTGACATAGTGAAAAATACTTCAGATGATATGGAAGTATTTTATGAAAAAGGAATGGAATTAATTAATTCTGGAAAAGCCTACATTTGTAAATGTAAAAGAGATGACATTAGTAAAAATAGACGAGAAAGAAAAGCATGCAAATGCAGTAGAGAAGATTTGGATAAAAATATCAGTAATTGGGAGAAAATGAAAACTAAATTCAAACCAGGTGAGGCAATTGTCAGATTTCGTGGAAATATGGAAGCAGATAATGCAGTAATGAGAGATCCAGTATTATTCAGAATAATAGAGGGAAAACACTACACAGTAGGTGAAAAGTACAGAATTTGGCCAAGTTATGATTTTGCAGTCGCAATTGAGGATAGTATTGATGGAGTTACGCATGCTTTTCGTTCAAAAGAATTTGAATTAAGAGAAGAGTTGACTGAAACAATTTTAGATTCACTGAATATGAGAAAACCAGAACAAGGCTTTTTTTCAAGATTAGAATTCAAGGGGATGCCAATTTCAAAAAGAATCATTAAACCACTAATTGAAGAACGTAAAGTTTCATGGTATGATGATCCCAGATTACCAACTTTAGAGGGATTAAAAAAACGAGGAATAAAACCAGAAGCTATTAAAAAATTTATCATGTCATTAGGATTAACTAAAGCAAATACACTTGCACCATTTGATTCACTTGAAGCATTTAATAGAAAATTTGTTGATGAAAATAGCATTAGATTGTATATGGTTAGTAATCCAAAAAAGATAACAGTAAAAAATTTATCAATTACAACAGTTGAAGTTTCAAATCATCCAGTTAAAGAGATGGGTAAAAGAAAAATTGATGTCGATGGAAATTTCTATATTTCTGGAGAGGATGCACAAAGTATCAAAGAAGGAGAACAGATCAGGCTTTTAGGATTAGGAAATATTTTGATTACAAAACAAGGGGAAGAAATAGAAGGAGAGTATGTAAAAGATGGAGACATTAAAAGTATTCCAAAAATACAATGGGTTTCACAAAAAACAGCACATAAAATTAAAATGATTATTCCAAAAATATTATTTATCGGTGAAGACTTCAACGAGGATAGTTTAGAAGAGATGGATGTGTATTGTGAACCACATTACTTACAATTAAAAGACGGAGAAGAAATACAATTTATTAGATTTGGATATTGTAGAAAAGATTCACAAAATCAGGCAATTTTTACACACAAGTGATAGAATATGAGAATAGTTAGAGTAACAGATGGAACTAGTGAAACATATGGTTTTCTTAAAGATGATAAAATAGCCATAAAAAGTGAAATTACAGAGTTAACAGGAGTACCAATCCCACTCAATATCAAAGATTTTTTGTTTGATGGATGGTATGATGAGATTAAGAATAAAATAAATGAATTAGAGTACAGAGAAGATATTTCAAAATATAAATTATTGACACCGATTCCAAATCCAAATAAAATAATCTGTCTAGCATTCAACTATGTGGATCATGCAAAAGAACAAGGATTAGAAGCACCAGATGAACCAGCATTAGTAATGAAACCAAAAACAACATTGAATCATACAAAATCAGATATTGTATGTCCAGAGTTCATCACACAATTAGATTATGAAATTGAATTAGCTTTGATAATTGGTAAAAATTGTAAAAATGTTAGTGTGGAAGATGCATCAAAAATGATATTCGGATATATGATTTTCAATGATGTATCTGCAAGAGATATTCAAAATAAAGATAAACAATTTACTAGAGGAAAAGGATTTGATTCATTTGCACCATGTGGACCATGGATAACAACAACAGATGAAATACAAAATCCTCAAAATCTAAAAATGACAACAAAAGTCAATGGGGAGATTAGACAAAATTCCTCAACAAGTAACATGTTTATCAAAATTCCAGAAATAATTGCAAAAATTACCAAAGTAATGACATTAGAAAAAGGAGACATCATCTCAACTGGTACACCTGCAGGTGTAATGTTAAACAAACCAAATGCAGTATATCTTAAAGACGGTGATCAATTAGAAATGGAAATTGAAGGTCTAGGAATGTTAAACAATACAATAAAAATAATTAAAACAAATTAAAGTAAAGATTTTTTCATTAAATTAAATGAAATTTTATATTTTAAGTAATCTGATGTTTGTAATTTTTCTTTAGTTAAAATTTGAATTCGCTCATAATTTTTTTCAATTGCATAATTTTGTAAATAATAGAGGATGTTAGATAATGTATCAAATGAGCCTGAAAACAAGGTAACAATTAATGTTTTAGCAAGATGTTTGTAATTACCAATTATAGCAAAAGAAGTTTTGTCACTCAAATTAGATTTAATGATTCTATTTTGTGTAGATAAATCGGATAAAATTGTATTAGTAGTTTTAATCCATCTCCATGAATCTACATAAAAAGGAAAAATGTCAGGATTAACAGATTTCACAAATTCAATTTTAAAATTTGAATTTTTTTTAGGAATTAATGAATAATAATGCCATGTTTGAAATGCTTCATAATTTAAAGAATTAGCCATAGAAATTGATTTTTTATTTTCCGTATCTATCAACATGTAAGAAAATAATGCATTAGTTTTTTTGCCAATTGATTCAGCATGAATTATAAGTTTTGAACCAATTTTTTGTCTTCGAAAATTTGGATCAATACGAATTCCTTCAATCCAAATTTGATTTTGAAAACAGAATGCATGACAAATTCCAACTGGAAATTGTTTTTCAAATAAAAATAAATTACCTTCTTCTAACCAAGAAGACCAAACTTTATCGATATAGTCTCCCCAAGAAAATGTATCTTTACAAAATTTTAAAACTGAAATTTTATCAAAAGAATTTGCTTCTCGAATTTCCATACACAAAAAATATTAACAATGATCAGATAAAAACTATCATGGGAAGAATAATTGCAGGAAAAATATCAGACATTACTCCTGGAAAAATGATCAAAGTATCAATTGATGGAAGAGACATCCTAGTTGCAAATATTGATGGCAAATATTGTGCAACAGATGATTCATGTACTCATTCAGGTTCTAGTTTATCTGAAGGTAAGTTAGAAGGATGTACAATCACTTGTGGATGGCATGCAGCTGAATTTGATTGTAAGACAGGTAAATTTTTAAAATTTCCAATGAAATTAAGAGATTTGACATCGTATAATATCATAGTTGAATCAGACAATGTATTTGTAGAGATGTAACTATATACTGCTAATTTTTAACAAAATGTGTAAAAAATGGCAGATGAGGCTCAAAATAAACAAGCAATGAAAGAAGCTATCGATACATTAAATCTAATTGTATCTACTAATTCTACTCCAAAAACAATTAAAAAATCAGTTACAGATCTTATTGCAGATTTAGTAAAAGAAGAGAATTCACTCTCAGTTAGAGCTGCAAATACAATTAGCCTACTTGATGATGTTACACAAGATCCAAACATGCCATCTTATGTAAGAACTCAATTATGGCAAGCAGTATCAAAATTAGAAAGTATAAGAGAATAAATTCTTGTTTGAAATAGTATAATTATTGAAAATTGAAGAATATTTAGAAACACTTCCAAAAAATCTGCTTAGTGGAGAAGATGTTCAATTACCTGAAAAATCATTGAGAGATATATTCAAATTTTCAAATTTAGGACAAGATGATATTTTTTTTCATCTAGGATGTAATGATGAGAAAGGAATAGAAATTGCAATTAATGAATTTAAAGTCAAAAAATCCATAGGAATAGATAATAATTTAGAAAAAATTCAAAGTGCACAAAAAAATATTGAAAAAAAAAATATCAATGCAAAAATGATTCATGAAAATATAGAAGAATCAGACATATCTGATGCAACTGTAATACTGTTTTGGTTTACAGATGAAAAAATCATAAAGAAAATGATTAAAAAATTTGAGAAATTAAAACCAGAAACAAAAATAATTACAATATGGGGCCCACTACCAAATTATCTCCCAGACAAAGTAAATTTTCCATATATTATCAACAAAGTACCATTCAAAAAAGCAGAAAATTTACAAGAACAGCTATTAGCAGTTTTTGGTGTAAAATGTATAGATTTTGTTACTGCATGGGAATTTGCAGAAAGATATACAAAATCTATTTCAAATTCTGAAATTAAAAACGATAGATTTCTAACAATTATACAGACATTAATTATTTGGATCAATGCAAAGGAATTGGGTGTAGTATGCACAGAAGAAATTCCAGAATCAATTAAAACATACATTAGTATCATGAAAATGCATTTTGATATTGATTTTGAACATTTGTTAAAATAAAAATAGGTGTAAGCCTTTTATTTTGTATATACATAAAAAAAATATGGAAAGTAGATTAAACATCAATGTATCTGCCATAGATTATGATAAAACAAGTAAAGCACTAACACATCAACTTACACTTTTAGAGGAGATGGTACATGGAAAAGACGATTTTGTTATGACCGATTCAGAATTTGCATTTGGATGGCATTTTTTTGTATTAAGTGTAAACAGAACACTAATGCAAAAATTGGAATCAATGATGGGTGCAGATTTTCAAAAATTAAAGGGTAAAGGAACTGATAAGAAATTCCTCACATGGTTAACAAAAAATATGGAAAATAAATCTCCCAGATTCAAAGTTGCCATTAAAGAAGAAATGGAATCAAGCAAGTTTGGAATATTTTAAAAATAGAAAATAGTCATCAAAAATATTCTAGCCTACATATTGATACTTGTAACAATATACTATATGGGCCCTCGGGGGGAATCGAACTCCCGTCCGAGGATCCACAATCCTCTATACTAACCACTGTACTACGAGGGCCACAAAAAAAGAAATTTCTTTGTCTAGTAATAATCTTTAAGATTCAATCATAAGGTAGAAGAACAATCTAGATCAATTAGCCTCAAATTAATAATAAAATAGGATTTTTTATCAGAGGATAATTATTTGCAAAAACAATGAACGATCGCTTTAAATTTGTAGGCTCAGGGTATTGTTCACCATGAGAAGAGGATTCATCACCAACAGATTACGTTCAGGTAAGAAATCACTAGAGGTACCTGTTGAAAAGAAAATAGAAAATATACAAGGTAATGAATTTGCATGGATAGATTTACAAAATCCAGATAGAGAAGATGTTGAAAAATTAGCTGCAAAATACAATTTCAATGAATTAAACATAGAAGATTGTATGACAAAATTTGAACTTCCAAAACTAGATAGTTATGATAATCATTTCTTTGTAATTTTACATTTTCCACCTCTTGCACAAAAAATTGGAATATCAAAAAATAGTCAGTTATCCATATTTATTGGAAAAGATTTTCTAGTTACAGTACATCAAGGAGATCTAAAACCATTAGTAGAATTAGTAGATACATGTAAATCAGATTTAGACCAAGAAATGAAGAGTAGATTATTAGGAGAATCATCAGGAGATTTACTTCACGAAATTATAGATGCTTTAGTAGATGATCTTTTACATACATCAAGAAAAATTATTGCAAATTTAGATGAAATGGAAGACAATGTCTTTGATGAAGCAAAACCAGTTGCTAGAAGTATTGCATTACTTAGAAGAGAAATTAACAGATTAAGAAGAATATCAGTACCACTAAAGAAATTTGTACTAGAAATTGCAAAAAACGTCAAAAGATTTTCAGATAATTCGGATGATGAACTCTCATTATACTTTGATGATGTAATTGATCACATTGACAAAGTTATAGAGACATTAGAAGAATCAAGAGAAACTATGGAAATTTACAAAGATACAGATTTTGTATTAAGTAATGAAAAAACAAATAAAGTATTAGCTGTTCTAACTATGATTTTCACACTAGCCATTCCATCAACAGTAATTGGAACATTTTATGGAATGAATGTCAATCTACCGGGAGGGATTGGAGATAATGTTATGATTATAGGTCCATTTACCACGTTTATAGTCATAATTCTTGCATCTGCAATACCAGCAATTATTATGTTTGCGTATTTCAAAAAATTAGGGTGGATTAATAGTTAATAAAATCTATTCTAAATTTTTTCATGTAGATTTACTTTAATTTTTGTTAAAGAACGATTCAAATTATCAGGAATTATAATTAGAAGACCTGATTCTTGATCAACATTTTCACAAATTCCACTAAAGCTATGATAATTTTTACCAAAGCAATCATTGTCTGTGTAAAAATCAAAAAAGTTATAATTTAGATAATTTTTAAGTTGTTTTTCTGAATTAACAAAATAAACATCAAACCAAGAAGTTTCATCATCAATCGAAATTGAATATTCGTATGAAGTTATTTTTTTATCTGTGCATATTGGAATAAACTGAACATAGAATTCGGATACAGTTGAATTTATAGATTTTATATCAGGTAAAATTGAAACATAAGGATCATCATTTAATTCATTACCTTGAATTAATTCAATTTGAGTTCTAACTGAATCAATTACATGTCTATACAGCATTGGTTTCCAGCTTGAGTTACAATCACTAAACTGATGTTTTAATTCCACATAACCTCGATTATCTTGATATTGTAAATTATTTGAATTATAATTATCAAAATCAGAAACATTAGAAAAATCAGTAGAATAAGTATAATTTGAAAAATTTGAATTAGACCAAACATTTGTTACATCGAATAGAATATTTACAGGATAACTATCCCATTCTTCTTGAAAATGGACATAGATAGAATATTTGTTAATATCTTGATCATATGCAAAAAGTAAATGTCCAAAAAACATATTACTAAAAATTAGAATAAATGCTATCACAGGCAATATAAAAAATATTTTCTTCACAATAATATGAAAAAATTATCTAATTTTATACTAATACTAATTCCAAAAAAAATAATTTATGAGATAAATTCCAATAGTATCATAAAAAATTGAAATTATGATAATTTGTTTTTAGAAAAAAATTATAGACATATCTTATAAAAGGTCTTGATAATTTTAGTAAAAATATGGTTAAAGTTAAAATCAGAACAGGCAGAGGTACTGGAACTATAGAAGTAGATGTAGACGATCTCAAATTTTCTGGAGAAGAATTTAAAAAAATTCAAGCAGAAAGAAAGAAAGCCGCAGGAAGCAGAACAGTATCCACAGGCAGAGGTACAGGTAGAAGAAAACTTTCAGATACCCCAGAACCAAAAGCTAGACCTGCAAACAAAGCTAAGAAAAAGCACATCAGGTAGAGACACGGGTTCAAAAAAAGGTAGAACGTAAACTCCTTTTTGGATTTTATTTTTCTTATATTTTCTAAAATTTTCTATATTTTAGTATCAGGATTTTTTTGTTTTAGTTTTTCCCAATCTGCAAGAAAGTTATCAAGACCAATTTTTGTCAAAGGGTGTTGTAACATTTTATCCAAAACTCCAGGAGGCAACGTCACCACATCAGCACCAATCTTTGCGGCATCAATTACATGTAATGGATGACGAACACTTGCAACAAGAATTTGAGTTTTAAAAGTATAATTTGAAAAAATTGTTTTAATTTCTTTAATTAAATTCATTCCGTCTTGACCAATATCATCTAATCTTCCAATAAATGGACTAACATATTTTGCACCAGATTTTGCAGCAAGTAAAGCTTGATTTGCAGAAAAGACTAATGTAACATTTACAGGAATTCCCTGTGACGAAAAAGATTTACATGCTTTAAGACCATCAGGAGTCATTGGAACTTTAACAACAACATTATCACCATATTCACGAAGACGTTTACCTTCTTCCATCATTCCAGAATATTCAGTACTAACAACTTCTAAACTTACGTCTCCCTGAATAATTTTTGTAATTTCTTCCATTGCATTTTTTGGATTACCACCTTCTTTTGACATTAAAGAAGGATTTGTTGTAATACCATCTAACAAACCCATATCATTGAATTTTTTTATAGATTCTAAATTAGCAGTATCAAGAAAAATTTTCATAGTTTTTTACTCCTTAATTCTTTTGCTTGTTTTGCCATATTAAAAGATGTAATTCCATGCTTCTCTAAAAGTAATGGAATTTCAGCATCGCGTGCTGATTCTCCAAACATATCTTGGGCTCCAATTCTTTTAATAGGTACAGGGTAAGATTCAGAAACAGATTCTGCAATGGCTGAGCCCATGCCTCCCAAAATATTATGTTCCTCAGTTGTAACAATACAACCAGTTTCTCGTGCTGCTTTTTCTAAAATTTCATTATCAATAGGTTTGATTGAAAATATGTCTAAAACTCTACATGAAATTCCATCTTGTTGCAACATTTCTGCTGCCTCTAAAGCCATTCTAACAGTAATTCCACATGCTGCAATTGTACAATCAGAACCATCCCTTACAGTAATTCCTTTTCCAATTTGAAATTCTTGAGATTCTGAATATACAATAGGTGTTTTAGATCTTGCCATTCTCATGTAAAATGGTCCATATTCAGATGCCATCAAATGAGTCAATTTTGAAACAGAAATAGTATCAGCAGGAATAAAAACTCGGAAATTTGGAATTACTCGCATAATTGCAATATCCTCAATTTGTTGATGAGAGCCACCATCTGGTCCAACAGACAAACCTCCGTGAGATGTAACTAATTTTACATTTAGTCCTTTTTTTCCAAGAGGTGAAGGATATGCAATGTTATTTCGAATTTGATCAACTGCTCTTCCAGGTAAAAATATGGCATAAGTACTTGCAAAAGAAATTTTTCCAGAAGCAGCTAATCCAGCAGATACAGTAACAAGATTTGCTTCTGCAATACCAACATTAAAAAATCTAGCAGGAAATTGTTTTCCAAATCCAGAAGTCTTTAATGAATCAGTTGTATCAGCACCTAAAACAACAACATTAGAATTATCATGGCCAACTTGAATTAATGATTTTGAATATTCTGAACGCATGTCAGTCATAACTGGTTCATTCAAAGATATCCTGCCCCCTGTGCAATTTTTTTAATTTCTTCCTGTTTTGCACCAATAACATGTAACCCAATCCACTTATTGACTAAATCAGAACCACCCAATTGATTTGCTTTATCAAGTAACATACGTCTTCTTGATTTTAAAACTGCATTTCTAAAATCTTTGATTGCAGCTCTAACATCTTGTTGTCCAACAATTGCACCACCTCCAACAAAAGCACGTGCACCATCTGCAAATACAGATCCAATATTTTCAATATTTACACCTCCATCAGCCTCAATACAGCCTGAAAAATTATATTCATTAAGGATAGAATTCAATCTAGCCATTTTAGAATGAGTTTCCTCAATGTATTTCTGACCAGATTTTCCAGGAACTACAGACATTACAATTAGTTGATCTAATGTAGACAAAAATTTGTAAGACCATTCAGGTAATTCAGTATCAGGATTAATTGCAAAACCAACACCAACTTGATGTTGTTTTAAAAGATCATGAATTTCTCCAAAACTAGATTCATCAGTTACTTCAGCATGTACTGTTACAATATCACTTCCAGCATCTATGTAATCTTTAACATGTTTTACAGGATCATTAATCATAAGATGTGTATCAAATGGAATTACAGTTAATGGTCTCAGTTCTTTGATTTTATTATGATCAAAAGTTTTTGTTGAAACAAATTGACCATCCATTACATCAAGATGAATTAAATCAGATCTTCCAGTTACACATCTCTTAACTTCATTTTCTAAATTAGACATATCACCTGCAATAATAGAAGGAGCAATCAAAAATTGAGAATCTAATTCAGAATTAATGATAGGAACAATATCAGAATCAGGTGCTTTACCATGCCATTGAGGATTATCTTCCATATGTTCCAAAGACTTTCCTTTGATAGTTCTGGAAATAATTATTGTAGGGACTCCTTTAGTGGCGTTAGCTTTTATTATTGCTGCATCAATTTGTTCAACTCTATGTCCATCAATTTCAAGAACATTCCAACCAAATGATCTCCATTTATCACCAGTTTTCCATCTTGATGCATCCTTCCACATTTCAGCAATGTCATCACCTTCTAATTTTTTATCTAATGGCATTATTTTTTCAGTGTAAGAATCTTGTTGAATAAAATTTCTATCAAGAAAAGCAGTTAGATTATCAACTTTGTATTTTGAAGCTGTCATAGCAGCTTCCCAAACTTGACCCTCATCAGATTCACCATCTCCAATAATTGTGTAAATATGATGATCTTTAGAATCAATTTTTGCAGCTAATGCAATTCCAACAGAATAAGATAGTCCTGTTCCTAATGAACCACCACAAAATTCTACCCCAGGACATTTTAGATCAGGATGCCCTTGTAATCTACTCCCAAATTTTCGTAAAGTTTCAATTTCAGATTCTGGAAAATAACCTGCAACTGCCATATTAGAAAATAATCCAGGAGCAGCATGACCTTTTGATAATACTAAACGATCTCTATCCTCCCATTGAGGGTTTTGAGCATCAAATTTCAAATGCTTGTTAAATAAACAACCTAAAATTTCAGCCATTGAAAATGAACCACCAGGATGACCAGAACCTGCTGTATTAGTTGCTTTAATAACTAATTTACGAGCTCGTAGAATATTTTTTTTAATTTGATAATAATTAAGACCCATCTGGATCTATCTCCATAAATCGAATAAAAATCTATTTCTGTAAAATTTTAATTTGATCGCAATTATATACAATTATGGAAATTAAAAATGAAATTCCAATTGTACTTTTTGATAATCAGTGTTATGTTTGTATAAAATTTGCAACAATTGTAAATTTTTTGGCAAGAGGTAAAATTACAATGGCAGGACATTATTCAAATTTTGGAATAAAAATTAGAGATGAAATTTTAGATGAATCAGCATTAGAAATGTTTTGGTTTATTGATGAAAAAAGAGCAAGTGGTGGAAGAGCAGCATTATTTCCATTAATTAAATCAATTTTTTCTACAAAATCAAGAAAAACAAAATTTGATCAAATCGATAACATCTGTAGTAATGACTGTAAGAGTGTTAAAACAGTATTTATTAGATCATTTACACTCATTACAAATAGTAAAAAAATTGATTTATAGAAAATCTAAATAATCCTTTAAAAAACATGATTTTATCGTGAAGATTAAAACTGAGAGTTCTGCAAAAAAGAAAACTGAACTGTTATGTGGATTTGTGTTAGAAAATTCGAATAAAGTTCTAGGATTACCAAAATTTGATACAAAAACATTATCTTCAATCAATCAATCGCTAAAAGATATGAATGGTGATCTAGGAAAATTAACGATTATTCCAATACCAGGTAAAAAACAGGCTCAAAGAATTCTTCTTGCAGGAATTGGGAAAAAAGAAAATCTAACACAAGATACAATAAGATTTGTTTCAGGAAAAATTGCACAAAAAGCAAGAGAATTAAAATTAAAAGAATTTTCAATTATAACACCACCAACTTTTATTATTGATTCAATTTCAGCAGTTTCTCAGATTATAGAAGGTGTAAAAATGTCATTATACAAATTTGATAAATTCAAAACAGAAAAAGCAGATAAATCACCAGATATGACAATCATAGTTTCAAAATCAAATAAAATTTTAAAAGCAATTAAAATTGCTGAAGCTGTTGCAGAAGGTGCAATATTTACTAAAAGTATTGGAAATTTACCACCAAACGAATGTACTCCTACAACCCTAGCAAATTTTGCTAAAGATATTTCTAAAAAAAATAAAATGAAATGTATTATAATTTCACAACCCGAATTAAAGAAAAAAGGTTTTGGAGGAATTACAGCTGTAGGTAAAGGAAGTAAAAATGAACCAAAACTGATCACCATAGAACATAGTCATGGACCTAAAAATCAAAAACCAATTGTTTTAGTTGGAAAAGCTGTTACATTTGATACTGGGGGAATTTCATTAAAACCAGGACAAAGTATGGATGAAATGAAATTTGACAAATGTGGTGGATGTACAGTATTAGGAATTATGAAATCAGTTTCAGAACTAAAATTACCAATTAATGTAGTAGGGATTATTCCATCAGTAGAAAATATGCCAGGAGGAGAAGCATATAGACCGGGAGATATCATAAAATTATACAACGGAAAAACTGCAGAAATTCTAAATACAGATGCAGAAGGCAGGCTCATTTTAGCAGATGCTTTAGCATATGGTGAAAAACAATATTCTCCAAAAGCAATTATTGATTTTGCAACTTTAACAGGAGCATGTATTGTTGCATTAGGTAATAACGTAGCTGCAATTGTATCAAACAATAAACAACTAACAAAGAAAATTACAGATTCATCTAAAACAACAACAGAAGAAATTTGGGAATTACCATTAACACAAGACTACATGGATATGATAAAATCAAATGTTGCAGATATCAAAAATGTGGGAATAGGAAGAGCTGCAGGAACTATTACAGCTGCAGCATTTTTGAAAAGTGCAGTTAAAGATACACCATGGGCACATTTAGATATTGCAGGAGTTGCATGGACTCAAGGAGCAGCTACAAAAGAAAAACCATATAATCCAAAAGGCGCTACAGGTTTTGGAGTTAGATTGATTTTGGATTATTTACAAAAGTTGAAAAATTAGTAACCCCTGCTATTTCTATCAGGTGTACCTACATTTGGATTTCTCCAACCATGTTTTTCCATCATGTGATTCAATAGTCTAATGTCATTATCAGATTTTTCTCCACAAACACTACAATTTGGCATTGAAATCAATTCAACCACATGAAATGCATATTAAAAGATTGAGTAAAAATTGAAAAATGCCAGCACTGTTGCTTCCCAAGAGCTCTCGCATCTTAGTAGCACAACAGCGACATCAGGTTTGACTTCTAAGTTCGGAACGGGATTAGGTCGCACCCTGACGCTATGGCCGGCTTGAAAATC
>Ga0208764_10000290_pt1 | contig 31177 bp, 28 predicted proteins | sample ETNtaG_18_FD_185762 | JGI IMG/M metagenome (GOLD analysis project Ga0208764, IMG submission 185762) | Marine microbial and viral communities from oxygen minimum zone, Eastern Pacific Ocean - ETNP201302SV91 (SPAdes) (version 2) | ecosystem: Environmental > Aquatic > Marine > Oceanic ... | reverse complement strand
AATGAATTAGCTACGTTGCATTTGAATGAAATGAATAAGTATAACACTAATTGGAATGTTACTTTTTCCTATGGAAGAGCATTGCAGCAGGATGCATTAAAAGCATGGGCAGGAAAATCAGAAAATACTAATGCTACTCAAGATGCTCTTTTGTCAAGAGCTAAAGCCAATAGTTTGGCGACTACTGCAAGCTTATAATTTATCTTTCACCTGAAAAACCATCACTTTATCAGAAGATTCAATTGTAAAAGCTTCTCCTAGCGATGTATTTCTTATTGCTCTCACAGAAGGGGATAGTTCATATGCATCCAAAGGATACTGAAGATTGGTTGATGTAATTTTATTCTCTTTTTCAAAGCTGACAATACTGACTGTTTCTCCTTTAAAAGAATCAAAGGTATTCTCACCTATACAGGGAGTAATAGTAGAATAATCTGTATAGATAATACAGTTAATCGTATCAGAGTATTCATTAATAATAAAAAAGTTTCCCAAAAAGTGATCTTCACTTTGTCCTGATATTCCAAAGATAGATAACAATGTATAATTATGATCAATACACCAATCCAATGTTTTTTCTAAATCTGTTTTATTTTGATCTTCCGTATTAACAATGGTTGAGATATTATCTTTATGATATGAATCAATAGAATCAAAATCTCCAATTGCTACATCTGGCGTTATTTCATTTTCCATTAGTATATTAGCTGCTCCGTCTATTGCAATAATAATATCGGAAGATTTTATTTGATTAATCAGTTTCTGATTCTCAGGAAACTCTCCATCAATGACAAGGGCAATTTTTTTATGGCTATCTTTATTCATGATTTAAATTAATATAGCAGTGTTACACAATTAATTGTTTTTTTTAGTAATTAATTAGTATTGAGATTATATCTCAAACAACTTGCAAATAAATTTTTCCTTTAATATTATTGTTCGTCTTAAACATTAAATATTGGGGAAAATATTTTTGAAAAAAATATTATTTATTTTACTAACATCTTTTTTGTTCAGCCAAGATTTTAATCTATCTGGAAAAATTATTTCTAAAGATTCATTTAACCCAATCTCAGATGTAAATATTATGATTCAGGATACTGAACTTGGTACAGCATCTAATAGAGACGGATTATTTCAATTCTCTCAACTAAAATCTGGAAAATATGAACTAATTATTAGTGCTATTGGATATCAAGATCAATACTTGGAGATAAATTTAAATCGTAATATATCAGATTTGTCTATTCAGTTAGAAAATGAATTTGTTTTAGCAAAAACATTAAATGTATTAGGGCGCTTTCCTTCAAAGCATCTACCTTATTTAACTAAAAATATTTCTAATACAGATATTCTAGACCATGACTATCAAACTATGTCCGAGTTATTTAGAAATGTCGGGGGTATTGATGTTCAAATGGCACATAATAATGGACGTAATGCAAACTTTTCTATTCGCGGTTCATCTGATTACAAACCTGGAGGTTATAATAATAGAGTACTAGTGCTATTAGATGGATTTCAAATTAGCATGCCTTATTCAGGCTCTATTGACTGGAATGGTATGCCATTAGATTTTTTAGATAGAGTAGAGATTGTAAAGGGTCCAGTATCTTCTCTCTATGGTCAAAATTCTATGGGCGGGATTATTAATCTAGTTACTAAAAATTATTCAAAAGAATTTTCTAATGTTAAAGCTACCCTTGGAAGTTTCAATAAGAAAGATATCAATCTTGCCATGAATAATATGAATGGGAATATTTCCTATACGACCTTACTTCAGCATAAAAAAGGAGATGGACACCGATTTAATGCTCAATATGAGCAAAATAATTTCTATACTAAGATATATAACAAAGAAAGAGATTTATCTATTTCTTTTATAGCCAATCAATCATTAAATGGACAGCCAGGTTTCTCGGTAGAAGAAAGACCCACTCTAATATCATATCGTTTATCAGATAGAGATTCTATTTATTTGCAACTATTTAAGAAGCATAATCTGAGCAACAATGATAATCTGGTATATTCTGCTAGTATCAATCATTTTTATACGCATTATCATGATAGAAATGATACTCCAGAAGATGAAAACCAAGATGATACATTTTATAATGATACAAGTTTGAATCTTAGAACAGAATACCAAAAATTATTTAATAATCAATCTTATCTTATTGTTGGTTCAGATATTATTGTAGAAAAATCAGATATTTCTATTTACAAAGATGTGTATAGTAACCCAACACAAGTAACTGCAGGAATATTTGCTCAACATAGGATTGTATTAAGTGAGAAATTACTGCTTGGTGTGGGACTAAGATTAGACTATAGGGCGATCGATCGCGGAGAAGTATATAGCAATAAAGTATTTAATGATGTTTCTCCAAAAGTTAATTTGACCTATAAACAAGATAATTATTCGACATGGAATTTTGCGTTGAGTAAAGGATTTAGATCTCCGTCATTATCAGAGATGTTTCTACAATATGCATCAGATTATGGATTATATACTCAAGGGAATCCCGATTTAGAGCCTGAACAGCTCTATGGATTAGATATAGCATATGATCGATCAAATTTATCAAACCTTTCTTTTTCTGTAAGCACGTTTTATTATCTATATGAGGATATGATTGACTTCGTGTATGGATTACCAGTGGTTGCTCGTAACAGATCTGATATCAGTTCATGTGGCTTAGAAACCAACATGAACTATAGCTTGAATAATAATCTTAGTATGAATGTGGGCTACACTTATTTAAGAGTAAATGATATTAATAATATTGATCCTATTCTTTATCGTCCAAAACATAAAATAGTTTCTAGCATAAAACATAAAAAAGGGAAAATAAGCAATATCATATCTATGAGATATCAATCAGAGCAGGATTATCAAGATTTCTTAAGTGAAGATCGTGAATATGAAGGTAATGAAATTAAATTCCCAATTGAAAAATTAGATGCATTATTATTATTGAATTATATTGGCAGTTATCAGCTAACGGATAGTAAGGTATCTTTAAAAATATCAAATATCTTTGATGTACAATATGAGCTAATTCAAGATTATCCAATGCCAGGAAGACTTGTAAGTCTCATGTACGAAAAATCTTTTTAATGAGATTTAATCTCAAAAAGACTTGTCAGTAATTGTTTTCAATATTAAAATCCAAAACTGATTTAGAGATCATTACAATAAAAAGGGGAAAAAATGAATATCTTAAGAAAAATAACATTAGCTACATTAGCTCTTTCTATGATGTTTTTTGTGTCATGTGAAGACAATGATAGCGATCCGGCAACAAGTGGTACATTAAATCTTACAATCAATATTTCAAATCCTGAAGCATGGCCATCAGAAGGAACAGTATTTGTTTCTCTTGATAAAACTTGGCCTCCAACAGGAGCGCCTTATAAAAGCACTGTTGTAACAAGTGCTCAAGTTCAAGCTGGTGTATTGAATATTGTTTTCGAGCAAATTGATTTTGATAGCTATGCATTAGCATCAATGTCATGGATGGATCCAAATGATAGCAATCCACAGACAAATCAACATATCTGGGGTACGCATAGTGGAAATATGTTCTCAAATACTGGACAGTTTCTTTTCTACTCAGATGCAACACCATTTACATTTACTCAAGATATGGATACATTATCATTAGTTATTAGTGCTACTATTAATTAATAGCGATTAATTACTAAAAAAAAGGCGAATAAAATTATTCGCCTTTTTTTATTACATATTGTAAAAATTAATTAGCTTAATCTATCAGCTACGAAGTCCCAATTAATAAGATTGTCTAAAACTGCCTTAACATAATCAGGTCTAACATTCTGATAGTCTAAGTAGTAAGCGTGTTCCCATACATCGATACCCATCAATGCATGTTCACCATGCGCTAATGGATTTTCGGCGTTAGGAAGCCCTCTTAAATCTAACTTACCATCTTTTTCAATCAGCCATGCCCATCCACTACCAAATACACCAACAGCTTGTTGTGTAAAGTTAGTTTTGAATGTTTCATAATCGCCAAATGAATCATTAATTTTATCTAATAATTTTCCACTTGGTGCATTGCTGCCACCTGGTGCCATTTGCTCCCAATATAAAATATGATTCCACGCTTGACCGGCATTGTTAAAAACTTTCTTATTATTTTCTTCAAAGCTTTTTACTACAACTGCATCTAAATCCATATCCATAAATTTCGTACCCTCAGCAAACGTATTTAACATATTAAAATATGCTTGATGGTGTTTCCCATAATGTAAATCCACAGTTTGCGATGATATTGTTGGTGCTAAATCATTAGCGTTATAAGGTAATGCTGGTAAGACAAATTTATTGTTATCACTCATAAAAAACTCCTATTACATTGTTTGAACGTTATTAAATTTAAGACCAATTTAAACGTTTTAACAAAAAGAAAAGGAAATAAATATGACTCAAGTAAAGTTAGGCGACCAAGTAGTTGATCTTTCAGGATCACTGCCTGAAATAGGATCTAAAGCTCCCGATTTTTTATTAGCAAATAATGAGTTAGTAAATATGACTTTAAAAGATTTCGAAGGAAAGCGATTAGTTTTAAATATCTATCCCAGTCTAAGTACACCTGTATGTTCAGCTTCTGCTCATAAATTTAATGAATTAGCGAGTGATATGGAAAATACAAGAGTCCTATGCATATCTAAAGACTTGGCTTTTAATCAAAAACAGTTTTGCGATATAAATAATTTAGATAATGTTACTTTTCTTTCAGATATGCGCAACCATAATTTTGGAAATGATTATGGTGTTTTGCATATGAATGGAAAATTTGAGGGACTATTAGCTCGATCTGTTGTTATCATCAATACTGATGGTACAGTAAGTTATACACAGTTGGTAGATCAGACTGGACATGAGCCAGACTATGATGATGTATTAAATGCGCTTACTTAGCGATTAGTACTGGGCAGTTGCATTGCTGAGCAATGCTAATTGGTTTACTACCAAAGAAATATTTTAGTATTGGATTTTTCGGAGATACTCCAAGCATAACAAGGCTGTCATCTTTAGCATGTTGCACTACAGTTTTTACAGGATTTCCTTCAAGAACCGTTGCAGTATTCTTAATTCCTGCCTTTGTAAATCTTCTTTCAGTTTTATCTAATATATTTTTCAATTGTTCATCAGAAGATTTATTTTCTAATACCGTTATGATTTCTACAGCCAATTTTTTAGACTTTGCAAACTGTTGCGCAATCTCAATCGCCTTATTTGATCCTAGAGAGTTATTGACCGGCAATAGAATCTTATATTTTTTATTTACTGAATAGTTTTTGACAACCATTACAGAGCTATCAATAAATTGTACTAGTTTATGATGCATGCCTTTATTTCCACCACCACCGATGATAGTGATGTCTTGTCCATTAGTTTCAACTTCTGATCTAAGTTGATCAATAATTTCACCAGTACGTAAGATCAAATCAATTTTGTTTGAATGACTTCCTTTTAATAGAACACGCATTCTAGAGTTCTCTTCATCAATAATTAAATGATCATTAAATGTGATATTAGGATCTTTTTTGTTAATATAATTTCTTGATTCTAAGAAATCGTATGCCCATTCTAATGTTCTTACACCCGGTCTATATAATTCTCTATCATCTAAATTTTGATGTACAACACTAACATCTTTTTCAGAAAATTGACTAATTTTTTTACCTACATATGCAATAGTTGTTGTTGCTTCAAGTGCATTTGCAACTTTCATTCCAAGATCTAATGTTGGCTTAGAGTATTCTTTTCCTCCAATTGCAATTAAGATATTCATAGTGTTACCCAGTAGAATTTTGACATTAAATATAAAATAACAATTGAGCTAGTAAACATCAATAGACCAACTTTAAAAAAAGTTTTTGTGCTAACAAGACCTGTAGAATAAATAATCATTGCAGTAGGAGATGAAATCACAGTAAGGAATGAAAATCCTGATGCAATCGCAGCAGATAGAGCAAAAGAAATATCAGAAGGTTGCAACTCAATAGCCATAGGACCTAACAATGAAATAGTAGCTGAACTTGTAAAGAAGTTTGCAGTTAAGCCCGTAAGAATCGCCATAAAAGACCAACTAATATTCAAGCTATTTTCTGGCATTAATGACAACAATCCATTGAACTTCTCTACCATCCAAGACGATGCACCTGTTTCGTTAATTTGAAATCCTAGTGAGATGGTTGCTGCAAATAAGAGAATAACCCCCCAATTTGTATTTTTGTTAATCACTTCCCATGATACCATTCCAAAAATCATAAAGATTAACGCTCCACATAGTGCAATAATTCCTAAACCAAATTCTTCATTAAACAAAAACCAGCTAGTAACAATAGATAAAATGATAATAGAAGAAAACAAATGATTAATATTATTTCTTGTATTTGATTTTGCTACTTTTTTCTTATACCCCTGAATTTCAATATTTTTTAAGCTGGTTGGAAATGCAAATTGTAATACAAAGTATGCTACAACTAACTGGACTATCAATATAGGATAGGCATGTTTCATCCATTCCCAATAATCAATATGAATATTACTAAACTCTTGTAAGTAGTTGATCATAATAACGTTACGAGCTCCACCAGATGGAGTACCAATAGATCCAATGATGGTACCATATGCCACAGAAAATAGAGTTAGTAGCACAGCATTTCTTCCATCAGTTTGTTTTGTATCAACATTTTTCATCACTGACAATCCTATTGGGAGCATGATTGCAATAATCGTATGTTCTCCTAAAAATGATGAAAGGATTGCAGAAATAGTCATCAATCCTGCAAGGAATAATCTCTTGCTCTTACCAAAAATTCTTATAATAATTTTTGCTAATCTTATATCTAATCCTTGATGTACAATAGCAATAGCAAACATCAAAGATCCCATTACAAATAGAACAGCATCATTCATAAAAGATGCTGCAACTACATCAGGTGGTGCTACACCTAATAGCACTTGCAATACTAATGTTAATAGCGCTATTGCAGGGAAGGGTATTGGTTCAAATGTTACTAAGGTAAACACCATTAAAAGTATGATAAGACTGTGATACCCAGCTATTGTTAATCCTACTGGTGTACTCAGATTTAATAAAAAAATTGCTAACACTACACTGAATAAAAACCATTTCTTTTGAGAAAACCAGTAGAGCATTGATGATGATACAATTTTATAGAGCTCGTTCATTGAATCAAATTTATTTAATAAATAACGAAAAGATAACACTTATGTTTAATTCCTTGACTGATTTAGTAATTCTGATGTAAAGTCATACCAAGATTTACCTCTATTTTAAACGGTGTTAATATAAGGGAGAAAATGCAACTATTTCCAAAATGGACCAATAATTTTGCTGGTATATTTTTAATCGGGATATTTCTTTTGGTATTCTCTTTGTCTTCTTTTCTTTGGTATTATGGATCACCGTATTATACTGATGTAGGTTACGCACCCGTTCAACCTGTTCCATACAGTCATAAGTTGCATGCTGGTGATATGGGTATAGATTGTCGTTATTGCCATGTTGGTGTTGAGCAATCTTATTCTGCTGTTATTCCACCTACAGAAACTTGCATGGGTTGTCACACTTATGTAAAAACAGATAGCGAAAAATTAAAATTGGTTAGAGAAAGTTGGGAAACCGGAAAACCAATTGAATGGATTAAAGTCCATATGTTACCAGAGTATGCATATTTCAATCATAGCGTTCATGTGAATTCAGGTGTTGCGTGTATATCATGTCATGGTAATGTAGCGGAAATGGAAGTGGTTTATCAGGTTCAACCATTGAGTATGTCCTGGTGTTTAGATTGTCACAGATCTGATACTCCAGAAGTAAGACCTAAGAATGAAGTGACTAATATGTATTGGACTCCACCAGCAGACTATGATAGTTTTGTAGCATCTTGGGTAGAGCAACATGGGGATGAAAGACCTGTAGGAGATTGTCAGAAATGTCACAGATAAAAAATAAACCAGAAGAATTTGTGAAAACAAATCAGGCAGATCAAAAGGCAGGTGAATCTCATGAATTTGGTTATTGGAAGAGCTTGAAGGATATATCTACTTCTGATGATTATGATAGATACTTAAAGCAATCTGAGCATCATGAAGATAATGGATTATCTAGAAGAAATTTTTTATCACTGGTAGCTGCATCTGTAGCGCTAGCAGGATTAGAAGGTTGTAAGAAACCTGTACAAAAGATTATTCCATACGTAGAAGCTGAAATAGCTACTGTCCCTGGAATTCCAAAACATTATGCAAGTACTATGCCTTTTAAGAACAATGCTTTAGGTGTAATTATTGAAAATCATGATGAAAGACCGGTTAGAGTTAATGGGAATGAAAAGCATCCTAGCTCAATGGGTAAGTCAAATTCTTTTTCTCAAGCCACTACATTGAATATGTATGATCCAGATAGGTCTAGAGGAGTTAGGCTAAATGGTAAGAAAGTAGATTGGTCAGATTATGTTAAATATGGGCAATCAATAAATAATAAGAATGGGAAAGGATTAGCAGTTTTATCTCAAGAATCTTCATCACCTACAATGCAGTTTATGCACAATGAATTTAAGAAAGCGTATCCAGAAGCTGATTGGGTTGTATATGAACCAATTAATAATGAGAATTTATATAAAGGTATTGAGAAAGCTTTTGGTAAAAAGTTACAACCATTTAATCGATTAGAAAATGCTCAAACAATTCTTTCTATAGGATCTGACTTTTTAGGAGTTGAGGATAATTCTATTTACCATACAAGAAAATTTGCTCTTAATAGAGACTTGAAAGATGAAAAAAGCACAATGAATAGATTTTATGCTGTAGAAAGTTTTATGACTCCTACTGGTTCAAGTGCTGATCATCGATTGAATGTGCCACGCCATGAATTTGGCATAGTACTAAAAGAGTTAGCCGGCGAGTTAAAGAAGTTGGGATTAAATATTAATGCAAAATCTATGAAAACTTCTAATCATCTGTGGATTAAAACTGTTGCAGAAGATTTGATGAAAGATAAAGGACAATCTATTATTATTGGTGGAAGTGATTTATCTCCAGAACTTCATTGTTTAATTGCAGGTATAAATAATCAACTAGAAGCTCCAATAGACTATTATCCATTAGATAGATCTCATGTGACATCAATGAAAAATTTCAAAGCATTATGTGAAAAGATGAGAAAAGGATTAGTAGATAATTTAATTATCTTAGGTGGTAATCCGGTTTATGATGCTCCAGCCGATTATAATTTTGAAGGAGGTCTTTCAAATGTAAAATCTTCAGTGCACTTGAGCGATTTTTATGACGAAACATCAAAGCATTGTCAATGGAATATTGCACAAGCTCATTTCTTTGAAGCCTGGGGAGATGCTATGACATATGATGGCTATGCAAGTGTAATTCAACCACAAATTAGACCACTTTTTGATTCAAGAAGTGCATTGCAGGTATTAACTCCAGTTGTTTTTAAAGAGGATAGGAGTTCTTATGATACCATTAAAAAAGTTTGGAAAGATGGCATAGTTAAAAAGTCAAATTTTGAACGCAATTGGGAAAAAATATTACATGATGGCGTTTATGATAAGTCTCTTATAAAGAGTAAGAATGTTCGTCCTGCTAAGAAAGTTTCTACAGCAGTTCTATCTAAAGATCAAACTCTTGAATCTGATAAATTTGAAATAATCTTTACACCTTCTTCATCTGTTTACGATGGAAGATATGCTAACAATGGTTGGTTACAAGAAATTCCAAAACCAATTACTAGTTTGACTTGGGACAATGTTGCATTTATTAGCATGAAAGTCGCAAAGAAATTAAATATTAAAAATGGACAGATGATTCAAGTCTCATTAGGGAATGCTAGCATTAAAGTGCCAGCATGGATTGTGCCTGGACAAAATAAAAAGACAATTACACTTGAATTAGGCTATGGTAGAGAATTCTCAGGTAGAATTGGTAGTGGTGTAGGTTTTAACGTGTATCCATTAAGAACAAGTACAAATATGGGTTGTGCTATGAATGCTAGTATTAAAGTTCTTAATGAAACATATCCAATAGCAAGCACACAAGATCATTATGGATTTGAAGAAGACAAGCTTGCTGCACCAGGATTTAGCAACTTATCAGGAGATGAAGTACAATCAAGAATTCCTGATCTAGTTAAACAGTCTACATTAGAAGAGTACAAGAAACACCCAGAATTTGTTCAAGATATCGTCGAATCACATAAGCCTGATAAAAAGAGAAGTTGGGCAGATCATTCTATGTACAATATTGAGCCTGAATATGATTATTCAAAAGGAAATCAGTGGGGAATGTCGATAGATTTGACAAGCTGTACAAGCTGTAATGCTTGTTCTATTGCATGTCAAAGTGAGAATAATATTCCTGTTGTAGGTAAACAACAAGTGATGAATGGCAGGGAAATGCATTGGATTCGAATTGATAATTATTTTTCTGGTGACCCTGATAATCCAGAAGTATCTACGCAATCTGTTGCATGTGTGCATTGTGAGCTAGCTCCATGTGAGCAAGTATGTCCCGTAGGAGCAACTACTCATTCTACAGATGGTACTAACCAGATGACTTATAATAGATGTCTAGGAACAAGATATTGTGCAAATAATTGTCCTTACAAAGTAAGGAAGTTTAATTTTTACAATTATACAAGAGATTTGCCTGAAGTGGTACAGATGGCGATGAATCCTGATGTAAGTATGCGTTTTAGAGGGGTAATGGAGAAATGTACTTATTGTTATCAGCGTGTTAGTGAAGCACGTATTAAAGCAGAAAATGAACATCGAGAGTTAGTAGATGGAGACATCAAGGTAGCTTGCGCACAATCTTGCCCAGCAGATGCAATAAAATTTGGAGATATTAATGATCCAAATAGTGAAGTCAGCAAAGCAAAGAGACGTAATCGTGATTATGCTTTATTAGGACAGCTTGGTACTAGTCCAAGAACTACATATCTTGCAAAGATTAGAAATCAGAATCCAAAGCTATCTTCTGGATCTCATCAAGGAGGACATCACTAGATGTCAGAGAACAGAATAAAGTCAAAAGCAGAAATTCGTGCTGAAAAATTACTTCCTGGAAATCAGGACTTTACGAGTATTACTAATGATATAGCAAGTGTTCCTGAAGAGAAAAAAACACCAATTCAGTGGTGGCTCTTATTTGGATTTGCACTTTCTTTGCTAGCAATTTTTGTAGGAACTCTTGGTTTTCTTGTATGGGAAGGTACTGGAATTTGGGGAATCAATAATCCTGTATTCTGGGGTTGGGCTATTATCAATTTCGTTTGGTGGGTAGGTATTGGTCATGCTGGAACCCTAATCTCTGCTATTCTGCATTTATTTAGACAGAATTGGAGAAATGCGATTAATCGATTTGCAGAAACAATGACACTCTTTGCTGTAATTTGTGCACTAGTTTTTCCAGGAATACATGTTGGTAGAATCTGGGTAGCCTATTGGTTCTTGCCCTTACCAAATCAAATGGGAATGTGGCCAAATATGAGAAGTCCATTAATATGGGACTTCTTTGCTGTATTTACCTACTTCACAGTGTCTTTATTATTCTGGTATACAGGTTTGATTCCAGATTTAGCAACGCTCAGAGATAGAGCAAAAACAAATTTAAAAAGAAAAGTCTATGGATTCTTTGCATTAGGATGGAGAGGCGGAAATAGACAATGGCAACACTATGAATTAGCTTATTTAGTTCTTGCTGGAATATCTACTCCTTTAGTTTTGTCAGTGCACAGTGTTGTTAGTTCTGATTTTGCTACTAGCATAATACCAGGTTGGCATACTACAATCTTTCCTCCCTACTTTGTTGCAGGAGCTATCTATTCTGGTTTTGGAATGGTAATGACCCTATCTCTTATAGCTAGAAAAGTTTATAACTTAGGTCATATTATTACCGTAGAACATCTTGATAAGATGGCGCAAATTATGTTACTAACTGGATGTATGGTTGGTTATGCTTATGCAATGGAATTTTTTGTTGCATGGTATAGTGGTAATCAATATGAATCTTTTGCTTTTATTAACAGAGCTTTAGGTCCATATTGGTGGGGATATTGGGCAATGATATTTTGTAACGTTGTTGTTCCTCAATTCTTTTGGTTTGAGCGATATAGAACTCATATTCCATTTTTATTTATTACATCTATTCTAGTAAATATTGGTATGTGGTTTGAGCGATTTGTAATTGTAGTTATTACATTACACCGAGATTTTATGCCAGGAGCATGGGCGATGTATAATCCAACAATATTTGATGTTTCAATTTATCTAGGAACCTTTGGTTTATTTTTTACAGGATTTCTTTTATTCTTAAGATTTTTACCAATGGTTTCAATTGCTGAAGCAAAATTAGTATTACCAGAATCTAATCCTCATCATGGAGATCATGAATAATGAATACGTATGGTGTCATAGCAAGGTTTGAAACTCCTGTAGCATTAGTTCATGCTGCAGAGAAAGTAAGAGATGCAGGATTTAAAAATTTTGATTGTCATTCTCCATTTCCAATTCATGGTATGGATGATGCAATGGGGCTTAAGCGATCTAAGCTTGGTTATGTTATAGGTGCGATGGGAATGACAGGAGCTTTATTTGGTTTTGGACTGCAAACATGGATCCATTCTGTTGAATATCCACTGAATATTAGTGGAAAGCCATTCTTTGCTTATCCAGCATATGCAATTATTACATTTGAACTCATGGTTTTATTTAGTGCTTTTGGCGCAGTATTTGGAATGATGTATTTTAATAGAATACCTCGATTCCATCATCCTGTATTTTATTCAGATAAATTTTCTAGTGTTACTAGCGATGCTTTTTATGTTAGTATCGAAGTTTCAGATCCAAAGTATAAAGAGGAAGAAGTGAAATCATTTTTACAAGAAATTGGTGGCACAGATATTGAGGTATTAAGAGATGAGAATTAATATATTATTTCTAGTACTACTATTTCTTACTGGTTGTTTCAGAGGAGCAAAATTTGAGGAACCACCTATTCATTTAAATCCTAATATGGATAACCAACAAAAGTATAGAGCATTGGAAGAGAGTTATTTCTTTGCAGATGGATCTACAATGAGAACACCAATTGAAGGCACTATTGCGAGAGGTCAGTATCATGAGAATGCGTCATTCTTAACTGGTAAAGATGAAGATGGATCTTATTTATTAGATAATCCAATAGAATTATCAGCAGAAGTTTTAGATAGAGGTCAAGATAGATTTGATATTTATTGCAGTGTTTGTCATTCGCAGGTAGGAAATGGTAAAGGGATAGTAACACAATATGACTATCCAGTGATTCCAGCAAATTTACACGATCAAAGAATTAGAGAGCAGGCTGATGGAGAGATGTATAACACTATTGTTTACGGTTTAAGAAGCATGCCAGCTTATGGATATCAGTTAAAAACGGAAGATGTGTGGTCAATCATTCATTATGTTAGAGCTTTGCAGCGTAGTCAAAATGCAACTTTTGAAGATTTGCCAAAAGATGAACAAGAAAAAATTACTAAACAATCATGAAATTAGATTCAAGAACATATAGTTATAGCACAAAAAAGTCTACAAACCTAATCTTGATATTTGCAGGATTAGCATTGCTTAGCATTGCTTGGTTTGTTGGTTCAGGATCAAAAGAATTTTATTTTTCTTATCTTACTTCATACTTTTTTTGGTTAAGCATTATACTTGGTGGGATGTTCTTTACGTTTGTTCATCATGCTTTCTCTGCTACATGGAGTGTTGCGATTAGAAGAATAATGGAAAATACTATTATGCTAATCCCAGTATTTACAATGTTATTTTTTCCTATTATTGCAGGTATGGAAATGTTATTTAAATGGCTTCCAAGTCATAGTTACTGGCTTACTCATAGTTTTGAAGCAGATCATTTAATACAACACAAACTTCCTTTTTTAAACAAAGAATTTTTTCTGCAAAGAGCATCAGGATACTTTATTTTATGGAACATTATAGCATTTTATATTTATTTCACATCTACCAAACATGATATAACCGTAGAACATGATGCGCTAAAAAGATTAAAAAACTTTACTATGAGTCCAATGGGAGTATTGCTATTTACAAGTATTTCTTTTGCAGGGTTAGATTGGTTGATGAGTTTAGATCCGCATTGGTATTCCACCATGTATGGAGTATATACTTTTGCAGGATCATTTTTAGCATTCTTAGGATTTCTTACATTCACATTAATACGCTTACAAAGTCAAGGATACTTAAAGGGTATTGTTTCAGAGGAACATTACCACGATCTTGGTAAATATTTATTTGCATTTTCAGTGTTCTATTGCTACATCGCTGGAGCACAATTTTATTTCATATGGTATAGTAATATTCCAGAGGAAACAATCTGGTATCTTCATAGGTGGGTAGGATCTTGGAAGACAATCAGTGTACTATTAATAGTAGGTAAATTTTTTATTCCATTCTTTATATTAGTTTTTAGAGCATCAAAAAGGAATATAAAACTACTTCAAGTTATGTCTATATGGGTAATATTTATGCACTATATTGATATCAATTTTATTGTAATGCCAACTATACATCATCATGATTTTCATATTGGAATATATGATATTTCTAGCATGTTAGGATTGGCTGCTATATTTATAGGTAGCTTTAGGTATATTATGTCAAGAAGTCCTTTAGTTCCTATTAGCGATCCAGAGCTAATACATTCAATTAATCATAGGAATCATTAATTATGAGCAATGCAGGTTATGAAAAAAAAGATATTCCAGTAAAGCCAGTAGCAATTGGTGGAGCGATATTTATTATAATAATAGCAGTTACTTTACTCTTACTACATGAGTACTATATAAGAGTAGTAGATGACACGGTTTACGAATTTAGATTAAGCAAGCGATCAAATAAATTAATTAAGCTACAAGAGTCTGAAGAAAAATCACTAAACAGTTATAAGGTGGTTGATGAAGAAGAACAGGTATATCAAATCCCTATTGATAAATCAAAAGAGTTGCTGTTAAATGATCAAGAAAACTAGCCTTTTATTCTTATTTCTTATCCTATCAAGTGAATTATTTTCGCAAACAATAAAGAAAGATTCTCCCACTGAAAAACCTATTGATATAATAGAGAGGTTGGGGAGTTATGTTCCTTTAGATACTAACTTTATTAATGAAAGAGGAGAAAAAGTCTCTCTTGAATCATTATTTTCTAAAGGTATACCTACCATTCTAACTCTTAATTATTTTGAGTGCCCAATGTTGTGTACTTTGATACTAAATGGTTTATCAGATTCTCTTGAGAATTTGACCTTAAACCCTGGCCAAGAATATCAAATTATTACTATTGATATTAATCCAAATGAAACCAGCAAATTTGTTAAGGAAAAAAAGAAAAATTACATTGAACAATATAATCTCCATGCCCTAGAAAATGATTGGCATTTTTTGACTGGAGATAGTGAGAGCATTAAGAAGATTGCTGATAGTATTGGTTTTATTTATTATTACGATAAAGATAGAGATGAATATATGCATCCTTCTGCAATTTCTATACTAAGTCCTACTGGTAAGATTTCACGATACTTGTATGGAATTGAATTTTTAGAGAGAGATTTAAAGCTAGGAATTTTAGAGGCAGCTGAAGGAAAAATAGGGAGTACTATTGATAAGATTATGCTCTATTGTTACTACTATGATCCATATAAAAATACCTATACAATTTTTGCTACCAATGTTATGCGATTAGGAGGTATATTTACTATCATTTTCTTAGGTATTATGATTTTGAATTACTGGAGAAAAGATGATAACTTATTCGATGGGGAAGGTAAAAATACATGATGGATAGATTAACAGAATATCTGTTTCCTAAGCAAGTATCAACTTTTGCGCATGATATTGATAATCTATTTTATTTTATCTTTTATTCATCAATTGTTTTATTCCTAATTGTTGTTTTCGGCATGATTTTCTTATCATTAAAATATCGTTTCAAAAAAGGCGATGAAGTAAGGCTAACTAGCAGTAAGGATCATAGCAACATTCTCGAAGCATTATTTTTTATTATTCCTCTCATATTGGTATCAATTACCTTTGTATGGGGAATTAGATCTTATTTACAAATGATTATTGTTCCAGATGATGCTATTGAAATTAAAGTGACAGGACAAAGTTGGTTTTGGACTTTTGATTATCCAGATGGAGGTAATACACTAAATGAACTAGTCGTTCCTTCTAATCAACCAATTAAGCTTGTTTTATCATCAAAAGATGTTCTTCATAGTTTTTTTATTCCAGTGATGAGAGCTAAGATGGATGTTTTACCTAATAGATATAATGTTATGTGGTTTGATGCTCAGCATGAAGGAGTATATGATATTTTTTGTACTGAGTATTGTGGTACAGCACATTCTGCTATGGAAGCTAAAGTGATTGTGATGAAGCCTGCTCAGTATGAAGATTGGGTTGCAGAACTAGGCGCAGAGGATGATAGTATGCCTCTAGATGAACTAGGAGAAAAACTTTATACTAAAAAAGCATGTAATACTTGTCATACCCTAGATGGCTCTGCTTTGGTTGGCCCGTCTTATCTTCAAACTAGTCAGATGTGGGGAGAAGAAAGAATATTTGATGATGGGAGCAGCACTATTATTGATGCAAACTATATAAGAAGTTCTATTCTTGAGCCACAAACACAAATAGTAGCGGGGTATCAAGGTGTAATGCCTACATATCAAGGCTTATTAAATGATAGAGAATTAGATGCTTTAATTGCATTCTTGAAATCACTAAATAAGGATTCACAAATTTAATAGTAAATTAAGAGGAATTTATGACTGAGAAAAAACAGAACTATCTTACCCATCCCAAAGGGATTATGTCATGGCTTTTAACTTTGGATCATAAGCGTATTGGCCTGATGTATTTAGTGGGTGGTATTATATTTTTCTTTATTGGTGGATTGTTAGCTCTAGGAATGCGACTGGAATTAGCTGCTCCTGGCAATGATTTCATGTCAAGTGACACATATAATAATATCTATACTTTACATGGCGCAATTATGATTTTCTTGTTTATTATCCCAGCTATTCCTGGCGCATTGGGGAATATTTTATTACCGCTCATGCTTGGTGCAAAAGATGTGGCTTTCCCTCGGTTAAATCTAGCTAGTTTTTACCTATATACCATAGGAGCACTATTTGCTGTATACACAATTATCTCTGGTGGAGTTGATACTGGTTGGACATTTTATACACCATATTCAACCCAAAGCACTTCCAATGTTATACCAATGACAATGGGAATCTTTATTATTGGATTTTCATCTATCTTAACGGGTTTAAACTTTATTGCCACAGTACATAAAATGAGAATACCTGGATTGACTTGGTATAAACTTCCTCTGTTTGTTTGGGCATTATATGGAACATCTTTAGTGCAGATTACAGCTACACCAGTAATTGCAATCACAATGGTATTGCTAATGCTGGAAAGATTTTTAGGGATTGGAATTTTTGATCCTGCGCTTGGAGGAGATCCTGTATTATATCAACATTTCTTTTGGTTCTATTCTCATCCCGCAGTATATATTATGATTTTACCTGCATTTGGTATTATCAGCGAAATTATTCCAGTTCACTCAAGAAAAAAAGTTTGGGGATATAAATTCATTGCATACTCTACACTATCCATTGCATTTATTGGATTTTTAGTATGGGGACATCATATGTTTACTTCTGGACAGTCAGTATTTTCTCAAATAGTATTCTCTTTTATTACTTATTTTGTTGGTATTCCTACAGGGGTTAAGATATTTAGTTGGATTTTAACGATGTATAAAGGACAGGTTTCATTTACACCTCCAATGATGTATGCTTTATCATTCTTATTCTTATTTACAATTGGAGGTTTAACAGGAATTTTTCTAGGTGCTGTTGCACTAGATATCCACTTACATGATACTTATTTTGTAGTTGCTCACTTTCATTATGTAATGCAAGGTGGTACAATCGTTGCATTTTTAGGTGGACTGCATCATTGGTGGCCAAAATCATTTGGCGCAATGTATAATCAGACAATTGCAAATATCTGTGCAATTGGAGTATTTCTAGGATTCAATGGTACATTTTTCCCTCAATTTTTATTAGGACTAAGAGGTATGCCAAGACGATATGCTACCTACGATGAACAATTTGTAGAACTGCATAGTTATTCAACTTTTTGGTCAGGCATATTGGGCATATCAATTTTCTTGGCTGTATTAAATCTAGTGTGGTCATTAAGAAAGAGTAATAAGCTTGATCCTGGTACCAATCCTTGGGGTGCTATGACATTAGAATGGACGCATACTACATCTCCTCCGCATCCACATAATTTTGAAGAAGATCCTGTTTTAGAGCATGGACCTTATGATTATGATAAAGTAATTATAGAACCAACATTTAAAAAATGAGCCACGACAATTCATCGCCTGATTTTCTACAACATCATTTTCATGATGTTAATCAGCAATATGAAACTTCAAAACTTGGAATGTGGGCATTTATTCTTACTGAAGTTCTAACATTCGGTGGATTATTTGTTGCGTATACTATCTATCGTTCTTGGTATCCTGAAATGTTTGTTGGTGCAAATCTTCTATTAGATGTTAATAAAGGATTACTAAATACTGTTGTTTTAATTACTAGTTCCTTAACGATGGCTCTTGCAATATGGGCAATCCAAAAGAAGAACAAAAAACTATCACTACTAATGCTTATTGCAACATTTATATTTGCATTTATGTTTTTAGGAATTAAATATTTAGAGTATTCTCATAAATTTGAAGTAGGCCAATTACCAGGAGAATATTATAGCTATATGGGACCAGAAATTGCTCATATTAATAATCCACATATTTTCTTTAGTATCTATTTTATTATGACAGGGTTGCATGGATTGCATGTTGCAATCGGTATGGGATTGATTGCTTGGTTAATTTATGCAACTGCAAAGGGTAATTTACATTCTGAGTATTATACTCCAATGGAAATGATTGGTATTTTTTGGCACTTGGTAGACTTAATATGGATATATTTATTTCCATTATTTTATTTAATATAGGAGAATTATGTCTGAACATCATATAACACCATTAAGAACATATTTAATCATTGCGGCGACGTTGCTTTTTCTTTCAGGCGTTACAGTTTGGGTGTCTTATTTTGATTTTGGACCATTAAATATTATTATTGCTATGGGTGTTGCATCATTGAAAGCTACTTTGGTAGCATTGTTCTTTATGCATCTTTTATGGGATGATAAGAAAAATATGACAATCTTTGTTATGTCTTTAATGTTTTTAGCAATATTTATTGTCATTACTCTCTTAGATACCGGTTTTAGAGGAAAAGTCAATCCTGAGATGGAATATCCTATCGATAAGCGAGCTGATTTTTACGATTCTTTGCCTCTTACAGATACCCATGGAAATCCAGTCGATGAACATGGTAGTAGCGATCATCATGAAGAGGATAAGGATCACCATTAAATGAAAAAACAGCTTTTTTTCCAATCTGCTGTTATTTCAACAATCTTATCTTATCTCTTAATCTTTGTTGGGGGATTAGTGCGTGTATCAGGTTCTGGGATGGGATGTCCTGATTGGCCTAGATGTTTTGGCAGATGGATACCACCTACAAATGTTGATCAAATTCCTTCTCACATCGATCCAACATCCTTTAATATCGTATTAGCTTGGATAGAGTATGGAAATCGTTCTCTTGGAGTGATAGTAGGTTTCTCGATTATTATATTGAATGTTATAGCAATATATTACTTCAGAAAAGAACTAAAATTACTAGTATCAGCAATTTTATCTTTGATTTTGGTTGGTGCGAATGGGGGATTAGGCGCTCTTGTAGTTTCTTCAGTATTAGACCCTTTTCTTGTTAGTTTGCATATGATATTAGCATTGATATTGGTTTCTGTTTTAAGCTATGCATGTATTGAATCTTATAAAGGAATGCATCTAGAAAAATTTAAAGATATGGAAATCAATAGAACGCTTTCAAATAGCTTAATTGTTTTTTGGATATTAATTGTTATAGAAATTCTTCTTGGTACTGGAATCAGAACTAATCTTGAATTGGTTTCTATTGAGAATCCTCTTCTGTCAAAAGGAGAGTTGTTAAATACATTGGATTCATATAAATACTTGCATTCTGTATTAGGATTTTCATTGCTATTTCTAAGTATCTATATCTATTTAAAACTTAGATATAACAAGTTGTATATTGCACAATTTTTAGGCGCATTTACGCTTGGTATGATTATAGTTCAGATTTTCTTAGGTGAAATGATGATATTCTTTGAACTACCTCAATTAACAAGACTCTTTCATACATGGGGCTCATCTTGGCTTGTTGGTGTAATAATTATATTGTATAATTGCATCAGTAATGAATACGCTCAATAAAAAGCTAATAATTGCATTTTTCTCAGTTTTGATTTTAGGACTGATAGGCTTATTTACTATACATAAAGCGACTCAGTCTAGAGTGAGTAATCTACCTGTTATATCTAAGGTGCCCGACTTCCAGTTAGACAATTTTGACGGTACATCATTTACAGAAAAAAAATTAGACAACAAGATTACTGTTGCCAGTTTTATTTTCACTCAATGTGATGGCGCGTGCCCAATTATGTCAACAAATATAGGCATATTACAAAGAAGATTTTCAGAATCAGATGAGTTGCAGTTTATTTCTATCACTACAGATCCTGATTATGACTCAAAGAGCGTATTACAAGATTTTTCAGATAAGTATAGCGGCAAAGATAACTGGTTTTTTCTAAGAGGAGATATTGGTGATGTGATTACGCTGGCAGAAGATGGTTTCTTTTTGTCTGCTGACTTACTTCCTGTTGGACATTCTACCAGATTAGTTCTAATTGATCATGATAGAAATATTAGAAAATACTATGAAGGAACCGTTGATGCTAATATACTAGAATTGCAGTACGATATTGTAACTCTTATTGATCAAGGATAACATGATTAAAAATTTAATCGAATTAACAAAGATTAGAATTGGATTTTTAGTTCTTACTACCACTATTATTGGATTTTATCTTGGATCAGAGGGAAATTTCTCATCATCATTATTGCTTTATACTATTATAGGGACTCTATGTTCTTCCACGGGAGGTTCAATAATAAATAATGTTATTGAAGTCGAATCTGATAAGAAAATGGATCGTACAAAAGATAGAGTTCTTCCAACAAAAAAAATATCAGTACAGTTTGCATTGTTCTTGGGTTTATTATTTGTAGTATTAGGAATATTTACATTATATCTGAAAGTAAATACACTGACTGCTATCTTATCTGCATTGACAATTATACTATATTTATTTGTTTATACACCTCTAAAGAGAGTGTCATGGATAAACACTTCTATTGGAGCTATTCCTGGTGCAATACCACCTCTTGGAGGATGGACAGCAGCTACCAATAGCTTAGATTGGGGCGGAATAGCATTATTTTTAATCTTGTTTTTTTGGCAACATCCTCATTTTTATGCAATAGCTTTTATGTATAAAGATGATTACAAAAAAGCAGGATTAAAGATGTTGCCAGTGGTTGAAAATGGAGTAAAAAAGACTGTTCTTCATATTTTCATACATGCACTTATATTAATTCCTATATCTACATTGCCATTTTTTTTAATAGAACAGACGGGAAGAGTGTATTTTGTAGGATCTTATATATTAAGTAACATCTACATGCTACTTTGTCTTCCATTTATACTAGAACATTCATATGAGAATGCAAAATTGATTTTCAAAACATCAATTTACTATTTCCCATTACTATTTTTTCTGATATTGGCTGATTTAAGAATCTAGTTTTGCAATTCTTTTCTGATGTCTACCACCTTCAAATTCAATGCTTAGCCATTTTGCAATTAGATCGATTGCACGTTCTGGTTTAATAAATCGGGAACCAAGTGATAAAACATTAGCATTATTATGCAATCTTGATAAATCTATAATTTCATCTGGACCATCATAGAATACAGCTGCTCTTACACCATTGAATCTATTAGCAGCCATTGCTTCACCCTGTCCTGATCCTCCAAAAATAATTCCCATAGTATTATCATTCTCTGATATAAACTGTGCTGCAGGATTAATAAAATCAGGGTAGTCGTCTGTAGGTTCATATTCAAATGCTCCAAAATCTTTAACATCATAATTGAGATCCAATAAATATTTTTTTACAGATTCTTTAAGCTCAAACCCTGCATGGTCAGTAGCCAAAACAATTCTTATATTACTCACTTAGATATTCCTCTATCTTGTTTTTAATATTTTCTTTTGTAAAATTGAAATGCTGTGCGACATCAGTACCTGGAGCAGATAACCCAAAATTATCAACACCAATTTTTAATCCATCTTTTCCGACAAATTTTTCCCATCCCAATGTTGTTCCTGCTTCAATTGAAATCCTTTTTTTGCAGCCATTGGTAAGAGTATCATTTTTATAGTTTTCTGATTGTTCTTCGAAGAGCTCCCAACATGGTATATTAACAATCTTTATATTATGATTTAGTTCTTCTACAATAGATAGTGCAAGATGTAGTTCTGAGCCTGTTGTAAATATTACGGCATCAGGATTATCAGATTCTAATGCTGTATATGCTCCTTTTTTCACACCATCTCTAATAATATTTTTATCTAGAGTGCTCACAGGAAGTTTTTGTCTCGTTAGTAATATTGCACTAGGGTTATTTTCATTCTCCATAATTTTTTCAAAGCAAAAATGTGTTTCAATCGCATCTGATGGCCTAAAGACAAGCAAGTCAGGTATTAAACGTAGCGACATTATATGTTCAACAGGTTGATGAGTTGGCCCATCTTCTCCAACAAAGATAGAGTCGTGAGTGAATTCATACATAACATGTAATTTTTGGATAGCAGATAAACGTATTGCTGAACGCATATAATCGCTGAATACTAAGAATGTTCCTCCAAAAGGAAAAAGGCCTCCATATAAACTGATACCATTCATAATAGCACCCATCGGAAATTCTCTTACTCCAAATGGAATATTTCTTCCTTCTAAATTTGATGCAGAAAAATCTCCATAAGTGTTAGCAAAGTTTGTAGTACAGTTTGAGCCATCAAGATCGGCTGATCCTCCTACAATGGTAGGGATATGAGAAGCGAATGTATCTAGTGACATACCAAAAGCTTTTCTAGTAGCAATAACTTCGCTAGGATCAAAATTTACTAAATCTATATTTTTTAGCGCCGAAGCTATATCAAATGGAGTATTATTTTTACTTAAATCAGATATGAGTTCTTGAATAGATTCAAAATTCCTTTGGAAATGTTCTTTAACTTCAGGTGGACAATAAAAAGATTCGTTTTCTGGTAGACCTAGATTTTTTTTAGTGCCAATAATTTCTTCTGGGCTAAATGGTGCTCCATGAGATTTGCTAGTATTCTCAAGAGTTGCACTTCCTTTAGCAATTGTTGTATTTCCAATAATAATGCTTGGGAGATTAGACTCTTGAGCACTGTTTATTGCTTTTCTTATTTCCTCATGATTATGGCCATCTATTTCCTGTACATCCCAATTCATAGATTTAAACAAGCTTGTATAATCAGTAGAGTCACAACGAGAAGTTTCACCAGCTATCTGTATATCATTTTTATCATAGAACATTATTAATTGAGATAATTTCCAATGACCTGCTAATGTTGCTGCACCAAGAGCTATAGGCTCTTGTAAATCACCATCACCAGCTAATACATATGTGTATTGTTTCCTGTCTGACAAAGACTTTGCATTGAGCATTCTTTCTGCTAATGCCATACCTGTTGCCATACCAACTCCTTGTCCTAATGGTCCAGTATTTGCATCTACTCCGGGGGTTTCAATTTCAGGATGGCCAGGTGTTCTACTATTTAATTGTCGAAAATTTTTCAAGTCTTCCATTGTAAGAATATCAGATAAATAAAGTAATGTATATAGTAGCATACATGTATGCCCAGCTGATAAAACAAAACGATCTCTGTAATGCCAATCAGGATTATTTGAATCAAAGACAAGATATTCTGAATATAGGATATATGAGAAGTCTGCAAGAGACATAGGGCCTCCGGGATGACCAGAATTTGCTTTTCTGACACTGTCAATTACAAGTCCTTTTATAATATTTACAGTAAACTGATCTTGATCGCTTTTTTCCCAGCTATTAAATGTGTCTAAATCTTGATAATTCATAGATTGTACATTTCATTAATTGTTTCAATTGGATTGTCTGATTTAAATACTTCAGACCCTGCTACCAATATGTCTGTACCAGCATCAATCACTTCTTTTGCATTATGCATCTTAATGCCTCCATCTACTTGAATAGCAATCTTATCTCTCATATTTTTTTCTTTTAATGTTGTATCAATAGATGCAATTTTTTCTAACGTAGAAGGAATAAAACTTTGTCCACCAAAACCAGGCTCAACTGACATAACAACTATGTAATCAATAAAGGATAAATATTTTTCTACAACCTTAAATGGAGTTTTTGGTTTAATTGCTATTCCACATCTCAGATTATTCTTTTTAATCATATTAATAATGATTTTAGGAGGAAATGTAAACCTTGGTTCTGTTGCTTCTATATGAAAAGATATAGCATCTGCACCGGCATCAATAAATGCAGGTACCATATCAAATGGATTGCTTACCATTAAGTGAACATCAAAGAAAAGATCTGAATGAGGCCTTATTGATTTAACTACATCAGGTCCGAAGGATAGATTGGGAACAAATTGCTGATCCATAATATCTAAATGAAGCCATTCTGCTTTTGATTCACTACATAGCTTGAGTTCATTTTGCAAATTAGAAAAATCTGCTGCGAGTAAAGATGGTGCTATGATATGGTTGTTATTTTTATGCATTATGAGTGATAAATAAACTACATATTATTTATTTGCAAAAAAAAGGAATTGTTGAAATAGTTACATGTTTTTTTTAATTTTTGGACCGACTAGTCGGTTTATGAAAGAAGACAAGAAAAGAGGTAAAAAAGATTTAATTATGTTATCTGCGCTTCGCGTAATGTCTAAAAAAGGATATTACGGAAGTACTATGGACGATATCGTTCTAGAGTCAAAAATGAGTAAAGGTGCTATATACCATTATTACAAATCAAAAAAAGAAGTTTATTTGGGCGTAATTGAATCATTAGAAAATGAATATACAGAGTTATTTGCTAAAGTTAATAGTGAGCCTAATACAGCAAAGACATTAAAAAAATTGTTTACAACTGTTTCAACTCAATTAAAAAATGATCCTATTTTCTTTAAATCCTTTTCAACTTTCTGGTCAATTTCAAGACATGATAAGGATTTTAGAAAAGCTATACAGCACATGTATGATCGTTTTCAAAAATTTATAGAGCTGATTATCATTCAAGGGATTGAAAACAAGGAAATTAAGAAAGATATTGACCCTAAAATTGCTTCTTTATCATTGGTGTTAAATTTAGAAGGAGTGTTTTGGTTTACTTTGTTTGAATCAAAGCATGTAAGCGCAGAAACTTATATAGATCAAATTTCAGATTATATTTTAAATATTTATACGTTAAATGAAGGGAAATAAAAAATGTCAATAGATTTTAGTCAAATTAAAACAGGTGGAACGTTTTTAACCACAGTTGTTGGTACAAATAAGGTTTTTTGTAAAGAATCATTTTCTGAAGAAGAAAGAATGATTTATGAGGCAATGTGTGATTTTGCCACAAATGAATTACTACCATTATCTCAAAGTGATCTAAATAAAAAGGATGAAAAACTTATTAGAAAACTTGTGGAGCAAATGGGTGAGTTAGGTTTTCTGGGAATTGATGTTCCTGAAAAATACGGTGGATCAGAAATGACAAAAACTGGTATGTGTATTTTAGCTGAGGGAATTTCAATGAGTGGAAGTGCATCTTTCTGCACTGTTTGGAATGTGCAAACATCAATTGGTTCCCTTGGAATTATTTGGTATGGTAATGATGAGCAAAAGCAAAAATGGTTACCAGGTATTTGTTCTGGAAAGAAAATTGCAGCATTTGCTTTGACCGAACCTGAAGCTGGTTCTGATGCTACCAATTCCAAAACAATTGGCGTGCTTTCAGAGGATGGTAAGCATTACATTTTAAATGGTCAGAAGATTTTCATTTCCAATGGTGCTTGGGCCGATACCTTTATAGTTGCTTGTAAAATAGATGGTAAGTTCTCTTCTATTGTAGTTGAAAAAGATACCCCTGGATTTGAAATTGGTAAAGAAGAAAAGAAAATGGGAATGGAAGGTTCTTCAACTGTTCCTTTATATTTTGCTGATTGTAAAGTACCGGTAGAAAATTTGCTTGGTAAAGTGGGAGAGGGTGCAGGACCTGCATTTTGTGGTTTAAATATTGGTCGATTCAAATTAGGTGCTTCTGCTATTGGAGGTATGATTTTAGGAATGGAGCGTGCTACTGATTACGCAAAAAATAGAAAAGCTTTTGGTCAGTACATTTCTGATTTTGGATCTATACAGGAAAAATTAGCTTCTGCAGCCATTCTTACATATACATTAGATAGTACATGTTATTCTGTTATTGGCAAGCAAACTGAAGCTATTAATGAGTTAGATAAAAATGATCCTGAATATTATATAAAGCAGGGTAATACAACCGAAAAATACATTGCAGAAAATTCTATTGTAAAAGTTTACGGAAGTGAATCTGCTGAAAAGGTAATTGATCATTGTTTCCAAATTTTTGGAGGTTATGGTTTTATTGAAGAGTACCCTATAGCTCAAGCTTATAGGGATAATAGAATCAATAAGATTTGGGAAGGAACAAATGAAATCAATAAAATGCTTTGTGGAAGAGCTATGATAACCAAAACTTTAAGTGGTGAAATTGGATTTAAAGAATATTTAGAAAAAGTTGATGGGGATTGTAGTAATGGTTTTGATATCGGTTATGATGGAGAATATAAAGATGAAGTTGAATGTATCGAAGCTTCTAAGGCTGTTTATGCGCTTTGTTTAAATGAATCATTGAGTAGGCATGGACAAGACATAGGAACTGAGCAGGTAATAATTGAGAACCTTGCCAATATTCTTATTTACTCTTATGTAGCTGATTCCACCTTATCAAGAGTAATGCAGAATAAAGATTTTTATACAACTAAAAATCAAATTGTTCCTGAGCTTTGCGCTAAGGTTTACACTGCAGAGCAAGGAATTAGAGTAATTGAATATGCTAACAAGATTCTAAATAATATTTACAATGGTAATATTCCTGATGATTTAAATGCAAAGCTAGGCGTGCTAAATAAAAAGCTTTCTTTATCAACAGATACCATCGGTTTAAAGAAAATAATTGGAGAAAAAGTTGTTGAAGCTGGTGGTTATCCAGTTCAAAGCTTTTAAGGAGGAGAAAATGAGTAATAAAGCTGTAATTATTGATGGAGTAAGATCTCCAATCGGTACTAAAGGTAGTCCAATGATAGGTATGAGATCAGATGAGATTGCTGGTCAAGTAATCAAGGGTTTATTGGATAGAAACAAAGAATTGGATGTTAATTTAGTTGAAGATGTTTCTTTAGGATGTGCATTTCCAGAAGGTCCAACAGGTATGTTGGTTGCAAGAGGCGCATCTATTTTAGCTGGTATTCCAGAAACAGCTGCAGCTAATGTAATAAATAGATATTGTGGATCAGCTATGACATCACTTCATATGATAAGTTCTGCTATTGAAGCAGGTGATATCGATGTAGGTATTGCTGGTGGAGTTGAAGATATGTTCACCATTCCTCAGGGAGGGTTTGCTCCAGACTTTAATGTAGAATTAGCTGAACAAGATTATTATATATCAATGGGAGAAGGTGCAGAACTTCTTGCGGATGAGTTAAATATTTCAAGAGAAGATCAAGAAGAATTTTCTTTTTCATCTCACGACAAAGCAGTAGCTGCGCGTGAAGCGGGAAGATTTGACAATGAAATTGTACCAATAACTCTTGAAGATGGAACAATAATTGATAAAGATAGCGGTCCAAGAAATCCGGATAAAGATAAGATCAAATCTCTTAATCCTGCTTTTAGAGCTGATGGAACAGTTACAGCTGCAACCAGTAGTCCTTTTTCCATTGGAGCTTCAGCAATGTTGATCACAAGCGAAAAATTTGCAAACGATAATGGTTTAAAAATTAGAGCATATATTGAAGGCAGAGCAGTGGCTGGTGTTAATTGGAAGATGTTTGGTTCTGGTCCTATTCCAGCAACAGAAAAAGCTTTAGAAAAGACAGGATTGTCAATGGATAATATTGATGTTATAGAGCTCAATGAAGCATTTGCTGCTCAAGCTTTGTATTGTATTAAAAAAGCAAACTGGGATATAAATAAGGTTAATCTGAATGGTGGAGCAGTTGCTTTAGGGCATCCACTTGGAATTTCAGGAACAAGAATTATTACAACATTATTGAATGTTCTTGAACAGCAAGATAAATCAATGGGACTTGCAACTATGTGCGTTGGAACTGGTCAAGGTATCACAACAATTATAAAAAGGGATAAATAAAATGGGAATTGAAATTAAAAAATGTGCTGTTCTTGGCGCAGGAGTTATGGGCGCTCAAATTGCAGGTCATATTGCAAATGCTGGAATACCTTCATTATTATTTGATATTAATGAGGAGCTTGCAAAAAAAGGTGTTGAAGGGCTAACTAAATTAAAACCTGCTCCTTTATTTTCAAGTAAAAATACATCTTTAATTACAGCGTGTACATATGACAATGATTTAGAAAAACTCAAAGATTGTGATCTCATTATTGAAGCAGTAGCTGAAAAAATTGAAATTAAGCACTCTGTATACAAAAGTTTGCTACCTCATTTAAAGGATAATGCAATTTTAGCATCCAATACATCTGGAATTCCATTAGCTAACTTAGTTGAGGTACTGCCTGAAGAGGTGCAAGCTAGATTTTTGATATCTCATTTTTTCAATCCTCCAAGATACTTAAGACTGCTAGAATTGGTTAAAGGACCAAAAACTTCTGAAGATGTTTATGATATAGTTACAGAATTTGGTGAAACTACATTAGGTAAAGGTATTGTACATGCAAAAGATACCCCAGGTTTTATCGGAAATAGACTTATTAATGCAAATGGTAGACTTGTTATAGAAAAAGCATTAGAAATGGGATTATCTGTTGAAGACGTAGATGCGCTTACCGGTACTTTAATAGGTAATGCAAAGAGTGCATATTTTAGAACCCAAGATATCGTTGGTTTAGATACAGCGCTTAATGTTTCTAATAATATGTATGAAAGAGTTACAACAGAAAGCGAAGAAGAAAGAGAAAAATTTAAACCACACGAACTTTTAGTGAAGCTAGTCGAAGATGGAAGGCTGGGTCAAAAAACAGGTTCAGGATGGTATAAAAAAGAAGGAAAAGAAATTTTATCATTAGATTTTGACACTATGGAGTATACTCCTACTAAAAAGAGTAAATTTGACACGCTTAGAGTAGGAAAACCTATTAAAAATCTAACGAAAAGACTAAAAGCAATAACATTCTTAGATGATAAAGCAGCAAAATTTTTGTGGGAATGCAATGCTCCATTATTAATCTATACTGCAGAAATGATTCCAGAGATTGCAGATAGTATTATTGAGATTGATAACACCATGAAATGGGGCTTTACAAGAGATATTGGGATTTTTGATTCATGGGATGCAATTGGTGTTGAAAAATCTGTGAACAAAATGAAAGAAGAAAATAGAAAAGTCCCTTCATGGGTTGAAGAAATGTTAGCATCAGGTAGAAAGTCATTCTATGAAATTATTGATGGAGAATTAACATACTACTGTCCGGTGAATAAGAAAGTACTTGTTCATAAAACGAACGATAAAACTCTTAACTTGAATTTATTTAAGAATTCAAAGACTATGCTCAAAAGAGATTGGAGTGCTAGCCTTTATGATGTTGGTGATGGAGTTTTAAATGTTGAGTTTCATTCGATCTTTGTCCCAGCATTTAATCCAATTGATAGATCTATGGTTGGCATAGTAAAGCATGCATTAGATTTATTAGAAACAGGGAAGTATAAAGGCATGGTAATGGGTCATCAAGGAAAAAATTGGTGTGCTGGTGCTAATGTTAATGATTTTAAAATGGCTATTGATTCTGGAAATCTTCAAATAATGGATGCAGGAGTTGAAGAAATGCAGGCAGTTACTCAAAGAATCAGACATTCAAAATATCCGGTAGTTACATGTCCATTCAATTTAGCTTTAGGAGGAGGTTTTGAATTCTATGCTTGCTCTGCACATACTATTGCTGCTGGAGAGTTGTATGCTGGTCTTGTTGAAGCAATGCAAGGATTAATACCTGGAGCAGGTGGACACTTAAGAGTAATTCTTAATCTTCTTGAAAATAATGATGCAGCTAATTTCAATATGAATATTGGCCGTCAAGCTATTGGATTAATTAACCCAATGACCGTATCAAGGAGTGCAACTGATGCTTTGAAAAAAGGATGGTTAAGAAAATCTGATACAATAAGTATGAATTCAGAACATTTACTAGCTTTAGGTAAAAAGAAAGTTTTAGAACTTTCAGATAATGGATATGAACCTCCTAAATATCGAGACGATCTATCTTTGCCAGGCATGACACTAAGAACCATGGCTTCAGTTGGACTTAAGGCAATGAAAGCACAAGGGAAAATCTCTGATCATGATGAACTAGTAGCTTCTAAAACTGCTTATGTATTAAGCGGTGGCGATAAAGGAGGTTTAATGTCTAAAGTCGATGAACAATATGTCTTAGATATTGAGAGAGAGTGTTTTATGTCATTAGCTGGAGAGCCTAAGACGCAAGATCGTATTGCACATTTTCTAAAGACTGGAAAGCCATTAAGAAATTAAAATCTCTTTTATTTTTCTGTTAGATAAATAAGATTTCATTTTTAAAAGAGAATCGATATTCGTAAATTCCACACCGTATTCTACTAAAAGAATATGCTTAATTTGGAGAGTATTTATGGCAAAATGGTGTAAAAAAACATTCACTG
>Ga0208764_10000287_pt1 | contig 31253 bp, 22 predicted proteins | sample ETNtaG_18_FD_185762 | JGI IMG/M metagenome (GOLD analysis project Ga0208764, IMG submission 185762) | Marine microbial and viral communities from oxygen minimum zone, Eastern Pacific Ocean - ETNP201302SV91 (SPAdes) (version 2) | ecosystem: Environmental > Aquatic > Marine > Oceanic ... | reverse complement strand
ATTAAACCGGGAAGTGAAAATAATCACAACGGCTACAACAAAATACAGTCGGTGTGTTATACAACACCGTCGCAATAAATCGAATTGCACCGGAAACGGGGGTTTTTTCGGAGTAAAGCGGAAAAATTACGAATCTTGCCGCCGAATCGTGGAAATTTCGATTTGTTGGTCAGAACTCGGATTCGTCAGTTCGGAAATTCTTACGGAACTATCTCTTGCGATTGGATTCGCCTGAGCGATTTCTGGTTCGGTTGCCACCGCCGCTGCGATTGCCAGTGCGATCGCCTCCCCTAGAGCGCTTGTGACCGCCTCTTCCTGGGGATTTATTTCTGCCTCTATTCGATGATTTTCGGCTGCTGCTGCCGCCCCTTCCTGAGAATTTGTTTCCAGCCCTATTAGATGATTTTCTGCTGACTCTGTCTTCTACGCCAATGCGGCGTGGGCGCCCCCGTCTTTGCTTCCTTTTAGGTGCCTTATCGCCCTTCTTTGATTGAGCTTTGGCGGAATGGAATGGATGCTCCTCGTTCACTGGAATGCTTTGTCGAATTGTTTTCTCAATACCTCGAAGATACTCGCCCTCATTCTCATCACAGAATGCAATTGCGATGCCTCCTTGTCCTGCTCGGCCCGTTCTGCCAATACGATGAACGTAAACCTCGGGCACGTTGGGTAAGTCGTAATTGATGACATGACTGATGTCAGAGACATCGATACCGCGACTGGCGACATCTGTCGCGACGAGGATTTGGAGGGTACCGTTGCGGAAGCGGCCCAGGGCGCGCTCACGTGCGCCCTGACTCTTGTTTCCATGGATGGCTAGAGCTTCGAAGCCATCTCTTTCAAGGAGGCGGACTATCTTGTTGCAGCCGTGTTTAGTGCGGCCGAAGATAAGCATCTTTTCGGGACTTTCTTCGAGTAGAATATGGTTGAGAAGCGGGCGCTTATCGGCTTTCTTAACGAACATGAGAGATTGTTTAATCGCCTCGACAGTCGTCGATTCCGGAGTGATATCAATTCTTTTCGGATCGAATAGCATATCCTTGGATAATGAGATGATTGAGTGTGGCATTGTTGCGCTGAATAGTAGACTTTGGCGCTTTTTAGGTACGTGAGCCAAAATTTTCTGAATATCGCGAATGAATCCCATATCGAGCATTCGGTCTGCCTCATCTAAAACGAGGAATTCCACCTTCGAGAGATCGACCAAACGTTGGCTCATTAGGTCGAGGAGTCTCCCCGGTGTTGCCACCAATATGTCGATTCCTCGGCGCAAATTCCTCTCCTGCGGTTTCTGACTTACTCCGCCAAACATTACCATGCTACGAATATCGAGTTTGGAAGCGTACAATTCGATATTCTCGTGAATTTGTGCTGCCAACTCTCTTGTTGGACAGAGCATCAATGTGCGAATTTTACGAGGCCCATTGCGAGGTGTTTCGGCCATTATGTGAAGGATTGGGAGGGAGAAGGCCGCGGTTTTTCCGGTACCGGTTTGGGCACAACCCAACACATCTCTGCCTTCGAGTAAGTAAGGAATTGCTTCCTCCTGAATCGGTGTCGGAATCTCGTAGCCTATGTCATCGAGAGCCTCGAGCAAAGGCTCGCACAAGTTGAGTGAAGCAAAATTCAACAAAATCACTCACATGTGGGAAACTAGCGCCGCGCCGAACTCGGAGCAGGAAAGAAGAGTCGCGTCGTCCATCAGGCGCTCGAAGTCATAGGTCACAGTGCCGGCTGATATTGCTCCTTCCATACCCTTGACGATGAGGTCGGCAGCTTCACCCCATCCCATGTGACGCAGCATCATTTCTGCTGACAAAATCAGACTTCCTGGATTGACCTTGTCTTGGCCTGCATACTTTGGTGCGGTGCCATGCGTGGCTTCGAAAATTGAAATTCCTGTATCATAATTTATGTTCGCTCCGGGTGCGATTCCGATTCCACCCACTTGAGCTGCGAGTGCGTCAGAGATGTAGTCTCCATTGAGATTCATCGTAGTTAGGACTCCGTATTCACGCGGGCGCGTGAGGACTTGTTGGAGCATTGCGTCCGCAATGACATCCTTGATCGTGATCGTGTTGCCAGTATTGGGGTTGGTGAGAGTGCACCATGGGCCACCATCGAGTTCGGTTGCTCCAAATTCGTCCTTTGCGAGTTGGTATCCCCAGTCGCGGAAACCGCCCTCTGTAAATTTCATGATGTTGCCTTTGTGGACCAATGTTACAGAATCCTTGTCATTGTCAATTGCATACTGGATTGCTGCACGCACGATACGCGTAGTCCCTTCGCTACTGATTGGTTTGATTCCGATTCCTGATGTGTTAGGGAAGCGGATTTTGGTAACTCCCATTTCGTTTTGAAGGAAATCAATTACTTTCGCTACTTCTTCACTTCCGGCTTCCCACTCAATTCCAGCGTAGACGTCTTCACTATTCTCGCGGAAGATGATCATATCGACGTGGTCTGGGTTGCGCACCGGACTCGGTGTGCCCGAATACCAACGAACTGGACGAACGCAAGCGAAGAGGTCGAGATGCTGGCGGAGTGCGACGTTGAGACTGCGGATTCCTCCACCCACTGGTGTGGTCAAGGGGCCCTTGATTGAGACGAGGCCTGTTCGCATGGCTTCGAGGGTTGCTTCTGGTAGCCACTCGCCTGTTGCGTTGAATGCCTTCTCGCCGGCGAGGACTTCCGACCAATGGATGTGGCGAGTGCCCCCGTATGCCTTGTTGACTGCCGCGTCGACAACAGAGATCATGACTGGAGTGATGTCGACGCCAATCCCATCGCCCTCAATGTAGTGAACTATGGGCTCGTTGGGAACGTTCAGTTGGCCGTTCTCCATAGTAATCGCGCCGCTCTCACTCATGTCTCTCAGGCGCGCGACCCGCCAACCCTTGATGAAGCCAACCCATCGAGGTGGTTTTCCATCCTAGGTGACAAATCAGCCGAAGGCTCAAGACAGTCGGGCCTGAGGCTACCGACATGAAGGGCGTCGTCAGGTGGACAGGGGGGCGCACAATGGAAGGCGAGACCCCCGCTGGTAAACTCACACCGATCTACTCCGATACCGCACCCAGTCCGATGGAATTAGTGCTTCAAGCTCACGCGGCCTGTTCTATGGTCGACCTTCGGGTCGGCCTCAAAGACAGAATGGAAAATGTTAGATCTATGAGAATCGAAATCGAAAGCGACCGCGCTGAAGAACAACCTCGTGTTTTCACTGCGGTGCGTTTGCACTACGTAATCGAGGGAGATGTTCCCGAGAAGCTCGTGCGACGGATTATTGCCCTTTCACATGAGAAGGAATGCTCCGTTGGGATCATGATTTCGCAGTCCGGCGCCAGTGTAGATTGGACACTGGATATCCGACCCTGAGTCGCGAATCTTTCACACGGTAGCAGGCACGGATTATACATTTCCCAAGACCAATCCGTCTCCTTCGTGGAGGCCCAATCCTCAATCATTAAAGTCCCTCCATGAGCACAACTGAACCCTTCGCGTGTGCGAAGGACAGAATCGAGCCGGGGAAAAGATTCGGAAGTGATTGAAATGCAAACGCGGACAGAGGATGAGACAGTCTCCGATGTTGGCGAAGCAGAGAAGGGTCTAGTCATCGAGAGGCGCTTTACTTCAGCCGGCTCTGACCCCTTCGATGCCTTCGATTGGATTGAGATGAGTGTAGAGATTCGTAACTCTGATGGGAGCCTCGCGCACGAGATCGAAGATGCACGGCTTCCATCTGGATTCGCAGGTGTCCCTGGGAAAGTTTGCGCGCAGAAGTATCTGAGGAAGGCTGGCGTTCCGGCCGCTCTGCGCAAGGTGGCAGAGGATGGAGTGCCTGTCTGGCTTCAACGCAGTGAGCCCGATCATGAGAAGTTGCAGACTCTCGATGCTGAGGATAGATACGTCGGAGAGACCGATGGACGCGAATTGTTCCGTCGCCTCGCCGGCACCTGGACTTACTGGGGTTGGAACTACGGTTACTTCGCTAGCGAGGCAGATGCTCGGGCTTACTACGACGAGATGTGTTACCTCATCGCCAGCCAGCGCTCGGCTCCTAATAGCCCTCAGTGGTTCAACACCGGACTCAACTGGGCCTACGGAATCACTGGGCCGGCTCAAGGACATCACTACATCGACGGTACGACGGGCGAGTTACACCTCTCAGAGGATGCTTACACTCACCCTCAACCTCACGCGTGTTTCATTCAGTCTGTTAGCGACTCATTGGTGGGCGGAACCGAGTCGATTATGGGGCTGTGGAATCGCGAGGCTTTACTCTTCAAGTATGGCTCCGGAACGGGCTCCAATTTCTCAAGAATCCGTGGAGCCGGCGAGCCACTCTCAGGCGGTGGCAGCTCGAGTGGACTCCTCTCATTCCTCAAGATCGGAGATCGCGCCGCGGGCGCAATCAAGTCGGGCGGAACCACTCGCCGAGCCGCGAAGATGGTTACTCTCGACCTTGACCATCCAGACATCGAGGAATACATCGATTGGAAGCTCTCAGAGGAAGAGAAGGTCTCGGCCCTCGTCATCGGCTCGAGTATTCTGCAGAAGCATGCGGACTCGATTATGTCTGCAATCTGGGCTCACGATGATGATGACTCACGCTTGAGTCCGGCCGCAAATGGTGCACTGAAGATGGCGATGGTGAAGGCTGTGCGAGACAGTGTTCCTCAGCCGCACATCAAGCGCATTCTCGACCTCGCTGGTCAGGGATGGAAGGGGATGACTTTCGAGAAGTTCGATACCGACTGGCAAGGAGAGGGCTACAACACCGTCTCAGGTCAAAATTCGAACAATTCCGTGCGCGTCCCTAACTCATTCATGGACACGCTGCGAGATGAGGGGGAATGGAATCTCTACCATCGAACAGAATTGGAGCGGGCGGCTGAGGCCGGCCGTGAGCCGGCGCCATGCCGCTCGATGCCTGCAGCCAATCTCTGGAACAAAATCGCTTACACCGCTTGGGCCTGTGCCGACCCAGGAGTGCAGTTTGACACGACTATCAACGAGTGGCACACCTGTCCAGAGGGAGGGCGAATCAACGGTTCAAACCCCTGCAGTGAGTACATGTTCCTCGATGATACAGCTTGCAATCTTGCCAGCATCAATCTCCTACACTACTACGACAAGAGCTCGCAGACCTTTGACGTCGAGGACTTCCGACACTCCGTTCGACTTTGGACTGCTACTCTCGAAATCAGCGTCTTGATGGCTCAATTCCCCTCTGCGGAAATCGCCCGAAAGTCCTACGAATACCGAACTCTTGGCTTGGGCTACTGCAACCTTGGATCACTCCTTATGCACATGGGAATACCCTATGATGACGAGCGGGGGTACGCAATTTGCGGCGCTCTGACTTCGATCATGTGTGGAGAATCCTATGCGACAAGCGCTGAGATGTCCTCCGTGCTTGGGCCGTTCCCAAATTATTCGGAGAATGCCGACCATATGCTGCGCGTGATGCGAAATCATCGCCGCGCAGCCTACGACGCTCCAGCAGAGGAATATGAAGGATTGACTGTCGCTCCGGTGGGAATCAACTCGAAGAAGTGCCCGAAGGATCTTCTCGAGGCTGCTCGCGCCGCTTGGGACCGGGTTCTGCGCGAGGGCGAGGAGCATGGATTCCGAAATGCTCAGACTACCGTTATCGCACCCACCGGTACAATCGGACTTGTGATGGGTGCGGACACGACGGGTGTCGAGCCACAGTTCTCTCTTGTTCAGTATAAGCAACTAGCTGGCGGTGGCTCGTTGCGAATAATCAACCACGGAGTACCAAACGCTCTGAGGCGTTTGGGTTACTCCGATAAAGAAACTGAAGTTATTCAGGAATATATCATGGGGACCGCATCGCTTCGCAATTGCCCTGCAATTTCTTCGAAGGTGCTCAAGGCAGCCGGATTTGATGCTGCCAAAATCAAGAGTATTGAGTCGAGCTTCCCGGATGTCTTCGACATTCGTTCTGCCTTCACACCCTCGATTCTCGGTGAAGAATTCTGCACCGAAACTCTCGGATTGTCGAAGGCGCAATACGAAGATCCTTACTTCGATACTCTCGGTAGCCTCGGGTTCTCCAATGCTGAGATTGACCAAGCAAACGACCACGTCTTCGGATTCGGAACCATCGAGGGTTCGCCTGGTCTGAAGGACGAACACTTGGCTGTCTTCGACTGCGCTACTCCTTGTGGAAAATATGGCGAGCGCTCGATTGACTGGAAGGCTCACGTCATGATGATGGCCGCCGCTCAGCCATTCATCTCTGGTGCAATTTCAAAGACGATTAACATGCCAGCGGATGCGACGATAGAAGAAATTCGGGCAGCATATGAGTTGAGTCATGAGACAATGAACAAGGCCTGTGCGGTCTATCGTGATGGTTCGAAGCTCTCGCAACCGCTGATGAATCAGCTCGTCGACGCGACCAGCGTCTCCGATGATGAAGAAGAGAACGAGGCGGTCACCGTCGTCCACAAGATGGTCGAAGAAACCGCCGCTGCTCTTCCTATTCCAGCCCCTGCGGCGACTGTGCTCGCCGAGCAATTCGTTCACAATTACATTGCTACGCGCTGCCCACTACCAGATGTTCGCTCGTCGAGTACGATGAAGGCGCGCGTCGGCGGACACACTGTTTATCTCTCGTCGAGCACTTACGACGATGGTCGCCTTGGTGAGATTATGATCACTACATCAAAGGAGGGTGCGGCCTGGAGATCTTTGCTAAATCAATTCGCCATCGCCGTCTCAATTGGCTTGCAGTACGGCGTTCCGTTGGATGCTTTCGTCAAGTCATTCACCTTCCAGAAGTTTGAGCCAAGTGGAATGGTTAGTGGCGGAAGTGGTCGAGTGAAGATGTCGACTTCAATCGTCGACTACATCTTCCGTGAGCTGGCAATCCAATATCTCGACCGAGAAGATCTCGCTCACATCTCGGCAGAAGATATGGAAACTACCTCGATTAGCCGGCCCGAACAGACTGATGATGGAGTTGTTCGCACTCAAGGTGAGAGGCGTAATGTTCAGCTCACCCTTAACGCAGTCACCCCTACGGAAGACAACGACTCTCGTATTCGCCGATTGGCTCGTGAGCGTGGCTTCACAGGAGACATCTGTGATGACTGTGGTGGTAGCCAAATGCAACGAAGTGGCACTTGCCTCAAATGTGCAGAATGTGGTTCAACCACCGGTTGCTCCTGATTCAGAGCAATTCCAAGGATTCGGGATTTCGCATCTCAAGCCAACGCAGTAATTCATGGTAGGCAATTGCGTCCTCTGCTGAAATGGTCGAGCAAGTCTCAACAAAGGCATCAGGTGCAACGCCGGCCTGTTCTGCGATTAGATTCCCGACGCGTGAGCGTCCGACCGGGGATGATGCCAACCAAGCGGTCACGAGCATTGAGTGTGGATCGTTGGGGTTCGCAGAAAGATGGTCGCGAAGGCCCGATTCGACAAGCCGTTGTACCGCCCTTTCAACACCACTCGCTAGAACAGTGTTAGCACGAGGGACAAATTCCTCCTCCGATAAGCGCGCTAGACCACCGACGAAAGATGATGTGAGGATAACGACCGACAAGTCATCGTTGAGAAGAAGGCGGTCGGCGAGGATCAAAGCGAGTTCACGCTCTTGAGAATGGATTCGAGGTAATGCCTCAGCAACCGTCCTGCGAGCACTAAGAGAGCGATGGTCGGCTGAGGCGACGAGAATATCTCGAGTCTCATCTGGCGAGTGTGAGAGCATCTGCAATCCAGCACGAACAAAAGGTGCGCAAGAATCTCCCTCGGCCTGACCCAAGCCATCGAATACCCGAGTTGGGACATCAAGGGCCGGGCAGAGTTGCAAAGATGTTGAGAGATTTTCGAGCCAGAGTGGTAAAATTTCAGATGCAGATTCTGCCCTCATTGAGAGAGTATCTAGGATGTTTGTAGCGGCCATCGCGCCTGCTGGATGAGGCGGGAATGGGGCCACAGTAACACGATTCTGTGACCACTCCAATTGGTGTCGCCCAGAGACGTTCGAGTACGGAAGATTTCCAGGGGTCACCGCGTAAGCGATTGCCTCAATCAGGTAGTAACAACCATCTCGCACGACCTCGCTTCCACCAAGCGCCAGCCCCTGAATCAACGAAGCCGCCAGATACCAACGATCGGTGTCTGGAGACATCTCATCAAGAGCCATCGCCAACCAGTCACGAGCGAGTAATACCAGTACACGCTCAGCAACCTCTGCGGCATTCGATTCTAACCAGAGAGACTCCGCCTCCTCAATATCGATTGAACGCTTGACATAATCTGGAAGATGCTCGTCACATACCTCAGTCAATCGCAGATTGAATCCTTGGCGATCAATTGTGAAAATTCCAACGGCCTGCCTTACTAATGATTCAGCATCGGAGGGTGGAATCGCTGGGAAATCAGGGAGTTCAAGTGGTGGATTTGGTAGTGGTGCCAAAAGAAATGCTTCGCTCACTGCCAACTTCAGCCGCTCGTCGGCCATCTGCCAGACCAAGGAGCTGCCTTCTCGTCTGGCCATTCTGGGCCACCCAACTCAAATCTCAAGCTCGATGTTCAGGTTCTGGATGAGTTCCTTGTACCTGTTACGAATCGTAACCTCGGTCACGCCAGCCACCTCAGCAACCTCGCGCTGGGTTCGGCGCTTACCGCACAGAACCGAGGCGATGTAGATAATCGAAGCAGCGATTCCTGTCGGGCCGCGCCCGCTGGTCAACTCCTTCTCCTGAGCCTTTGCGATGAGTTCGTACGCCTTCGCCTGAACTTCCGCGTCTAGGTCAAGGCCTGAGCAGAATCGAGGAATGTAATCCTCGGGCTTGGTAGGTGGAATCTTCATCTTCAATTCGCGCACCATGAATCGGTAGGTGCGGCCAATCTCCTTACGACCGGTTCGGCTAGCCTCGCCGATCTCATCTAGAGTTCGCGGGTTGTTGCACTGACGGCAGGCAGCATAGAGAGAAGCAGCAGCCACACCTTCGATGGAACGGCCACGGATGAGTCTCTTCTCTACCGCCTTCTTGTAGTTCACAGCCGCTGTCTCGCGGATACTCTTTGGCAAATCTAGGCGACTGGCCATGCGATCCAACTCAGCAAGAGCCATCGCAAGATTGCGCTCGGTTGCATTACTCACGCGCGAGCGCTTCTGCCACTTCCTCATTCGATAGAATTGCGAGCGGTAGCGCGAAGAAATCGTCTTACCAGAGTAATCCTTGTTCTGCCAATCAATATCTGTCGAGAGACCTTTGTCATGCAGCATGACAGTCATCGGAGCGCCGGTTCGTGCGCGCTGATCTCCCTGCTCCGGGCTGAACACGCGCCACTCGGCACCCTGATCGATTACCTTGTCTTCGAGAACAAGTCCGCAGTCATCGCAGACGACTTCTCCTCGAGTCTCGTCTCGGTTCAAATTTCTCGAACCACATTCACTACACTTCACTATGTCTTCAACCAGATATTCTGACATTCAATCAAACCTCCTTTCAGACAGAAAGGTAATATATTCGCAAAGGACTTCCTATTTAAACCTTAGAGATTAGTAGAATACTCTATCAATCGCTAATCTGCGAGCCTATCCCTTGCTTCGCGAACGGTGAAATAGCAACGGACCTTAGCGAGTCTGTAAGAGAGGTGCTGATGTGGAGTCGTGGCCGCCGGTGAAAGTTAGTCTGACTCCCGGTAAGAGGGTGCTTTTCCTGACAAAAGACCTCGGGTTGATTCGGAAGCAATTGTACGAAGGACTCGACTTGAAGATGGAAGATTTGTCCGTCGACGACTTGTTGGATGACATCAATACAGATGTGATGACTCCCGCTTGGGTTTGCTTCGACCATGATCCTGCTGTGCTCGCTGAGAACGCTTACGCCGGCCTGCTCCACGAAGGACGTCGAGTCTTCGAACCACGCGCTATGATGGATGGTGGCTTCGAAGTGATTGTGAGTGGCCACAGAAAAGGAACTGGAAGTAGCCGCGAGACAGCTGCTCAATGTGAGCGATGGTCAGGTATCCGCATCGTCATCGCTGCTTCATTTGCTCCCATCCACGAACGGAATAACATCAATCTCGGCCAGTTGATGGGTGACCATTCGATGCTCGAACGCTTGCAAAACGGCGAGAGTATCGGCCTTGCTGAGTTCACCGATAAGTATGACCCTGTAACTCAACTAATCATCGAAAATGGTGGAATTTTCGCATTCGCGAAGAAATTGAAGGGAGGTGCGGTGACCTTGCCAACAGTGAGTACAGAGCCTGTTCCTATGACTATGGCTGAGAAGATGATCTCGAACAAATTGCTCGGTCAGAACGGTATACGGGGATACGTGAAACCGGGCGATGCAGTTCTCGCTCAAGTTGATGGAGGATATTCTCACGAATTCACCACTGCGCAAGTTCACAACTTCCTCGCAGCCGAGTACGGCGGCGATTATGTCTTGCCAAACCCACCGAAATTCGCCGTCTTCGAGGATCACTTACTGTACGCGACAGGCGTGGCCCGATTCAGCAAATTCGCAGATAAAATCCAGATGCTACGCGACCTGCAAGTAGTATTCCAGCGACACACAGGTGTGCGAGACTATTCTGCAGTTGACGGGGTGAGTCCAGGTATTTGTCATCAAGTGGCGCGTGAGGAATTCATCGATGTTGGAGATTTCATTCAAGCAACAGATAGCCACACTTGCATGGGAGGAGCAAGCAACGCACTCACATACGGAGTTGGCTCTACTGAGTATGCAAACCTCGTTCACAACCAATTCGCCTTCGTCAAAGTTCCCGAAAGCATCCGCTTCGAATTGGTAGGCAACCTCGACCCAGGGTGCACTGCGAAGGATGTGATTTTGCATATTTTGTGGAAATATGCAGCACAGTCAGATACTCTCGACCGCTCGATGGAATTCGGTGGTACGGGGCTTGCTTCACTCTCTATGGACGAGCGAGCAACGCTGTGCAACATGGCGACTGAGTGCTCGGCAAAAACCGGCATTTGCGAGCCGGATGATCTGACAGTTGAGTGGTTACTCGAGCGTCGGGATGGCTTGACTGAAGAAGATGTGCGGGCAGCCTTTGTGCTGCCCGACGAAGATGCTGAGTATCATGGTGGAGTTCACACCATCGATCTATCTTCGATTCGTCCGATGGTGGCGCATCCAGGTGACCCAGATGCCGGTATTCCCTCCGACCCAACTAACGGAGCTTACATCGATGAGTTGGGTGAAGTTGCTATCGACATCGCTTATGCTGGCTCTTGTACGGCTGGAAAGGACGATGATTTCGCTTACTACGCGATGGTTACCAGTGCTGCCCTCAAGGCGGGATTGACCATTGCAGATGGTGTGGATTGTTACATCCAATTCGGCTCAAAGACAGTGAAAGATCTCTCCGAGCAGAATGGGTGGACTGAGTTATTCGAGCGGGCGGGAGTTCAGTTAATCGACCCAGGCTGTGGGGCCTGTATCGGCGCTGGTCCGGGAGTCTCAGATCTCGAAGAACAGGTTACTGTGTCTGCGATAAATCGCAATTTCCAGGGACGATCGGGGCCGGGGAAACTGTACTTGGCCAGCCCACTGACGGTGATGACAAGCGCTTTCACTGGGAAAATCACCGCGTGGCATCCTGATCTTTTCGAATGAGGAAGAGTCGGAGACGTACTCTAACCTTCACTTTCGACCAACGAACCGGTGCCCTCCACCGTAGCGTTAAGTGCGGTGGGCTCTCGCACACCTTCGACCACAAGCAGGCCCCGTGTCATCAGGACAATGGGAGGACCTGAAGGGGGTAGTCGCCATGGCAGATGCAGAGAGAATTGCAAGCAAACAAAAGCAGATTTCGATTAGTGAGTTCTTTGAGAAGAACAAGCATTTCCTCGGCTTCGATACCCTTCAGAGAGCTGTGATCACCGCCGTCAAAGAGTCCGTTGACAACTCCTTGGACGCCTGTGAAGAGGCACGTATTTTACCTGACATTAAGGTAGAAATCAAGCGATTGGAAGGAGACCGATTGGAACTCATTTGCCAAGATAACGGGCCAGGAATACCACGAGATTCGGTCGAGAACGTCTTCGGAAAATTCCTTCTTGGTTCGCGTTTCCACGCGATTCGCCAGACCCGAGGGCAGCAGGGCATCGGAATCACTGGTGTCGTGATGTACAGCCAACTGACAACCGGTTCGAAGACTCATGTCGTCTCCAAGATTGCTTCTGATTCTTCAGCGGTCCACGTCGACCTCGGACTCGATACTCGTAAGAATCGTGCAACCAAGACGAGCGAACGTAGAGACGTTTGGTTTGAAGATGGAGAGGAGGTTCTTCACGGCCTCAAGATTCGAACTGTAATGCGTGCAAAATACCAACGAGGGCGGCAATCCGTCCACCAATACTTGCGCATGACTAGTATCGTCAATCCGCACGCAACAATCAAACTCACAGTCCGTAATCGAGAAGGCGAAATCATTGATCAGGGGAATTGGATTCGCACCACTGAGCGTCTGCCTCGTGTCGTTGAGGAGATTAAACCCCACCCGCATGGCATTCATCTTGGGCAGCTGCAGCGCATGCTGAAAGAAGCTGAAGAGCGCAAATTAACTTCCTTCTTACGACACAATTTCTCTGGCGTAAGTATGCGGGCCGCCCGCGAAATTCTCGAATTATCTGAACTCGACGAAGGACGAACTCCTGTTCGAGTCAAAGCCGATGAAGCCCAAGGAATGATCGAGGCTTTTCAAAATGTCAAACTTCTCTCACCCCCAACCGATTGTCTCTCTCCAATTGAAGAAATTCTCATCAAGAAGGGGCTTTCGAAAGCAATCGATTCTCGCTTCGCATCGACGGTGACTCGAAAGCCAGCAGTAAGCCAAGGACAGCCTTTCCAAATTGAGGTCGGGCTTGTCTTCGGAGGTGATCTTGCTGCCGATGGGCCGATTGAAGTTCTCAGATTCGCAAATCGCGTACCTCTGATGTATCAACAGGGAGGTTGTCTGCTTACGAAGGCTCTCGAGTCCGTTGATTGGAAGCGATATGGCCTCGATCATCCCGGCGGCCGTGGATTACCAAAGGGGCCGGCCGCCGTACTAATCCATCTCGCATCGACCAACGTCCAATTCACCAGCGAAGCGAAGGAAGCAGTGGCGGATAACGAGGAGGTTAAGGAAGAAGTCCGGAAGGCGATGTTGGAAGTAGGACGAGGTCTTCGAAACCATTTGAAGAAGAGTTCTCAGCGCAAGAAAGCACAAGAAAAATTCGACCTCATCAACATAATTCTCCCTGAGATATCACGGAAATCGAGCGAAATGCTCGATCGTGAAGAACCCGATTTGGCACCAGTTATCACCCGCATTATGAATGCGGTTTTCCTTGAGGATTCTCTCGAGTGGGACAAGGAAACAAAGCGAACGATCTGCTCGATGACTGTCTACAATTACACCGCCCGCGCACGCGCCTATACTATCCTCGCAAAGTGGCCGGAAGGAGAAGGCGTACGGTTCTCAGAGAATCCTAGAGGTGGTCGTAAGGAGGCTACTGGATTGTGGGCTTGGCGATTGGATACACTCGATCCCGGTCAGTCGGCCGAAATCCGCTTCTCAGTCGAAGGTTTGGCTCGTGGAGACTGGACTGATACTGAGATTTTCTTCCGTGGTAATGGAGAGATAATCGGCGCTACCAAGATCGATGAGAAATTACTCGATGAGATGCGCAAAATCGAGGCTTTGGCGGCTGCAGAAGCCGAGCATGCGAAGATACCTGAAGTCGGTTCGATGGGTCGGTTGGCTGAGCGAACCGATGTTGTAGATACTCCTGCACCGGCAATGTCTGAGGACGTTGAAGCAGTGGGCGAAGTTGCAGCACCAGAAGATTCTACTGACGAAGGAACTGCTACAGAAGCGATTCAACCAACTCTGGGAGACTACGGATTGAAGGAAGGTGATTCTGAATGAGTGCGAATGGATATACGAAGGAACAGGTAATCGAGGCGCTGCACGATATCGCCGGTGAAATGCACAACAAGATGCTCAAAGGCGAGCCACCGACGATGACCTTGCCTGTTCGAACCAAGAAAAACATCGCATTCGACTCAAAACTCGGCGTCTACAAATATGGCAAGAAGAGATCGACGAGGGATGCGACTTCACTCGGTTCCGCGCGACAATTACTCAGAGCGTTGCACGTCACAGAATTCATCGAAGAGATGATTCACGCTGGTAAATCATCAACCCTGAGGGAGATGTACTACATCTCTGAGGGCTGGGGTCACGGCAAGTTTGGCTCTCAGAACGAGAGCAACAATCTCGCTGAGGATCTAGAGATTATTACCAAGTGTATGCGGGAGGACTTCAAGCTACGTCCCGAAGAAGATGGAGCCAGAATCATCGGGAATATCACCTTCGAGGAGCGGAACCGTCGCGGAGAATGGATGCGAATCAATTGTCGCGACGATGTTGGCGACTCCGGCTATGGAGTTCCTTACAATGTCGAGGCTGAGAAACTCCGCCTTATCGAGCATGATGTCGATTTCATCATGGCAATAGAGACAGGTGGTATGTTCGACCGGTTAATCGAAAATGGATTCGATGAGGCGGCTCGCTGCGCACTGATTCACCTCAAAGGACAGCCTGCACGCTCAACCCGTCGTATCATCAAGCGAATGAACGAGGAATGGAATCTACCTGTTTTGGTCTTCCTCGACGGTGATCCATGGTCCTACAGAATTTACGCATCAATCGCTTATGGTGCCATCAAGACCGCGCACATTTCGGAATATCTTGCAACTCCGAGTGCAGTTTATCTTGGAATCACTGCTGATGACATACTTGCGTATGATTTGCCTTCTGATGATTTGTCAAGCAAGGATATACAGGCACTTAACGCGGAACTATCAGACCCCAGATTTGCCGATCAATGGTGGCAACGCCAAATCAATGACATGCTCGAGAATGGGAAGAAAGCTGAGCAGCAATCGCTCGCCAAGTATGGCCTGGATTTCGTTACAGACACATATCTGCCTGAAAAACTAGCCGAGATAATGGGGCGTTGATGCGAACCAAGCATCAAATGTGACAGGGTAGTGAGTCGGGTGTGGCCCTCGACTCACGCCGTATTGCGATGTGGGCTTCCGGAGTCTCAATTGCATTGTTCGTCGCCTTCATTTTAGTCATGCCCGAGGCCATGGATGAGATGGGTTCGGTTCTCGACCCAGAGAAGCAAAATGTGGCAAGGCTCGAATCTGGTGAAAGCGCGGCAATCGATTTGCTGGACAGTCATTACTACGTCGCATTGAGGGTTGTCGAAGATGGCGCTGATCCCTCTGCTGACCTCCGTCTGGTAGATGAGGATGGAGAAACGGAAATCGAAGGAGACGCTCCGCACTTTCTCCACACTGACAGGCTAATCGAGGAAAATGGTCCCACTTACCGACCGGTTCGAGCCTTTATTGTCCAAGATAGTGCCTCATACACCCTCCATAACGAAGGTGACTCGACTTTGTGGCTCGTCGACGATTATTCTTCTGAGATGGAAATTATTTCCAACCCAACAATTCTAGCTATGTTCGGGACTTGCTGCTTCGGCCTAATCGCTGGACTCATCGCGATTATCTTTGCAATCCTTGCCTTCCGTAGCCGTTCGAATGCGCCCCAGCAGCAAGTGAGGGGGATTGTCATCGAAGGTCGTGTGATGACTACGGATGAGTTGTACCGCTCCCAACAACAGACTGAATCGGACGCAGATGAAAGTGGAATCACGCAGTCACAGAACCAGTCATCTAGTGTCCCCGATCCTTTTGTCGGCCAGCCGGCCGAAGTAGCATCCCAGCCACCCAACAATACTGATTCGAGCACGAATAAAGACGGAGAGCAGGGTGAAGAATCTTGGAAAGGATGGGATGAGGGTTGAACGCTGTCAAGCGATTTCAAGCCACACTGGGGTTTTTATTCCCCCTTTGACTAGACAACCTTGAGTTGGTAAGTCGTGGTGGACTTCGATGAGGCACTCTCTATACTCGAAAACAAGGCACGTCGAGACATTTTGAAGCGTCTTGCCAAAGAACCGCATTACCCATTGCAGCTGTCAGAATTGCTTGATATCAGTCAACAGGCTGTCGTCAAACATCTGAAAGTTCTTGAGGCTGCTGGCTTTGTTGAATCACAGAAGGTACCTTCCGCAAAAGGTGGACCTCCAAAGAAAATGTACACCGTTAACCAATCCTTCTCACTGCGTCTCGATCTTGGTCCAAACCTGTTTCGCGCTGAGCATCGCACAATGCCGAAAGGCGGGCCAATACGTCTGTCTTCGCGGCTTCCGGGGGGGCTCGACGACGTGATTGACAAGATTGGTACCAGGCGTCGTCTTCCTCTGGTCGAAGCCATGTCGATGCTTTCTGAGATGGATCGTACGCTCGAGCAGATTGATGAGCAGCGCGACGCAATTATCGCACTGCATCAGCAAGTGATGCAGAAAGTGGCTCCTACCATTGACGAATCATCGGAGACCTACGAAGAGCGGCAACTGGCACACGCGATGCTGAATCATCCTCGAAGACCGTTAGATCTCGATCTCTTCTCACAAGGTCTGCGAATTCAATCGATGCAGGCTGAGGTGATGATGGATGGCCTACGCGAGAGACTCCTGCGGGATTTCGCATCTACTACCGGCAGCGTCATCGCTGCTAGAGAAGGCACTCCGCTGCCTTGGTGGCTGGCCCGCTGAGCTCACGCTCTACTGGGCGAGGCCCGTAATTGGCCCCTCGTCAGAAGACTTGGTCGTCATCACTGAGGTTCGCTATCAGACTGCTCTTCTCGGCGAAGCGAGTTAGAGCCTCCATTCGGCGGCCATACATCACGACGCCGGCAACACCCATCAGGGCAATTGTGGCACCGAGGATAATTGCTGGAACGGAGTACTGAGCAAATATCTCGACTCCTACGTCGATGAATCCTAGGTTAGAGCCCATCTTGCCAGGAATCATCTCGATATTGTTCTCTTCATTCGATTCGACAATCATGTTGTCGGGATCGAGAACAACAGCGATATCATGAGATCCAGCCTTCACTAGATAGAGTAGCGTCAGTGAAGGTGGATCTTCGTCACCACTGGAGCCGACTGGCATGATGGCTTCGACAAGTTGCCGGTATGCGACATTCTCCTCGTGACAGCCGTTCTTCTGAATCGAGCGCTTCGATTGATCTACGCAGAGCACTACGTTGACATCAGTGGCGTGGATATTACCTATATTTCGAATCTGGACGTTGACCGACAGCATCTCGCCAACCTTGGCCTTCTTCTGATCGGCTTGGACACTCACGATCTCAAGATCTGGAGCGCGCAATCTCAATTCAAGAATTTGCTCGTTACTATCGCAGTTCGGATGAGTATTGTCAGGCAGCCCATCACCATTCATATCAATGGTGCATGAATCATCCCAGATAGAGGTCTCATCGTAATCACCGCCAGTTTCGGCGGAGCCAAAGGCAGAGAGCACCTTGATACCAATCTCACGATTACTGAGAGCGGCGGCTGGGTCAATGTGAATTATCGCAACAAGATGCAGCGTCGTGTAGGCCTGCATCTGTGGTAGCATCACAGTTCCAGCCGATGTTCCGACCGCTGTCTTGTAGCATTCATCCGGTGCCGGAGTATCTCCAACAGTCAATTGAACGCATTGGCGCTCGATTGGGAATTCCGAGTCAAACCCTTCGAGTAAAGCGAAGTTGACTCGCCATCCGCTTAGAGTATTCATCCCAGGAATAGCATCCCAGCCCGCTCCGGTCTGAGTGTGGTTGTGAATCGACGGTTGGTCTGGCACGTTTCCAAAGTTGCTGACGTTCATCGTGTAACGCACAACTCTGCCGGGAGCGGTTGTCTTGATTCTCGACTCAACCGCAGGATCAAGTTCAATCCTCATATCATGGAATTCTACAATCTCGATGTTCAGAATGATGCTGTCTCTGAGCTTCGTACCCTCGTAAGGTTCCTCACTGAATACATCGAGGCGGACAACGTACTCGCCCGCGTAGGTCTTCTCTGGGACATTGATGTGAATAGCGATATCTTGAGATTCATCGCGCGGTAATTCTTCGAATAGCACTCGTGGAATGTCAAGATCCCAGACATCAGAATTACCATTAGAATCGACTATCGAATTTACTGAAATATCGAAGCGATCCGGGCCATTGCCCTCATTGGCGATGTTTGTGTCAAGTTGGAACGACTCCCCTGGATGTAATTGCAGAATTGTCTGAGGGACGGATGCTTCAAGGTCGTAGACCTGAATGACATTAGTCACTAAGACAACCGAATCGCGCACCCTCGGTGCGCCTTCGAGATGGGCCTTGACTGTGGTAGAGTCTCCAAGGCCAGCTGTCGCATTATACGGCGCACACATGATTGCAGTAACCGTGTAAGGCATCTCAATAATCGACCAATATCTCGGATCATTATCTCCGATTCCATTGCCTCCCGGCGCATTTGTGAAGTCAAGGTCAACCGTCCAGTGATCATAGCGCCAAGTTGATTCGGAAATCTCCGGAGGTCGTTCCTCGGGTCCACCAGGTGTAGTGAAAATCAAGTGACCTGGTGTGAAATGCTTGGTCACCTCAATGTCGAACTCAGCGCACTCACCGGGGAGCACATGCTGAGTCGTTTCACCTAGATTAAAGACGATATTACCCGAACTCCTAATCGAGACATTCACCCAAAGTTCGAGAACATCATAGGTGCCTCGGTCAATGGAAAGAACCGGTTCACCTGTCGACCAGCCCTTGAGGTAAATCACGAAGGTTCCAGGTTCCTGAGAGGTCGGAACGGAGACTTGCAAGTTCCTAGTCACGGACTGACCCGGGTCGAGAGAGAGCGATATCGGGAAGGTAACACCCCAGCCGAATGGTAAGCCCCATTCTGTTTGACCCTCGTGCGTAGCCGGATCGTAGAAGGCAAAGGTATCGTAGACGTTCCCAGTATTCGTCACGGTGATTGAGAAAATCGCCGATTGCCCTTGTTCAACATCCACTTGGAAGTGACTGGTATCGAGGTTTATTCCGTGGACCACATCCATCAGCGTGAGTGTCAAACGCTCATCGGCAATTGCGGGGTCTTTGTGTGAGAGAGCGTGGACTGTGATTGCCGCCAATTCGTCCTCATCGGCCTGATAGATTGTCGGCGCACGTACGCGCATGTAGACGGATACGATATCGCCTCCTCGCAGGAATACTGGTGTCGAATCGAAAATCGGCGTATGGTTGGTTGCAAAGAATAGTGTCGCAGTCCAGTTGTTCGGAACGCCACTAAGATACACTGTGTAAGTGTCCGCAACCAGTTCAGCTGGGCCTGGTGTTGGGTTAGAGATCGTCATATTGTATGTCGTCTGCTGGCCTGGCTCAATTGTATGATAGAAGGTCTCAGTCTCGGTCAAAGCAACCTCTACAAGACCTGTTAGCACGTGCACATAGCAGATGGTGTATTGGCCCTGATTATTCTGATCGTTGCACCTATTGGTGTCTGACCAAGCGATGTGAACGCCACTGCCCAAATCATTAGCGAATGCTGGTGGTTGACCGAGGTCAGGAGCGAATGGTGAGTTAGGGCCGAGTTTGTCCGACTCCCACTCAGAGACCTCGTGGACCTCCCACTCATCGATTACTCCCCAAGCGAGAGAATTCAGTGGAAATCCATCAGGGTAGTCATCATTCGTGTGGTTCAAGCGGACATACATGATGGTCTCGCCCTGAGTCTCATTGCCATTGTCCAACCATGAGATGTGGACATTGTCGAATGAGTCAGTTAGGATTTCCGGCATGTGTGAATTAGCGCCATATGGCCGATCTTCGTCGACCCCATCGATTCCCTCAACCGTAGATATGACTGAGTCGGTAATTTGCTTGATTCCGTAGGATGGAAGTCCCTCGGGTGCTCCGTCCCATGCAGCTGCTCCGCGCAAACGAAGGCGAACGTAGTAAATTTCGTAATTTTCCGCGATATCAAAGCCGTAGGCACGACCATCCATCCAAGCGATGTGGGTATTACCTGATGTGTCGATAGCAATCGACGGGTGCAAACTGAACGCATCCTGCAAAGTGATTCTCGTGTCGTTCACGACGACGAGGTGCCCGTATCCTTGGTGATCAGATGATGGGCCAATGTCCTCGACATATCGATTATTGACGACCTTTGTTCCTGGGTCGCCCTTGGTCCAACCGGCCCATGGGCTATCGAGTAGAGCGTATGGGTCGAGGATTGAGATGAATATCTCACGGGAGTTGTTGGTTGCAAGGTAAACCAATGCTTCAACCATTAATTGTAGGTCGGCAGCACTACTGGAACCTGTAGGGAAACTGTACATCTGTCCGCCAGCATTGGTATTACGAGTGGTCGTCCCAGGACAGGTACGCGTACCTACAGATACGAATCCATTCGGACATTGAGCCAAATCTTGCATGTGAGATCCAACATCAGTCGAGCCCTGGCCCCATCCTGCCGCCATCAGTGGAACTGGGACGATGTCTGAGATAACACAGGCATCGTGAGCCTCATTGATACTCTGCGTGTCGTCAGACTGCTGTGCAGGGTCTCCACCATACGGACCTTCGTCTGAAATTGGTATGACGATCTTGGTGGCGTTCGGATTCCAGCGGTGGTCTAGTTGAGTTGGTGGATTGGCAGAATTGCCCATGCGGCCCTGCGCGTCTCGCCATGAGAGGCACGCCCATGTTGAAGCCGGGCCCCAGAATTCGGAGTAATATCCTCCGTCTTGAGGAAGATTCACCGCCCCTCCATTGTAGACTACTTCAGTTAACTCGCGGATGCCGCCAGAGTCATCAGAAGGGTTCTGGCCGAGATGTGTCGATCGTGGCCCTTGACTTCCTGATCCTCCGGTCTGGTAAGCTGATGCGCAAGTTCCCGAGGTAGCTGCAGCAGGCCAATTACCACTGAGTGCGTAAAGTGTCTCGAAGACAGTCATGTTGGCGTCGACGAGCATCGGCTTCAGTCCTTCGAAGGAACCTCCGCTAGCGAAGTTACCGCCGTAGAATACAACACACATGTCTGCCCACTCGGTATTCATCGAACCCGAGGTATCGATTGGTACAACCATTTCCACTTTGCCACCGCGGGTGTCATCCCATACGACCTGCACTAAATCGTCAGCATCGACAGCGACATCGGGGTGGCCCTTGTGTCCAATGATCGGAGTCAGAAGAGTTTCCTCGATGGCGACAATCGCTTCCCTGCCTGGAAGGTCGATTTCGAGCATCTTGTAGTAAATCTGAGGTTGTTGGTAGAATTTGTCCAACTGCTCATAGGCATCTTCCCAAACAATGTGAGGGTTCTTCTGAGAATCGACTGCGATTGCTGGCCAATCTCGATTCTGTTGGTGGCTCGCTATTTCTTCGTCGTCGATTATTGAAAGAACGGCATCTAATCCGGAGCTTCCGTCTTGATCATCTTGAGATGGATCCAAGAGCGTATAGAGAATCGACCATTGACCTGACTTGTCAGCCCAAACGATGTGGACATTGTCGTCAGTATCGACTGCTACATCAGGATGCCAAGCGCGATGAGTTCCTGCGTCGGAGATTTGGGTTTCATCGATTAGAACCTCGCCTCGAGCATCCAACATCTTGTAGTAAAGGTGGTGAGAGTTTCTGCTCCAGACAAAGTGAGTATTACCGAATGAATCTGCGTCCATTGATACCATTCTGTCACTATGTGTTCCTCCATTCACGACCTGAATCGCATCTGTCAAAACTATCTCGCTTCCTTCTGCTCTTTCGGAGAATTCCAATGTTGCGAATAGGCTCATCGTCATGATGAGTACCATCGCAATACTGCTCCTTACCTTCACTGTCTCCATTTCGATCACTCCAGCAACAACGCTACAACATCTCGTTTCGCTTTGTTTCGATACTTAACCTCGACGCTTACGCGTCAGGCAAGAACGCAAGAGGAAGGTTTCTGAGGTGGTGGTTTAGAGTGTTCAATAGTTACCCTAAAGCAATGCGAAAAATGGGGAATAAGTAAGTTTCAAGCCCATTCAGCGGGATCGAAATCGGTGCCGAATCCGCCTGTCTCATCTGTATCAATGGATTTGGGTTCAGTTTGGGTCGGAATCGATTTGCCTGAATGCTTCTTAGCCTTCTTGGCAATCCAGTCATCAACTTTCCCGGGCTTTCCTATTCCTTGCCCATAACCGAATTTAATCTGGTGGATGAGTTCAAGTTTGGTCAGCCAGACACGGCGCATAGTATGCATGAATTCATTCTGGGTCAAGCCATCAAACCAGATGGGGCGTGAGAGATTGAAAGCTTGTAACGGGCCGGGCGTTTCATCGCTTGGCTTGCCAACATGGAGGACCCAATCAAGGTCGGCTCTAGTTAGTTGGAGGCGTGTATGGTGGAGCCATTTCTCCCATGCGTCAGGAGCCTCCTTACCATGCTCTCGCATCTCATTCTGCTGTCCTTCGTCGACTCTGGTAATCGAATAAACGAGTACAAGATTACGGTTCTTTGGAATGACGACGTTGAACACATGCCCCTGCTTGGTTGGCGGGTACTTGACGTGCAAGTGAATGAGTGCTTGGGCATCCGAGACTTCTCTGGATTCGAGTTTCTCGCTGGCCAGCCAGCCCTTGATGGCACTCGCCGCCGACTTCCCGTCCATGATGGCTGACTATTGCAGGTCCTATTTGAGAGCGCCGAGGCGCGATGCGATGGAGTCAACGAGCAGATTGAGCCTCTTGCCGTCTGCGCTACTGAGGAGTTTGGCTCGTCTTGAGGCTGAAGTTGAGTCGGACCACAGGTCGTATCCCTTGATGCTGATTGAGGCAGAGAGATAGAATATGAGAATTAGCAAGATGAATACCCACAATGTGGAGATTTCAAAGGCTCCACCAGTCAGAATTAGTGTTCCAATGAGAGCGCATGGCGGCCAGAAAAATATTGGAGAGAACATGGCTGCGAGCATGAAGTAACTAGTTCGTGAGTCGAGCCCTTCATCGCTACTTTCGGCCATGGACTTTGCAACACCCCACTGTAGCCCTGATGAAGGAAGGGCGATGGGGAGGGCAGCCAGCATAAGCAGCGCCCCAAGCAATCCCTTGAGATAATCACCAACAGATTTTCCTTGAAGGCGGTTGGATTGGGAAAATGCAGTAGCATACAGATCGTTGCTATGAAGGATTTCAGCTGCTTCCTTGGCTTCTTCCAACATTGAGGACTCCGATTCAGCCCCAAGGGTTTCGCGGACCTTGCGAGTGGCGTGGACCTCTTCGGACAGACTGTGTAGTGAGGCGCCTGCCTTGTTTGCGCCGAGGTGGGCAATGAGTTTCCAAGCGCGATATGTTTCCCAATCTGGTGCGTTGGGGGTCATTGGAGATAGGGCGTCAAAGATACGTGTACGCATCTCAATAGTGTCATCATGTGAGGGTTCAATCCATTCTCCATTGGTAAGGCGTGATCGGTCTTCTAACGAGTAGGTCGAAGGAATGTCAATCGGCTCACCGAACTCGACATAATGGTCAGTCCTGAGCCAATGATGAGTGCGCCAGTGAAGTCCTACGGGCTGGACTACTGGGGCGGGCAAACCCTTCTCATCGGCTATTGCCGCAGAGGCCAGCGCAGAACGGGAAGAGCCTGTACGAAGCGCGTGCAACTTCGAATCTTGGTGTGATTTACCTTCAGGCATAACGACAGCTGAGTGCCCTGTGGCGAGGCAGGAAGCGACTGTTAGCATCCCTCGATCATTGATGTAGCGGGCGAATTCAGCATCGACCACTCCCGCCTCAATCTCAGCTCGGCGCAGTACTGGTTGGCTTCCGAAGCGTCGGGCCCACCAGCCAATGACCGGCCGAGTTGTTAGATCATGCCTACCAAGGGAAATGACTCGTTTCTTTTGTACGCGTGTAATCACCATTGGATCGACAAGCCCATTGATGTGTGTGGCGACATATATCGCCCCGCCATTGGCTTCGGGAACAGGATCTGCCTCCCAATTTCGAAAAATCGCTTGATTACCCAACTCAAACATGAGGTCAAGAGCGCTCTGAGCCCACCTCTTTCCTGGGTGCTTGCCAGTGGTGTCGTGAGGAACGCGCTCTAGCTTGTCGCGCTTCAAACGAGTCGCGCTCTGAGACAACTCCGGTAGGATCTCCGGCGCATTCTGAGGATCAGTCATGGTGATGCGAGGCTGGTGGAGGTTGAGAATACACCGATTCTAATCTAAGGCAGCAGATATGTCTTCAGCGAGAGATTTCGCATCATCGTGATCGATTTTTCCGTATTCCCAGAGGAAGGAATGGGTTGAGGAGGGGTATCGTGGAATTATGTGAATATGTACGTGGGCTATTGACATCCCTGCCTCCTGTCCATTGTTTTGGATTAGGTTGTAGGAAGTCGCGCCAGTTGCTCGCAAGACTGCTTTGCATATTGCAGGAAGGGCGCCGCCTAGCGCCGAAGCTGATTCCGAACTAAGTTGATCAAACGAGGGGGCTGGTTCTTTCGGAACCACCAGTGTATGGCCTCTTGTCAGAGGTTGAATGTCTAGGAATGCGATGGTGTATTCGTCCTCATACAACTTGTGACAAGGTAACTCGCCTTCGACGATTCTTGTGAAGAGGGTTGGTTCTTCACCCATCTCATAACCTCACGAACTCGCTATTTGCTCGGCAAGAGAAATCATGCCCTCAACCTCGAGAGCGGCTGACAATTCTGTGTTCATCACCATTGATGAATCTGTGACCTTGATTCCTGTGGATTTTAGATCGGCTAGGGACGATGCTGCGGCCTTCAGTGAAGCCTCGTCTCGCGAACCGTTGCTACAAGAATCCATGATTGAAGAGAGAGTTGCGGCAACTTGGCCGACGGAAGAACCTGTGTTACTTTGAAGGGTTTCAATACGTGCTTTTGCTGCTACGGAAGCTTCCTCAACAAGGCCTGAACCTGCAAAGCTTGCCTCGGCTGCCCACGCTCCTGCGTGTGTTCCGGCATTACGCCCCCCTACGAGATCGTCGAGGAGGAGATTGCCCGCGAGGAGTCCCTCTCCGTGCATTCCGTTGTGGGCTGATCGTCCGGCCGCGTAGAGTCCGGTAGCCCACTTACTGCCATCTTCGATTGTGACACGCCCCTGATCATCAACGGGCGCTCCACCAGTCGTGGCTGCAATGGTGCTGCTGATTGGAACTACATCTCTTGAGATGTCAAGTCCGGTTCTATCCTTGATTCGGGAACGCGTGTTCGCGAACCAGGGGTGAGCGGCTGAATCCATGTTGCGAAGGTCGAGTATGCAATTGTCGTCGCCGACCTCAGATGGGTCGACGTCTTCGCCAGATGATGTGCGCACACGGCCTCCTGAGCCGAGTACGTCGATGCTGATATTGAGGTCAGTGCCTCGCACTGTCAGAGGGTGAGTGGGATTGTTTGCTAAGCCATTGAGAGTGATTCCAGCTGAGGCGGCTAGGGAGGAGCCGAGGCCGGCACCATTGGCTGAACCAGACCAGATGCCTTGGTGGCCTGCTGTGGCGAGGATAACTGCCTTGGATTGGATACCCACTACTTCACCGGTACTCATGTCGTAGGCGGTTATGCCTCGAACTTGGTTGCTATCCATCACTAGAGACATCGCTCGCAAATCGGCTCGGCGAATTACGCCGCGCTTCATCGCCTGTTCTTCGAGGATTCGAGTTGTGTTGCGACCGGTTGCATCGCCGCAACCGGTTAGGCGAGGAGTGCTGTGTCCAGATACTTGGCTAGCGTGAGGTAAACCACCATCGCGGCGGCGTAGAACAAGGCCCCACCGCTCGAGTTCTGCTAGAATTCCCACTCCCTCTCCGCAAATTCGCGCAGCGGCTATCTTGTTGGTGGATTCACCGCCGGCAGCAATCGTATCATCGCGGTGTGCAGTCGAGCTGACCTCGTCGATTGAGGCAGCCATGCCAGCGAGGTCAGAATTTGAACTTCCAGCGTTAATTCCACCAGATTCAATGAGGACGGGGATAGTTCCTGAATCGGCTGCAGCAACCGCGGCGCGAAGGGCAGCAGGGCCAGAGCCGATGATGATGAGATCCCAGGACTCCATTGTTCTCGGCTCCGGCGAGCCGCAAGGCCAACATGAAGATGACGCTCGGGACTCTGTGCCGATACCGGCACTGATTGAGTGAAGAAAACATGACTCGAGGAGGGGTTGATGAAAACTCAATCCGCCAAGGCGAGGGCAATTCTGCGAACCTCCGATGCAGCGTCTGCCATCCGGTGACCCATGCTCTCCGCCTGAACTCCAGAAGATAGCGTGGTCCGCACCACAATCGATTCGAGAGTCTCGCCTTCCTCGTTACGAAGAGTCACTTGTACTGGATGCGGCCCAGATAGAGAATCAGGCCACGCCAGTCCTATCCACAGTACTGTGGAGTCTGCCAATAAGCGACCGAATGACTCGGTAAGAACACCTCGCTGATCATTGATAGAGATGGGTTTCTGTGGCTTCGAAGAGGCTCTCGCCAACACCCGCAGAGTCTGAAGTTCAGGTTCTCCTTCAGCAGCCAAAATATCAACCTCGATGGACTGTTTTCTTCCTGAATGATTGTGAATCATAACGAAGAGATCCCCTTGCCCCTGACCACACCTAGGAGGTAGGTCGAGGTCTAGTCGCCAAGCCGCCTCGATGAGACTGGGGTCGCCACGAATTACCGAATCCTGTAAGCGATCCGTCAAGCGGAACAAACCTGGCTGCCAAGCGCGGGTGTGAGTGAGTAAGCGCCTGAGTGTGACCATATTGAATCTCGAATGCTCGGCAATCAGCCCATCGATTGCCGAGACCTTGAACACCCTTCGAGTCTCGCTCAACAATCCATTCTCATCGAGTAGCCCAAGGTGCTCAAGGTGTATCGCTTGTAGCAAGTGTTCGACTGCTGACTCAGCCGTCTGATCGCTCCTCACATCGTCATGCAGTGATTTAATCCAGATATCCCAATGACTGGCTGTCTCTGGATCAAGATGCGCTACCAAGAGGTCCGAGAGTACTCGGTCAAGTGTGCTGGCGTGAATGGTTGGGGCATGTAGGGAAAGAAGAGGGAATGAATTCGAGCGCATCGGAATCGACTCTTCGAGCCGCAGTGTATTGAGCGCAGTTATGGCCCCTAACACAACGCAGGACCCGATTACCAGAGAACTCAGAGTAGCTCCAGCCGCGAGATTCCACAGTGACGCCAGCGCGGCCGTGGCAAGAATTGCACAAGACAATCTAACTCGCTCACGGATTCGCCTCTCATCGAGGGAATTCAGAATCCGTTCTACGCCAGGATATGCATTCATCGAACGGAATCCCACCGCGCGCAATCTCAGTCTGTCTCTTGCAGACATTCGCGCGAAAGATGCTGCGAAAAGAGCAGGCACAAAGCTCGCCGTCAAAGCTACATGAACAGCAATCGCGATTGGAAATGAGGCTCTTTCCCAACCGATGAGAAGGAGGGCGGAAGTGATTGGTGCGACCACTGAAAGAAATAGCCGCAATTGAGGTAGAGGTCTACTCGATGCAATGCGAACCCAGAACTTTCGTCCTGCGTCTCTGGCCTTGACTCTCAGACTCAGAGCTTGCTCCTGCTGAACGTGGCGCTCGCTCTCCTCCGCGTAAGGAGTGGGCAGACTACGCTCGCTCGCCATGACCCTCCGACCCCACTCAGGGCTTGATTCTCTCGGCTGGAATGTGGGCCTTTGGTGGCGATTTACAGACCCTTACTATTCTTGAGGGAGATGCGGTCGCAGAACCGGGCGATTAGTGTAGTCTGGATATCACCTTGGCCTCCTAAGCCGAGAACACGGGTTCAAATCCTGTATCGCCCGCCACTAATTTACTGATTAGCCGAAGGCAAGCCCATGCTTTCGGCCAGAGTCTGCAGCCTTGTGAAGAAAATTCTCGAATGGGATTCTTGCATGCATGGTCCTTCGAATCTGTGTATCGCAAAGAGCTAGGTCTGCAAGCAACTCTCTACGTAATTCATCAGGCAATGACAAGCGGCGGCCGACCAACACGTCGTGCAATTGTGAGATGAGATCGTCCGCATCGAGGCCATGATCGTTCATCAATCGGTCGACCTCGGCCATGGCTCCTGCCAAAACCTTGGAGCGGCGGCCGCGAACATTTTCCCAGCGCCATTCGACTACGCGCCCGCGCAAAGCCAACTCAAGCAAATGGCGCCCTGCTTGCAGCGTTGTCGCTTGCACCAACCGATGGACTGCGGATCTATCGGCCGCTAATCCTCTCGCATCAAGCATTTCGAGGGTGAAGAGAGACTTCCGAAGGTTCCCGTCAGACACGTAAGCGAGGTCCCCAAGTACTCCATCGTCGACCTCGGCGCCTTCCTTTGCAGCCAATGAGCGCATGGTCTGGATGACGACATCTTGTTCAGTGGAAGGAATCCTTACCATCCTCGTGCGCGAACGAATGGCATCGATCAATCGAGAAGGTGCTCGCGCAACCAGAATGAATCGGCTGGCGACGCCGACAGTTTCCATCATGCGGCGAAGGTATGCTTGTCTGATGCCGCCCAGATGGTCGGCGTCCTCGATTACCAATAACCGGCTGACTGGAACTTGTCCTGGTTGAATCTCTATCTCTGCCCCAGCCGGAGCCACATCACCCTCTGCAGCCTGGATAATCCCGCGATCATAGGCATCCAGACTCATTCTACCGGCGAGAGTATCTGTTGAACCCGAGCCACCTGGCCTGAGAAATGCCTCGAACTTGGCCATCGCTCCGCGAGTTCGAACTAGGTCTCGCGCCTGTAGAACATGTGTAGTCGCCTGCCACCCAGGGCCTAGCATCTGCCGAGCGACCAACCTCCATGCGGCCGTCTTTCCTACCCCCGCAGGCCCTGTAATCAGAAGATGCGGGGGTTCAGCCGCTAAGCTAGCGCCGACAAGGGCATCACGAACTCCGGCGGGCACAGCCAATTCGTCGAAGGTACGCGGAGCATGAGTGCTCAGCCAACTCGCCACAGGGTAACGTGAGTGAGGCGGGTCTTGAAGTGAGCGCCAACCCTTCCACTGGGGAGGGGCGTCGAGTGCTGCGATTTTCAGCGTGCTCGGAGAATCTTGTATCCGCGGTCAGTTCCTTCCTTGCGCGGCTTGACGAAGATACGGTATCCACACTTGTGACATGACTTGCCAACTGTGCCGACCTCTATCCACTCGATGTGCCCGCAGCGCAGACACTTGTATCGAGGCTCAAGAGAGTCCATCGGTGAGCTGCAATGATTGCACGAGGCGTTGCCGTCTGGGTCGTACGGTTTGCGGTCAGTGCGGTTGCAGGAGCGGCACTTGTAGAGAGTGAGCCTGTTCGCCATCGAGCCGCCGACCTGACAGCCCTTCTTCAATCTGCTCATCGCTGATACGGGCCCTAGCGGGCCCTTCTACAGATATCTACGAAGTTCTCAAAGATCTGTACACCATACTCTGAATCGTTGACTTCTGGATGGAATTGAAGGCCGAATCGGTCCTGTGTTTGGTTCTCCATCGCTTGAATTTCGCACGATTCGCTGCTTGCAGTAATGCGGAATCCATCAGGTACTTCCACAACCTCGTCGTTGTGACTCTCCCACACGTTCTGAGTCTCAGGCGTACCTGCGAAGATAAGGCCGCCACCGTCGATGAGATTGATTGTCGCAGCGCCGAACTCGGGAGCGGGGGCCTCGTCTGCTCGGCCGCCATAAAATCCGGCCATGAATTGGTGACCGGCGCATATCCCCAGAATTGGTATGTCCAGTTCTAGATAGGCCCCACAATTGCCCAGTTCACCAGTCAGACCTACTCGGGCTGCCCCACCTGAGAGAATTAGCCCGTCTAGAGTTCGAAGTTCTGAGAGGGGGGTTTTGTTGGGAATTATCTGGGTGTCGACGCCCATGTAGCGCAGCATGCGCCATTCACGATGAGTCCATTGGCCGCCATTATCAACGACATCGATGACGAGGCGGTCATCGCTCATATCGAAGTGGGGCCGAAGAGGGATGATGAATAATGCCCTGATTTCGTTTCAATCGGAGTTTGTTATTTGGGCTGGAATCGAAGGTAAGAAGGCACCCCCGGCTCGCGAGCGATTGAAATAGAGAACGGTAGTCGTGCCGTCTCCTGCCCTGATGGTGTAGTGGCCTATCATGCAGCCCTGTCGAGGCTGCGACCCGGGTTCAAATCCCGGTCGGGGCGCCACTAATTCTCGTCTCCCCACCAGTTTTCTTCTTCCGTTTCCTCTTCCTTGGAAGAGTGTACAAATTCTACTCTATAGCGAGATTTGGATAGAATATCATTCGTTGGTTCAACCTTCCAAGAATAAATATGTCTCCTCGAAACGGAAGTCCATTCTCTCGATGTGTAGAGGTATTCGTATCTCTCTGAGTCGGACCAGTGAATGGAGACGAGACGGATTTCGTCCTCCTGCCCCGGAACGGGCTCAACCATATATCGTGACTTGGAGAGGATGTCTTCTGTTGGTTCGTCCATCCATGAAACCACCTCTCTCATTTCTTCACTGGTCTGCCTGAAATCTATGTCTGGTGAGTAGAGGTATTCGTATCTCTCAATGTTGGACCAGCGAACGGAGACAAGACGAATTTGATCTTCCTCCCCCCTAACTGGCTCAACCATGTATCGCGACTTGGAGAGGATGTCTTTTGTTGGTTCGTCCACCCATGAACGAACCCGTCTCCTTTTATCGGAATGCTCTATATCCGGCGTGTAGAGGTATTCGTCTCTCTCTGAGTCAGACCAGTGAACAGAAACAAGACGGATTTGTTTCCCAACCATTTGTCGCACCATCGCCACAGCCATTTCATGGCTTTTCTCATCTCTAGCCGGGGGTTCGAACGGGATTTTCGTATCACCATTATCCTCTTTGAAGGTCGGGACCAGCGCCAATAATCCGAACAATGCCCCGCATCCTACCAAGGGAGCTAAACAACCGACAGCCCCCCATTGTTCGTAGATTCCTTGTGCGATGGCCACTGGGACTACGACAACAAGGACTAGAATGAAGATGATGAATTTGAATTCCCGTTCTGCTTTGGACATTATCTATCACTCCTTTTGGTCTTCCCACCAGTTGGCTTCGGCTTGGGGATCGGGCTCCGGCTCTGGCTCTGATACGATTTCCTCAAGAATGGGTGGTTGATGTCTCAAACAATAATTTGAGGCTCGGTAAGTTAACGCATTGCAAGAGTCGATTGAACAGTTTTGCATTTGCTGGAGTCGCCTTTGAGCAGGAGTTAGTGACTTCCTTAACCTTC
>Ga0208764_10000286_pt1 | contig 31261 bp, 26 predicted proteins | sample ETNtaG_18_FD_185762 | JGI IMG/M metagenome (GOLD analysis project Ga0208764, IMG submission 185762) | Marine microbial and viral communities from oxygen minimum zone, Eastern Pacific Ocean - ETNP201302SV91 (SPAdes) (version 2) | ecosystem: Environmental > Aquatic > Marine > Oceanic ... | reverse complement strand
CCACAATCCACATGCCTCCGTGATAATGGCTGACATACAAGCGACCATCCCAAGTCCCTCCGTGACTGTTGTCGGGCAAAGTATCTTCATTGGTTGGGAAAAATACACTGTCTAAGTTGTGAGGGCTGAATAGTAACCATTCGTCATCATTTGCATGATCTGAACATGAACTTCCATAGCAATGCTCCCAAGCTGTTGGAATTTCCCACGAAGAATACAAACTTGGCTCAAAACGCAGATTACCATTATTCAGGGTGTAATTTGTAGTATCCAAAAGGTAGACCAATCCTGTTCCAACAGATGTCTGGATAACTTCGACTGCGAGAACAGTCAGGTGCCGTTCCCCATCTGGGCCACCAAGATGGCTGGTGTCAACCATTTCAGGGAATGGTTCAGCGTAGTGGATGTAAGATGCACGCCCTCCGTTTTCGTTACCAGTAGTTCCACTGTCAAGTTCACCATCTCCGTCCAAATCTGCGAAGTCATCCCAATGTCCAACTTCCGGTGCTCGCCAAGTGCATCCTGCTTGTGTGCCGATGGTGGCGCGACAGGTTGAACCATGCCACAAGTATTCTGCAGGTGAGTTGGTTGGATGAGGTACATCGCTAATGTCGAAGATTCTCAATCCCGCTTCCCAATAGGCCCCGTAGATGTAGGTTCGTCCATAACGAGGGTCATTTTGATCCTGTCCGGGCCAGGTTTGGCTCGTCATGTCATGAATGTAAATCCAGCCACCCCGGGTGGTTTCCCATGCGACTTCTGCTTCTCCAACCTTCACAATCCGGGGTAAGTCTGCCCATCCATCGAAGTTGAGGTGTGCAATTGTGATACCTCCACAGGCATCGCCCTGCCCGATGTCACAAGCGGTGTAATCTGGATTGGCAACTAGGATGTACCATTCCCCATCTATCATCTGCGTGTACAGATTGTGAGGGCCAGTTGGGTGGTCCGCATCGTACCATGAATCAACCCAGAATGGTTCAGTCTTATCTGTGACATCAATCAATGTCACACTGACTTGAATCGGGTCGTTCCAATTCCCAACATTTGGGTCCGCATACCCTGAATCAACCAATTGGTTTTGCAAAATCAGGTATTCATTTCCATTGTGTTCGATATATTTCACATCGAGAACTTGTGTATTCGGGTCGTTGTATACGCCCATGACTACAGTGTTGTAAGGGTCAGTCACATCGGTAATGTGAACATCATTCCATCCAGCTTGGTAAGCATAAACGCGACCATCGGGGGCAGTCATGACTTGAACTTCGGCATTCCCAGGCGTTGTTAATGGGTTGAAATCCACATACTCGATATTTGATGAGGACATATTGTGATGCGCGGGGTCCCGGTGATCGTGTTCTTCTCCTTGGATTAATGGGTCTTCTTCCATCGAGTCGTTAATTGAACCTTCATTGGAATCAGTTCCACCCATGTCCATGAAAGCCACAGCCCCCAGCAATCCACTACCAAGCAGTAGTAGTGTAGCCAAAGCGAGTGCCTTACCGTCCATACACAGCCGACCCTTTGGGTCGGTTTGTATTTATCCTTGAGCCGGGAGGCCTAGTCATGCGCGCCCTTGTGATGTCCCTGGTACTGGTTTTCCCACTTTTAGCGGGATTAGCAGTTGCGCATGAACCAGACCACTTCAGTGTCATAGTGCGCAAAGATCGTCACGATCCAATGGAAGTGAATCTGATTGTCAACGATAGTGTACAGTACATCAATGCCGATGAACGTGAAAATATGACTCATCATATTGGATATGACAAGAATGGTGACAATGATTTTGATGATGATGGAGAATTTTCATCGGGGATATTGAACAATTCTTGTGATTGGGACAATGAGCCAGATTGTCGTACAGCATGGGTATTTTCAGTCAATAGCACTGATTTAATTGGTAGTTTCACGCTTATTGATCTAATGTCCGATGGCACATACAGAGAAGTGAGATTGAATGTTGGTTCAGATGATCACAGTACCCCTATGCCTGAGATCGGTGAATGTTTTGGGGCAGGATGTGACGAAGTGATGTTCATTCCAGAATCATCTTCCGAGTCAGGCCGGAGTAGTTTGCAAAATGCAATGATTTTGGCAAGCCTGATTACTTTCCTTATATCATTGGGGCTAACTGCCTCAATTCTTGCTGACAACCGAGCCGCCCTTGCTGAGGGTGGGGACGAAAGTGAGCAAGTATAATTGAGATGAAATCATTAGCAGCCATTCAAATACCGCTGAAGCTATGACGTATCCATTCATTACCAGTAGCAACATTGCATGGAATGATACGAAAATAGATGCAAACAAGATCCATCGGAGATTGTTTACTTGCCAATCTTTCCATGTCAGTTCATAGTCAATTTGACTACGGGCAACTGTGAGACAGATAGCCCAAAACTGTGCTCCTACGAAAATTATCATGGCCCAGAAAATATGCATATCAAATTCAGTGTTGAATGGATAGGCAATGATGTTGAACATGGAGAACCCAATCACGATTCCCGAAATCAATCCACAAACGTTTGCAATTTTCTGGTGTCTTTCAACAGGTTTTGTTCGGTGATAGAGTTCGAAAGAAAATGCCATCATCAGTAAGCCTCCGATTCCAATTCCTGCATCGAAGATAGCACGTTCTGGGTAAAATCCTCCTGCACTTGAGATAAAAGGAGGAAGCCCATCTTCAAATTCTATCTCTTCAGTTCCTAACGTTTCATCAACTACATTTCCATCAAAGGTCAACGGGTCATCTCGTTCCCCCCCGCCCAATTGCATCATTATTTGGCTTATGATGCACGCAGTAATGACAAAAAATACTGCACCAATCAATGCTTTTCGAAGATGATCATCATTCATCATTACCATATTCATTCCTCCAACATTTGCAATGCTTCTACATCGAACAAACTGGCAGCCCTTGAAAGCGCCTCACTAATTGTAAAAAATCGAGCCTCTTCGATTTCATCTTCCTTCGGTTTGAAGACAGTTCCAGTTGGTACTTGGCACTTGTATGTGAATGAAAGAAATTGTATCCCTTCGCTGGTGAAAATACGTTCACTAATGGCAAGTGGATTGTGGTCTAGAATAGATATTTTCACACCTAATTCTTCCAATACTTCTCTCACCGCGCCTTCGTGTGGATGCTCTGCATAATCGACAAATCCACCAGGCAATGTCCAATGCCCTGTGAAAAATCCTCGTTTGACTTTCGCCATGGCAATTTCGCCTTTTGGATTGATTAGGATTACTTTTGATACAACGCGATGTAGTGACCTGTACACTGATTCACGAGCCACAGGATCAACACAATTGTCTGAAATCAACTTATCCTTCCAAGTCCATTTTTCAGGCCACACTATGTCAGGAAGTGCACATACAACTTCGTGCTCAATACCATCAAGGCTGAATCGGTTTGTTCTCCGTTCAGTCCATGAAATCCCCATGTCAGCAACTTCAGTTTCAGATGGTAGGCGAAGATGTACTTCTCCTTGACGCCCCATTACAGCATCTTGTGGCCCAATTCCATCCATATTTACGAGCAGAACTTTCCCATCATGCTCGAGATATAGATGGCGTGCCATGACCATCCGTCACAGTCTCTTAACATCAATGCGCCGATTCAGAATATGCGGAAATCAGCATCAAAGTAATTCACTAACTGCATCACGTTCTTCCAATAGTACAGCTACATTTTCATCAATTTTTGATTGTGCAAATGAGTCGACAGGGAGGTCTTCCACTACAACCACATCACCATTTTCACATCGGCATGGGAAACTAAACACAAGTCCTTCAGGAACTCCATACCAACCTTCCGAGGGGAGAGCCATAGAAACGATACGTCCATTCGAACCTTGCCACCAGTCGCGCATGTGGTCGGTAGCAGCGGATGCTGCGGAAGCCGCAGAGGACGCTCCTCGAGCTACGATGATGGCCTTCCCCCGCGTTGCTACAGTGTCTAGGAACGGACCTTGCAACCATTCTTTGTCGAATACATCAGTTGCGATTTCCCCATCGACGGTTCCGAAACGTGGGTCAGGGTACATCGTGTTCGCGTGGTTACCCCAGATGAATACATCATGTATCTTTGAAGCAGGAACTCCTGCATGTTCTGCCATCTGCCCCACTGCTCGATTCTGGTCGAGGCGAGTCATGGCAGTAAACTGCTTAGAGGGAATACTCGGTGCATTTGCACAGGCAATTAGCGCATTGGTGTTGCAAGGGTTGCCCACAGTGATGACCTTTACATCAGGTGAGGCTACCGCATCGATTGCCTTACCTTGGCCAACGAAAATAGGGCCATTTGCAGCCACGAGATCAGACCGATCCATATCTTTTGTTCTTGGCCGTGAACCAACTAGAAAAATAGCGTCTGCATCTTTGAATGCAATATTCGGGTCGTCTGTGCCGACTATACCATGCACTAGCGGGAATGCAGAATCTCTCAATTCCATTATTACTCCCTCTAAGCGTTGCATACCAGGTGGTATCTCTAGTAACTGAAGGGTAACCGGCTGATTTGGTCCAAAACAATCGCCACTCGCGATTCGCCATAACAATGCATATCCAATGTTTCCAGCGGCTCCGGTGACCGCAACTTGAATTGATTTTTTCATCCCTTCATCCTCACACATAGTACTCCCTCAGTTGTATGCCAATGCTCCACATCCATATGGGTTGCCCCCTTGGACAATCCTTGAAGTGTACCGTATGTTGCGCTTTATCGTGGACAGTAGAAAGCGTGCCCTCATTGCCATAATTCTGGTTGGAATGGCACCAACCGTGAGTGTGCTCATCTCTTTTGCAACATCAGGAGGGTCTCTCTCACAAGTTGCCTTTATCCTCTCAAAATTGTGGTTGTTTGGGTTACCTCTTCTATGGTACCTGAGGGTAGACGGTGGTGAGATTTCATGGTCTAAACCAGCGAAGGGTGGATACGGCATGGCCATGTTGCTGGGCCTTGGGACGAGTTCCATCATCGTCATTGCTTGGCTCATTTTTGGCAAGTGGCTCGATACAGAACATCTGCGTCAATCTGTCGAACCATTGGGGTTGCTTGATTCTCGTCTCTATCTTGCTGTTGCGCTGTATTGGATTTTAGTGAATTCAGTTCTAGAAGAATATGTATTCCGGTGGTTTATTGTTGAAAAAGCGGAGATTATATTGGGTGGCGAAAAGGGAGCAATTATTCTATCTGCAGCCATATTTGTTTTGCATCACACAATTGCAATGATGTACTTTGGATTCCCTTGGTGGACCAATTTACTAGCAAGTTTGGGATTATTTGTAGGTGGTGCGATATTTTCGTGGCAATATCTGAAATACCGTAGTATTTGGATCCCTTATATTACCCATGCAATTTGCGATATTGCTGTTTTTGGTATTGGATATTCAATGTTATTCTGAACTTCCACGAACTTCGATTGTGTAACCGTCTCCGTATGGTTCAATAACCCATTTCCAGTCGATTCATTTGTACAACGTGGAGTTGAGATGATGAAGTTAGGAGTACTAGTCGAAGGTGGAGGCGAGACCAGAGTCGCAATCGTACCAAATTCAGTGCCAAAATTGGTTAAACATGGGTTTGAGGTATTGGTTGAATCTGGTGCAGGAATAGCAGCCCATCATGCCGATGCTGAATATGAAAAGAAAGGTGCTAGCATAACTACGCGCGATCAAGTCATGGGCTGTAATATTTTGATTTGTATCGGTACACCCGATTTAACTGCCCTATCGGAAGGGCAGATTGTTGCTTGTGTATCGGACCCATTCCGCCACCCAGAGAGAATCAAGCAAGCGATAGAGTCGAAAATCACTCTGTTGAGCATGGACATGATTCCAAGAAGACTATCACGCGCACAAGCGATGGATGTAAATTCAAGTCAAGACAATCTTGCTGGATACAAGGCTGTGCTCATGGGCGCGGCCCAAGTCCCAAAGGGAATTCCAATGATGACTACTTCTGCAGGAACAGTTCGTCCTGCGAAATTTGTAATCATGGGCAGTGGTGTTGCAGGGTTGCAGGCGATTGCAACCGCGAAGAGACTGGGAGCAGTTGTTTATGCTTCTGATGTAAGAAAATCTGCAGCCGAGCAAATTGAGTCAGTGGGTGGCCGCTTCATTGAAGTGGATGGTATGGATGACTTTGAGGATGAGTCTGGTTATGCCAAACCCTTGACACCTGAATTTATTCAGAAAGTAAACGATACTGTTTGTGAGGTGGCCTCCGATGCGGACGTCATTGTAACTACTGCGCGTATTTTCGGCCGCCCTGCTCCAATTACTGTACCTGCATCTGCAATTGCAGAATTCAAACCTGGTTCTGTTGTAGTTGACATGAATGCAGATGTTGGAGGGAATTGTGAATTGACGACTGCTGGGGAAATTATCACGACAGAAAATGGTGTGACTATTGTAGGTACGACCAATTTGCCGGGACAGCTATCAGCAACAGCCAGTATGCTATATTCGAACAACCTCACAACATTTGTGATAAGCTTGGTCGAAGAGGGTGAAATCAAATTAGATCCTGATGATGACATATTGTATGGTGCTCCAGAAGGAAGTGATTTCTTCGTTGAAGGAATGGGGGGCGTTTTAGTTTGCTCTGATGGAAAAATCCATGAAAAGCAAACTCGCTTAGCAGGGGTGATTGAATGAGTTTGACATTAGCAGCGTTAGTCGGTAGCATTACTGTATTCGTATTGGCAATTTTCCTAGGGTTTGAGTTGATTAGTAAAGTCCCACCCACTTTGCACACACCATTGATGTCAGGTGCAAATGCTATTTCCGGTATTACAATTGTAGGTGCACTGATTCTATCAAACACAGCTTTCGATAATGGAAGCCCAGGTACTGCAGCTTGGTTAGCCTGTATTGCACTAATTATGGCCACAATCAATGTGGTTGGCGGCTTCATGGTAACCAATCGGATGTTGGAAATGATTGCTGGCAAGAAGAATAGGAAAGGAGGTGCTTGAAATGGTAAATCCAGTAGTTTGGGACATCGGTTATCTTGTATCAGCCGCTTTGTTCATTATTGGTATCAAGCGTCTTTCAAGTCCAAAGACTGCTCCGGCAGGAAACCGCTTGGGTGCATACGGTATGCTCCTAGCAGTCATTGTAACTTTGGCTCGAATGCAATCTGAAGGCAAAATCGAAATGGAACTTGTCGTTGGTGGCTTAGTCATTGGTGGCTTGATTGGATTTACCATGGCTAAACGAGTTGAAATGACTGGTATGCCTGAGTTAGTGGCTCTGTTCAATGGATTTGGAGGAGCCGCATCAGCCTTGGTTGGCTTGTCTGAAGCTTTGAAGCATATTCAAGCTGAATCAGCACCAACAGGCGGCGTCGAATTATACGCGATTTGGGTCGCAATTGGTTTGTCAGGTTTGGTCGGTTGGGTGACCTTGACTGGAAGCCTAATGGCGATGTTCAAACTCAAAGGTGGGTTCACAATTCCCCTGACCAAAAAGTGGGTTAGGTTCCCTACATGGGGTCCACCTTGGCTCAATTTCGTCAAAGGTGGATTATTACTTTCTGGTTTAGCACTAATTGGGCTAACAGTCGATGACCCTCATAATGCACAGTATGTGTACGCTTTAGTCGCAGTATCGTGTCTCCTTGGAGTGTTGTTCGTTCTCCCAATTGGTGGAGCGGATATGCCAGTTGTTGTTAGCCTACTAAATTCATTGTCAGGTATTGCTGCAGCATTCACCGGATTCGTCATTGGGAACAATGTCCTAATCATTGCAGGTTCGATGGTCGGTGCTGCTGGTTTAATTTTGACTTTCATCATGTGCAAGGCAATGAATCGAACCTTGCCCGCTGTACTGTTCAAGTCCTTTGGTGGCAGTGGTGACAAGGAACAACTCACTCGGACTAAGGTTGGAAGTGATCCCGAAGAAGTTGCAATGGTTTGCGATGGAATTAGCAAGTGTGTCATCATCCCAGGGTATGGAATGGCAGTTAGTCAGGCCCAACATGCAGTCAAGGAATTTGCCGATATTTTGGAGGCGCAAGATGTGGAAGTAAGTTATGGAATCCATCCTGTTGCTGGACGAATGCCAGGGCACATGAATGTCCTACTTGCAGAAGCAAATGTCCCCTATGAACAACTCATTGAGATGGATGACATTAATGGAGAACTTCCAGAAACAGATGTCGCCCTAGTTATTGGCGCAAATGACACAGTCAACCCCGCGGCTAGGTCTGGCGAGGGCCCATTGGGGGGTATGCCTATTATCGCAGCTGACAAAGCTCGTGTTGTCATCATTATCAAGCGTAGTCTTTCCGTAGGATATGCTGGTGTCGATAACGACTTGTTTTACGAAAATAAGACAATGATGTTATTCGGAGATGGCAAGAAGATGATGAACGAATTAAACTCTGCAATGAAGGAATTGTGAAGCAAGATAACTTCCAATGTGTGCCCCATAGGGGCACCTATCTGAGGCAACGGTTAAGGACGGACGTAAAGTCGAAAGCAGCACAGAGGTGTGATGATGTCTCGAGTTTCGATACGTTTGGCCGTCATCCTTTCTCTTCTAATTCTCATCGCCGCACCAGCCCTTGCATGGCACAAAGGTCCACCAGCGGACGATAATGGTGATGATCCGGGTGGCGAACCCACGTGGAGAGTAGGTTGTTCTTGCCACAATGCAGCATCCACCTCGGACAGAATTTACATCGAAGTTTTCGATGTCCCACCCTCATACAACGCTTCGGGATCATATGAAATGACAGTTAAATTGACTGATTTAGGTGGAGAAAATAAAGATGGTGGATTCATGCTGACCACTGAAGAAGTTGGCTCTTTTTCATGGTCTGAAACTGAAATGCTTCGTCCATTCAAAGGGTTTGGGAATGCAACAGACACCACCACGACAGTGGGAATTTCTCAAAGCGATCTCACGAATCCAGCGACATGGACATTCACATGGATTGCGCCTGAATCTGACGTGGGTTCAATTTCATTCTGGGTTGCTGGTAACATCGTCGACGGTGGAGGTGCACCAGACAACACAGACTATTGGAAAACAATGTCATTTACAGTCCGTGGCCCAAGTGAAGCTCCAGTCAACCAGAGCCGACAAGTAATTTCCTCAACTGGCGATTATGCTGGGTTGTACGGACCTAAGGATAACGCTGCGGCAGAAGAGCAGGCTCGTCAAGACGCTCTTTCTGAAAATGTGATGGACAATGGTGTTGTTTGGTTTTTCACATCTTTGGTAGCACTAATTATCGGTGGAGTTCTACAACGTGAAATCTTGGAAAGAAAGCATGGCACTGGACCTTCTCATCTTGACAAACAATTGGCATATCCTGAGGGGCTGCGCCGAGGTTTGCTCTCATTAGGCCTTGCTTTGCTAGGACTGTATTGGCTTGATAATGGAGCCGGTGCATACATGTGGACAACTGCAATGTTCTGTAGCGCTTGGGCAGCATACGGAGTTTACCGAACAGTATTGGCCGCTCGAACTCCTCCAACTGTGATGGATTTGTTGTGAGGTTTTTGCATGCACCTACGTCTCTCTAGGGACGCAGAAAGACCATTGCAATCACACATTGATGAACTCACTCTTCGCGCAACTGCAATTCTTTTTCTCATGAGCATGGCCTCAATAATCTGGTGGCTCCTCATCGATTCGATTTTGGAAACCTGGTTGGCAAATCTTCCTCTTGGGGCCGCAGAAGGCACAGTCACAGTCTACAATCCACATGGCTGGATGGCTACTCGCTGGTCAATGATAGCTTTACTTTCGTTATTGACAACGCTACCTTTGGCCGCACATCAATTGCTCGCATTTGCTGACGAGGGCCTTCTGCCATCTGAGCGAAAATGGCTCAGGACAGTCACCATATTCGGAGTATTGACAGGACTCACAGCAGCAGTTTCGTGGTGGATTTGGATATACCCATGGGCTATTCAATCGGCAGGAGTATCGGGTGGTATTGAGGGGATTGGTGCACAATATGATGCATCCATGCTTTTTGAAGTAGCCATTGGTATTTCATGGTGGGTCTTTTTGGCTGTGGTATCCAGTATAGCCTTAGCTGTTGCAAGATTGATGGCTTTGGTGAGTACAGAACCATTCGATCCTTTACGAGTACGAGTTCATGGTACGATTGTGTTTGTTTGGTGGTTGGCGTCACCCGATGTATTGGAAGGGATTTGGTTAGTTTTAGCAAGTCTTTTGCTAATTATTCCAGAGATGGTTCAATTGACAATGCCCGTTCCTCTATTGTCTTCAAAGGCTAGAGCCCCGACTTCGGTCTTTGACAAACAAGGTGAAATTCGACGACGAATGTTTGCAATGTGTGGATGTGAAGGTGCTTGCCCTAGGGTGAATGTGGAATCTGCACCAGCAAATTTGGGGTGGTCAAAGGTAGATGCATTATGTCTTGACCCTGATGAGCGTGATGCATTGCTTGATGCGATAATACGTCACAAAGTAACAGATTTGACAATCAGTGGTTGTGATGGAACTCCCTTGCCATTTGAATTCCGTCAATCATTAGTGAGCTCATCTTGTCAACTAACCGGGTTGAATTGGCTTGACAAAGAAACTAATTTACAGGATCGAGAATCAGATATTTCGGCGCTATTGATTTCTAGCCAAGACTGATGCATTCTACGTCCTTTTGTGCGTGAGTTTGAAGCATGAAAAGGACACGGAAGTAAGTCATGGGCAACATGATTCGGGTCATTCTCGCGGTCATGATAGTCCTCGGAGGGCAATATCTTGCTGATCAACCAGAGTTGTATGAATCCTTTTTCGAGGCCATTTATGAAACTCCTACTGTCGCAGATGACCCCGTCATTGTCCCTTTACAGTCAGAAGAGAAGTGGTTGGTAGTCGTCATTGAATTCCCAGAGGATCCAGCTGATGCAGCATCAGCAGATGACACGGCTCGTGCAGATAGTATTCTGAATGGGATTAATTCTGTGAAGACATACTTCAGTGATATGAGTGGGGGGTTAACAAATTTCAGTGCAGACATCCATCAGACCGTGCACACCGCCAAGTTTGCTGCTACAGATTATGGGGCGGACAGCGGTTCAAACAGAGATGAAGGTACGCCCAAATCAGGTGGTCCGTCTGGTTTAGTGGAAGAAGCCTTCACGACAACATTTGCTACGATTGACATTAGCCCCTACGATCTTGATGGAGATGGCTGGATTGACCGGTTACTAATTTTACATACGGGTGGGGCACAGGAAGACAATGGTGGGACTTCAGCAATTTGGAGCCATTATTCGCCACTTGCCTTTGGTATCACGGTTGGTGATACCGAAATCGGTCAATATTGTATGGCCTCATTTGATTCTGGGATGGGCACAATAACGCATGAAATGCTGCATATGTTGGGTGCTCTAGACCTGTATGATGTACACAGTGACGCACCCTCAGATCCATGGAGTGGATTAGGTGATTGGGACATCATGGCGAGTGGTAATTGGAATGGCAATAACGGAAGGACACCAGCTTTACCAACATCAGCAACATTGGACTTAATTGGTGCAGTAGAACCATTGGATTTGCACATTGGTGAAGCGGGTCCTGAAAACCAGTCGTACCTGATTCCATCTCATGTCACTAATTCAGGGATTTTTAGAATTGAAATAGCACCAGGCGAATATGTGTGGATGGAATCAAGACAAAATTCTGGTTTCGATAGAAAAATACCTGGGCATGGTTTACTTGTTACGCAACAAAACTTGAACAATGGCGACATTGAAAGTAATGAAGTTAACCACAACCCTGATTTTGCTTGGATTAAAGTCATTGAAGCAGATGGAGACGACGGACTAATCAGGGGTGAAGATGACGGTGCTTCAGGTGATGTATTCACCGGTGGGAAGTTTGGTGCAGAAGGAATCGAAATCAGAGATGGCCATGGTCGTTTGGTCCATTGGACAGTCGAAGTTACTGAATTTGATTCGGCAGGAACTGATGTGACAATTTCTAGCGAAGGAGTTGGTGCTGCAGATGTCATGCCCCCGCCATCACCAATTCGGTTACTAGGCAGCGAGTCAATTCCGATTGTATTCACAGCACGTCAAAATTGCATGCCATGGTCCCAAGTGACAAGTGATGATAATCGTATTATCTCCCTTGAAGGTGCGCAACAAATGGAAGCGGGAGAAACTCGCACATTCCCTCTTGAATGGGTTGGCGAATCAACCCCTGGTGATTCAGGCCTGATTGAGGGCACTATCGGATGTGGGGCAAATAACCCAGCAACCGATATACGATTGTCATGGTCAATTGTTGATAATCGACTGATACCTAGACAGTTTGAAAGTGAAATCCCAGTTGAAGACCAGTCGATTGTTTCGATTCCACTAACTTTTACAGGAGATGGTTTTTCAGACTATGAAATCGTTATCGAAGGCCCACTCTCTCGTATCGCAACCATAGAATCTCCACAAACTATTGGCGATGGGAGTACGCTTGAAATATCCATTGATCCTCAGGGATTACTATCCCCTGGAATGGTAGCAGAGGGTACAGTTCAACTGCATGATTCCAATGGTTTAGCAGCAGAATTCCCAGTGACCCTTCAAGCTGAACCCCCTCAAGGTGCAGGTGCTGCTATCGCTTGGCTTGCTGAGCCATCCAATAATGTTCAGATTGTCTCATTTTTGATGGCATTATGGGTGCTTGCGGGTATGCGTAAGAAGAAACCGAAAGAGAAAGAGTCGCAGATACGTACACCTCTTTTAGAAAGACAGCAGTTCGAAACACCTCTATCTTATCAACCAGAAAATGAAGTTTTCAATCAGTAGGCAATCGTTTATAGGGTTCAGGGAAACACTGAATTCCATGTCGAAACACGCTGACACAGGAAAATCTACACGCCGACCAGTATCCTACGAGGATGTCAAGGACCGCTCACCTGATAATGACATACCAGTATGGGTTTCTGGTGTCAAGGCTCGCATGTACGTGCACCATCCACGGTGGTCAGAGGCAGTATGGGTTCTCTTTGAAGAACCCCATTCTCTGATGGATAACTATCCAGAGGGTGAGTACTGTAAGGAATTCCGAACCAAGTACTTCCAGATTCCCGAACCGGGTCATCTGATCTGGGGAAAAGGTGATGAAAATCTGTGGATTATCGAACACCGAGATGAATAGGCGGTATATCGAATGACATTTGGTTAGCCTCTTCGTCTAATCATTGCCACAAGGATTGCAACGGCAATCACTTCTACCCCAAATCCAGGAGTTGTACTTTCGAGCTCGGGTTTATCAGGGTTCCAAGGTAAGATTATGTTGCTCAAATTATCTCCTTCAACGACTGTGAAAACAAGTGTTGAACCTGTATTTACAGTTAATTCATCTGGTGTGATATCATAAGCAGATACTGTGATATTGTATGTTTGCGCATCGCCTTGAACAACCTTTAGTTCAAGAGTCCCACCTTGATTAACACCATGATAAGTATGGACAATATTCTTGTCACTAACGGTTTCATACCGACAGGCCAAACTGCTATCACATGCCTTGGACATCCAGTTTGGAAGTGTGTATTCGTAAGTTTCGTTAGATTCCATCATTGTATCTTTTTCAGGACCAGGGATATAAATCTCTGCTGAAACAGAGGGGATGGAAATGAGGAGAGTCCCAAAAACTAACCAAAGTATTCTCCGCATAGTCTGCACTCTGCTAAACAGCATAAATATTCATTGACCATTTGAATGGAAACGAGGCTTTTTTTTTGCTGTTGTCAAATTCGCAAATAATATGTTTAGTCTCCCTATTCTGCCCAATCTAGGCCCAGTTTTTCTGCTGGTGGCCCCAATTCTCCACTTGGATCTTGACCTGGTGCAATAGACCAAACTCCATCGAATGGTTCCCTCAATAAACCGATATATCCTAAATTGGACATTCTAATTAGTGAGGCCGTTGTTCGTTCTTTAACAGGTGAAATCCTTTCATGGAAAGTAGAGTCAAGTATCGTACATATTTCTTCAAAAGTTCGTTCACCATTGCACAATTCCCACAACAAACTGTTCATGTCATCCAATGGCCGACGTAACTCCGGAGGGGCCCTGAAAATTTTCGCGAATATATTCTCAAGACGTCGAAATTTTTTGGGATGGCGCATGACGACAAACCTTCCCGTGATCCCTGGTAAATCGGGATGAGGTCCTGCTGCACCACGACGCCCCCACCATACAGGTAGTCTAACCGGATATGCATTCGATAGGTCTTCCATAATCCCACCTATACATCCAACGTGAATGTCCAAAATACCAAGGCTAGCATACAAGCAATACCTGAGTATGCAGTTAATTTGACCGCATTGTCATGCTCAGTGAAATTCCGTAGATACCAAGTGGCCACTCCCAAAATAGAGCACATGGCTAGTAAAAACCACCACGCACCTGGCAACATGGTCACCGCTGCAACATCCCACACATGTTCTTGTCGATTGAAATCGCTCTTATCGCGTCGAAATTGTGCCGTTCCTTTATGGAGGGTTTGTTTTCCGAAGAGTTGTGCTCAAGTTGCTTCAAAGGTTGGATGCCGCGCTCGTTCGTTTCTCTCGTGTGTTCGGCACTAGCATCAATCGGCCCATTTTACAGCAATTCACGTTAATTTTTGCATTTGGGGTCATCCAATTTATCGCATTTAGTGCCGATTCAAGAATCGCATTCGTTGCACTTTGGATTGGATACATTGGTGTAATCTCCGTTGGAAGAGCATGGGTTAACAACGAGAAGTTGCGAACATCAATTGCAAGGAAACTTTCAGATTCAGATCCAGATGAGTTGCCTGATTTACGAATAAGTGCACTACTTTCAGCCCTCCAACTCCTAATTCTTATCCCTCTATTATTACGAACTAGCGATTCACTGTTTCACTTGTACAAAGTGCCCGAAGACGCCTCCATGGTTGATTGGCTATTGTTAGGTGTTGATTTACTATTCAAATCCATATTAGATTGGTCTGAAGTGTATGGTATTCAACTTAGTTCAATAAAGCTTGATTCATTAAATGGTAGGCATTTGATTATGTTACTATTGTTAACAATTGACTTTATCCTAATTCAGGGACTACTGCGCCTTTTCGAAATTAGACGCACAATAAACGAAGGTGTTGCTGCAGCAATTCGTGACCCTGAAATGGCCTACCGTTTAGGCCAAAGAGCAGTGCCTAGATTATTGCAATTATTAGATCAATCAGACTTGCAAACGGCTGAGCGGATCCACGTAGTAGAGGCACTTGCTGTTCTCAAAGTTCGCCGGGCAAGTTCAGCTCTCATTCGGTTGTTTGAGGATGATGAAATGCATACGACTGCTGTTGCAGCCATGGTAAATATCGGTTGGAATGCACCTTTGCTTGCATCACTGAAAAACGAGTCCGAAATAGTGAAGCGCGGAGCAATCATCGCCCTTGGAAGAATTGGTTCTCCCGAAGCAACACTTTACTTGGCCAAAGAAATGGCAAACAATAATTCCGAGTTGCGAGAAAAAATAATCCGAGCTATAACGCGAATTGAAATTAATTCTACTCCCTATCTGATGCGCGCATTAGGTGATGAATCTGTACCAGTTCGTCTTGCAGCGATGCAAGGTTTGGCAATGGATACTAGTGAAGAGTTAATGCAAATATTGGTTGAAATGATTTCAGATTCTGAACCCGATATCCGATTAGCAGTAGTAGATGCATTACAGCGGTTTTCCGATGGGCGTGTCGTAGGGCCCTTAGCAGCAGCCCTCGACGATACAGATGAGCGTGTATCTAGACAAGCGCAGCGGAGTTTGAATCACTTGGAATCTGTGGTTTCCAGCCGTGGTGGGTCATCAGACCAATGATTCATGGCGTTGAGAGTCTTTGTCACGTTTACTGCTTGTCCGTCGCTCCACCAATCTACAGCAACAAAAGTTGGGCGACTTCCATGCATTTCCCAACAATCAATTGATCTTTGCAACAAAAAATTGTACTCATTCACTTCAGCAGCCCCAATCCAAGTAGACAACCCACTTGCATCAGATAGCCAGTTATTCATGTGCCAAACTTCAGCCGAGGATTCTCCACGATAGAAATCACATTTCATCTCAGAAGAAGACTTTTCGGCGTAATTTGTTGTCCAACTGTGTGTTCCAAAATCATGCAACCAGGGGTAAAGAGGGTCATCAGCAGATTCTATGAAAACTACCAACCGCTTTCCACTTTCTATCATTTCAGAAAGGGTGGGCCAAGGTGACCCTAATTCATGAACATACACTAAATCAATTAGACCAGATTGCTCAAAAATATATTCTATGTTCTCATAAGGGACATAAACTTCGATTAGTAATGTAACTATATCTCGTGGCGTTTCATTCATTTTTTGATGAAGTTCAGTTAGAAGATGAACCCCCTCCTGATATCCATATGAGCAAGGTGCAAAACCTGCAGAATAGGTGCCATGGCAGAAACTGGTGTTAGTAAAATCAGTGATGCCTGGAGTTCGATGATGTGCATCTATCATGAACGCTCTAAATCCTGCATCATACTGCATAGTCATGTTGTATCGATGGTTAGCAGCCTGTAAAATCCACTGATATTCCGCCCCTGATGTGGTTCTAAATGTAACATCAAGTGATGCATGTGCATTGTGCGTTTCAGGGAATGAGACCTCAGAATATCGCCGCTCACAAAGTTCGGACGATCCATTGCAAGGATCAGGAAGGGGCGGCTCCTCGATAAAATCCGGTGGCAAAATAGCAGGCAATAGCAAAATTATGAAAATTACATAAATCCACTTCATCGAATCATCTCAATCAATTCCAATAAACTGAGGTTTTTGATGTTGTGTGTCATTACATTGTCAACCGTAAGCAGAGAATGCTTATGCGTCGTGGGTGCGCGTCATAGGTTGGGAGTGACCATGCCAAACCACGGACACAACGATTGCCCCCATTGTTCAACAACGCTTGGTGGCTCTGAAGCGACTTGCCCATCTTGTTCGGGTCCGCTATTTGGAATTGCTCCACGTACCCCTCAACCTCAGGAACATCAGTCTGAAGAAAGCCACACTTCTATTGAAGAAGTGAGTGTTGTTACTGAAGTTACAAGTGTTGTTACTGAAGTTACAGAAGAACCTACGACTGACACGGGACACTCTGAAATAAAAATTGGTGATATTGCAGTCCCCACATATACTCCAGAAGGGGCAGATCAGGACGCGGTTAGAAATGATTCGGTGCCAGACAATTTTGACAGCAACCCTCCTAATCTCGGTGATTTCGACCAATTAATGCAAGAAGGTGAAACACTAGGTCTTTCAGGAGACTATTCAGGCGCTCGAAACTCATTTAGTAAGGCAACAGAAGTTAATTCTTCAAACCATATGGCCTGGTTCAACAGAGGTGTAATGAGTGAAGCAATTGGTGATTTTAACGATGCACAGAATTCATTCCAGATGGCCCTTGAAATCGAGCCTGAACATGGGCCAAGTAATGCTAATCTCGCAGTATTGTCATCTCAATTAGGCAATCATTCGGATGCTGTAAAATATGCAAAAATGGGATTATCCTCTTTCCCTGGACACCCTGCCTTAACTGAACTTGCAGGAGCAAATGAAACCTCTCCAGGGTCGCCTCAAGTAGTAGAAATTATTGAAACCCCAAATCCTGATGTGGATATAATCGAGGAAAACGATTTTGAGATGATAGTTCCGTTAGAGGAAGAACCTCTTCAACAAGAAATTGCGCCCATAGAGGATGAACCATTAGAGGAACAATGGCCTGAACCACCTGGTGGAATCAAAGAACTTGAATCTACCCCTCAAGTTACTGAATCTGTACCTGAAGAGCTCGTAATTGACTTAGATTCACTGGCGGAAAATGCCACTCAGATGATTCGAGAAGGAAACCCGGCAGAGGCGCTTGAATCCCTGCGAGATCACCTCCCTGCGGCAGCGGTTGAGCATGCACGTTGTTGGCGTGTTGCAGCAGGAGCAATGGCGCGTTTAGACCTCCAAGATAGTGCTATTGAAGCCTTCACCTACTCACTCGATTTGGAACCAAATGACGCCTCATGTTGGTTCAATTTAGGAGCCTTACAACGTAAGTCTGGAGATACACAAAGTTCTGCTGAGAGTTTCGCTAAAGCACTCGAAATCAATTCGCAGTATCCAAAAGCTGCAAATGGGCTCGCCCTCTCTTGTTTGGAAAATGGTGACGTGCAAAACTCGATTAATGCATTCCGAATTCTAATGTCTTTGGAACCTAGTCACCCAAGTTCAATAAAATTCGCTTCCTTACTCATTGAATTAGCAGAAGGTGAAAGCGATGTTCTGGAATTGGATGAGACCTTGCCGGCAACCTTGCCCGAGGGGCCTGCAATGGCCGCTGAAGCCTTGAAGCATCTCCCACTTGAAAACACTCGGGAGAATGTTGAGTTAAGGGCTCGTGCCCATACACTCTGTGGTCAACATGCAGAATCAGTCACTCTTTGGAAAACTTTACTGGAGTTTGAAAAAACTGATCCAAACTTGTGGATTGGACTTTCAAAATCTCTCATTGCTGCTGGTAGTCATGACAAAGCAACTGCTTGTAGGAAAAAGGCACGTGATTTAGGTGCAGACATCGAAGTCAATGAAACACCCCCTGCCCCTGAAAGCGAGGAACGAGTGGTCGAGCAAGTATCAGAACCTTCCGAAATCGTAGATCCTTGGACCTCAATCGAGCAAGAAGTCGAGACAGAAGCCGAACAGGAAACCGTACTGACAACGCAAGAAATTGTTGCTCACGAAAGTGCTTTAGATACAATTTCTGAGCCAACCCCAATTGTAAGTCAAACTTCTAATCCTGAAGTTGATTTAGCAGCAGCAGCATTAGAATCACAAGCTGCTGCAATGACTGAATACCAAGTCACATCAGATTCATCCAGTGTGGCTAACCAAGATATTGAATGGTACAACAAGGGACTTGAATTGTTAACAAAGGACCGGTATAGCGAAGCACTTTCTTGCTTCGATAGGGCCCTCCCCTCATTCAAAGATGACAATGGAATGGCAATAAAAATTCTCAATGGACGTGGCAATTGTTTCTACTACATGGAACAATACAAAGAAGCAATTGAGTCTTATTTCAAGGCATTTGGCATCGATAAATCACTAACTACTGGGAATGCATTGTACAATATGGGCACTGCTTATGCCGAATTAGAGTCATTTGAAAACGCAATCCATTGTTTCAATCAGTCTATCGGCAAAGAGGTTGGTGAGCCTCTAAAAGGTGAAAACAAGAAACGATGCAAGGAACAAATTAGGCGTTGCAAACTGTTGTTAAAAGAGAAAAAGAAGAACAGTTGATTATTGAACTCCCATAATGATGTCAAAATGGCAGTGATTTTCCCCTGTTGCTGTGCACTCTCGTTCAACAGCAGTCACTTCAAGTCCAAATTTAGATTGTATAATCCCTTCAAGAATACCTTCATCGAGATGGCAGAATATCCCTCCTGTATTTGGGGCTCCGCCGCAGGAACCTGAATTTTCGACGCGGACATATTCGACAGGTTCACCTACAACAATTAATTCACCCATTCCCAAATCCCTCCAATGATTTGTTAATTCAGACCAAAAATCCTCGGATTTTGTTGACTCGACTTCAAGTACTATTTCTTCACCTATCCTGCGTCCAATTGACCTCAATAATTCGTTAGTATCTACTCCAAGAGCCTCAAAAGTAGAGGGTTTTTTTGCAGAGGATACTAAATCATCCCCAGTCCTCAATATGGCATTTGTCCATCCGATACTAGATGGATTTTTTCCAGTGAGTGGAGTGGCTAGGAATTGCTTCAAGCGCTGGTAAAAAGAACCACTTCCAAGGGATACATGCAAGGGTTCTACAATCTTGCCATTTTCAATTCTTGTAGTAACTGCTTGGAAATTTATTGCTGTAGCCCAATTATTTCGAACTAGATCTTTTTGTGCTGAAATAAAATCAGGTGCTTCCACAATTAATGCCGAATCGTCACGACCTCTGCCAACGGGATTAGCATCTATTGTTATCGATTGCACAGCAACATCATCATCCACAATTACTCCTTGAATATCCATTTTTTCAGAGTGCCTAATTTCGATTAGAGAATTTAGTTCTGAGAAATATTTCAAAGTACGTTGAGTAACAACAGCAATTACTCTAACCGCAACACCCCGTTCTGCTGCTTGATTAATCATTTCTAATGATCCACTGCGAGTTAAATGTAAAATTCCCCAGCGGCCAAGTAACAACCATATTTCCGACTCGGCATCTGAAGAAATTTGAGAAATAGTGGCATGTATATTTTGACGCCCCTTAACAACTGTGAAGGAAGGTTCTTTCGCTTCAATTTCCTTCTTCCCTGAAATATATGCTATATTTTTTCCAGATCCAATGTCTTCCAAATGCTCCTTTAGCAATAGTAATTCTTCGGTTTGTTGAAGAATGAGCAACTCAAAGATTTCAGAAATTGGTTTCCCTGTAAATCGCATTGGTTTTTCCACTGTTGCATGAACTAAACCCCTATTTTGGAGCCTTTTTAGTGTTGTATATGCATCCATCCTGCTTATTCCGATCCTGTTACCAATTTCACTTGCTTTCAGAGGCATGAGATTTGATAATTCTATGATTACTTGCGCATCTTTAGGTTCAAGGCCACTATCAATTAGCCGCTGAGCCAACCCTTGGGGTAAAGTATCCACAACTTGCCGATTGACACATCCTTCTTGAATTGCACGATTTATGGATTGTATATCGACAGTGCAATGTATGTTCAACTATTGCGGCACATATGGCAGAACGAATTGCTGAATTGTCTGCACAGCGATTTACAGATGCCATTCGACGACCAATATCGGAGCCTGTGGCTATTGAGGAGCCATTGGAAATCCGAATTGATAAAGAAAAATTTGCCATCACAATGCGAACACCAGGTGATGAAATTCCATTGACATATGGGCTGATGTTGTCAGAAGGACTTATCCAAGACCTTAGTGACATCAAGGAGATATTGTATGAAAATGGTTTTGTCAATGTGTCGCCATCAACCACTTTTTCGGGGAAAATTTCAGAACACCGTCGTTTCTTTAATCGGACCTCATCGTGTGGAATTTGTGGGCGCGATTCAATTGAGGCGGTCCTTTCTGCAGAGCCCCCTATACTCTCCCCCACCGGTCCAAAATTTTCTTCATTTATTATTGAAGGATTAGGTGAAGCATTGGAAAAAGCTCAATGTGATTTTGATGAAACTGGGGGCGTTCATGCGGTGGCTCGCTTCTCAGTCACAGGTGAAATTTCTGCCATTGCCGAAGATGTGGGCCGACATAATGCAATGGATAAGTTAGTTGGGCAGGCATTAATCGATGGCGCACTCCCTCTTTCAAATGAAGGGTTAATGTTATCGGGCCGCGTGTCATTTGAAATGGTTCAAAAAGCAATTATGGCAGGTAGTCCAATATTAGTTGCACTTGGTGCCCCAACAAGTCTCGCTGTCGAACTTGCACGACAACACGGATTGACACTGATTGGGTTTGCTAAAGAGCACAGATTCAATGTATATTCAGGTGCATTTCGCCTCAAGGATTAGAATCTAAACTGGAAGTGCCGTATCATGCGAGAAGGAGTTAATGCCCAACCTCCTATCACATCAGAAAAAATCAAAGTTCGTAAACCGAAGAAAACAGCAGCAGGTTTGACTGGCGTTCAAAAATCATTTTCAATTGGAATAGCGGAAGCTGGTTTGGCTCAAACAATCAGGACAATGCGTTCTGTGAATCGATTTGACGGATTCGATTGCCCCGGCTGTGCTTGGCCAGATCCAGATGACCATCGATCGGGGTTCGAGTTCTGCGAAAATGGAGCGAAGGCATTTGTTACCGAAGCAACGAAGAAACGAGTAAAACCATCAGATTTAGCCAAGTTCTCTGTCCAAGAATTATCTCGCATGTCGGATATGGAATTAGATAAAATGGGGAGAATTACGCACCCTGTTATCCTACGTAATGGCTCAGATTACTATGAGACCATTTCATGGGATGATGCATTTACCACTATACAGAATTCAATTTCCAAATTGGAAAATCCTGACCAGGCCGTGTTGTATACTTCCGGTCGTGCTTCGAATGAGGCAGCCTTTCTGTGGGGGACACTGGCGAGGCAAATTGGGACCAATAATTTACCAGATTGCAGCAATATGTGTCATGAATCAAGTGGTGTTGGACTAGGCGCATCTATCGGGATTGGAAAAGGGACTGTGAAATTAGAGTGTTTTTCTGAAGCAGATTTGGTTTTAGTGGTAGGTCAAAATCCAGGTACCAATCACCCACGGATGTTATCTGCTCTTGCTGGTACCAAGCGTGCAGGTGGTTCTGTAATCAGTATTAACCCACTGATGGAAACAGGTTTAAATCGATTCAAACACCCACAGGAAATAATCAGACTTTTGGGTAAAGGAACTCCGATAGCAGATGCACATTATCCAGTGAAAGTAGGTGGCGATCAAGCACTACTGCGAGGTATTGCAAAAGTCGTAATCAATGCTGGAAACATTGATCTCAATTTCATAGAAGAACACACAGATGGGTTTGAGAATTGGAAAAATCAAGTAGAAATTTCAAGTTGGAATGATATTGTCCATCAATCAGGAATTAGCAAAGAGCGCATATTGGAACTCGGAAAAGCAGTATCAAAGTCCCAGCGATTGATTATATGCTGGGCAATGGGGATTACACAGCATACTAACTCTGTAGCAATCATACAGGAAGCCTGCAATTTACTCTTAGCAGGTGGCCATTTTGGTAAAATGGGAGCAGGTGCTTGTCCAGTAAGGGGCCATTCAAATGTACAAGGTGACCGAACTGTTGGTATTAATCACCATCCTTCTGAAAAATTCTTAGTAGATTGTGAAAGGGAAACTGGTATCAAAATGCCAAAAGAATCAGGCTTTGATAGTGTAAAATTTGTGCAGGCAGCACGCGATAATAAAGTGAGGTTATTCATGGCACTAGGCGGGAATATTTTGTCTGCAATGTCCGATACTGAAGAGGTTGCAAATGCTATGCGGAAAATCGATTTAACAGTTCAAATTTCGACTAAATTGAATCGGAGTCATTTGGTTACAGGAGAATCCGCATTGATATTGCCTTGTCTCGGTCGCACAGAGCAAGATCCATTGGGATTCGTTAGTGTCGAAAATTCAATGGGTGTTGTTCATTCATCAACTGGTAATCTGAAACCTGCTTCAGATTACCTACTAAGTGAACCAAAAATCGTCACAGAAATAGGGTCTGCTTGTTTTGGATCAGTTCCGTTTGATTGGACGAAATATGGCTCAAACTACGACAACATTCGCGATTTAATTGAATCAATAATTCCAGGTTTTGATAATTATAATGCCCGTGTCCGAGAGAGTGGTGGTTTTTACCTACCAAATGGGCCCCGCGATGGCCCCACTTGGAACACACCATCTGGGAAAGCGATGTTTTTCACGCATGAATTGCTTCAACGTGAAATTCCTGAATCCCACTTTATTTTGATGACTTTACGAAGTCATGACCAATACAATACTACCATTTATGGAACTGATGATAGATATAGAGGAATTTACAATGCAAGACGAATTGTAATGATGAACCCAGAGGACATGGTGGCTAACAATCTAACAAAAACGGATGAAATCGACATCACTAGTCACTTTGAGGGACGAACAATTTCATCTGAAAAATGGAAAGTAGTTCCTTACGATATACCAAAAGGAAATTTAGCTGCATACTTCCCAGAAGCCAATGTACTCGTCCCACTGGAATCTGTAGCCGTTGGTAGCAACACACCGACTTCAAAATGGGTCGAAGTTAGCATCGCGCCTCACAAGGGTTGAAATCAGTTCAGCATGACCGGATATCATGTCCGATGAGGATTGTGGTTCGACGTTCGTTCTACCTGTTGCGGAAGGTGCTGATATAGTCCCTGTAACCATTGATGTTACTGATTCGGCTATGGAAGCGATGCAAGGTGCCATGTCCAACAGTGGTGCCGATGATGTATTGGTTGTCAGTGTCCTTGGAGGTGGCTGTTCAGGTTTCATGTATGATCTTCAAATTCAAAACCGCCCTACTGAAGATGGTTGGCAATTTATTACATGTGAGAACATTACTATTGCCGTTCACGATTCAGATAGCGTCAAGTTGTCGGGAATTACATTAGACTTTGTGAATAGCCTAATGGGTGGTGGGTTCAAGGTGGTTAATCCAAACGCAGAAAAGTCCTGTGGTTGTGGGAAATCATTCCGTTGAAACCACTCAATCCTACGAACTCTCTAAATCAGAAATTGGTTGGCGATGTCATGCGACGCGGGCAATTGGCAATACTAATTCTCGCCCTTTTCGTTTCATCCACTTCTTCGGCCGGCCTGATTAATGACATTAATCCGTCTGGTAATTATGAGAAAATGGATTCTGAATTAATCCAGATTCTTGGCACGAACTCGTCATTAGAAGTAATAGCCCAATTCACTACACCAATGGATGAATCCAAAAGGGACCGAATTAATGAAATTGGGCTTGAAATTTTGGGTGAAATGGATGTTCTCCATGGGGGGTTATTCAAAGGTACACCTGACCAAGTTCGCCTTTTATCTGAAATGAGTGACATATTTTTCATTGAATTGAATAGGCAATTAGAGCATTTTTATCTTCCTGGTGATCCAACAAATCCCTCTGCCATGATGCATGAGACTGTACATGTTGTGAACTCTTCATTATCGTGGCATAGAGCGATAATTGATAGAGATGGTAATGTTATATTCGATGATTTATCATTTGAAGAATGGGATGGAGATGGAACTACAGCTGTTGATTTGGATACAGGAATTGATGGTGAACACCCCGATTTTGACTGTGGAGAGCCTTGGTCTGGTGAGAAGCTTATCTGGTCTGCAAAATGGTCTGGTATTGCTTGGGTTGATGCACCAAATTGCAATTCTGATACATCCTCTGGTCACGGAACACATGTTGGTGGGACAATTGCGGGGAATGGTGATGCAAGCGCAGGGAGACGCCTTGGCACAGCCAAAGGTGCGCAGATTGTTGCACTAGGAACTGGAGATGGAGCAAGTATCTTTGCAGCAGAGCAGGGGCTTGAATGGACATATGAAAACTCCCGACCTGGATTAAATGATTACAACATTCGTGTAGTATCTAACTCATGGGGCACTGATGGGGATTACAACCCGTCTAATGTCATCGCTCAGTTGACGAACCGACTTACTTATGACAATGGAGTTGCAGTTATTTTTGCGGCATCAAATTCCGGAGGTAGCGGTGCAGAAGGTGATGCCGATTTACGGACGAATGTTTACGCAAATACACCAGCTTCAATTTCAGTAGCAGCATTAACTCACGATGGTGGTGCAGTAACCTCTTTTTCATCCCGTGGATGGATGAGTCAACAACATACATGGCCTGATATCGGAGCACCAGGAAGAGACATCTGGGCTACCGCCCCTAGGGCAACGGCAATCGATTTGAGCCAGCGACCTACGGATCAAGATCTGTATTACATGGCCATTAGTGGCACTAGTATGGCTACACCTCACATCGGCGGTATTGCCACTGTTTTGATTAATGTAGCACCATCATTAGGCGCTGCAACATATCAATACGAAGATCATGATGAAGGAGTCTCACTAGTTACTGGTGAAGCGCCTCAGGGTGTTCAAGACCCAAATTGGTTCAGTGCTAATGAATCGCGAGTCCATGAAGTAGAGTTGATTCTAGAATTAACCGCCCAATATGAAATATTGAAAAATCAATGTGAAGCAGGTAATGATGATGATAGTTGTTCAGATATACCAGATCAATGTTACACTTCAACACAGACTAACCGGTGTCATGATTGGCGTGTGGGACACGGATTAGTTCATGTCGATCATGCTGTAGCATTAGCACGAACTCTCCAATTATTGCGCGATTCAAATGATGATGGATTTATCGACAACCCTGAGGTTACAGTTTGGGATGCGAATGAATTCTACATGGACATGCTTGACATTCGTGAAATCCCCCTCGAAACAGATCAATTGAGGCATTCATGGAAAGGTGAATGGAGCCACTTCAATAATGGCCCTACGAGTAGTTTTGGAACATATGCAACAGATGACCGCCATTATGTATGGATACCAAACGGAACAACGCAAATTGAAGTCGCATTCACTTCCCTAGAATGGGATACTAACAATGCTCAAATTGCACAAATAAGGCCAAATATTGACTTGGGAGAAGATGGTTCAGATGATGCTGCTGGGCAAGGGACGCGTACAGGAGATACTCTGTACATAGTATTGGATGTCGATGAAGAACACTGGGGGAAATGGTGCGAATTCGATGTCACTGGAACTGCAATTACACTATTCACTGAACTTCTAAGCGGTTCTGAATTTATGGAGCCCCGTGTACCATATACTGTAGACGTTCTACTCAAGTTAGATATTTCTGAGCCAGTATACATCCAATTTGATCAACGACCTGATGGATACACCGATTTGGACCCAGCTGTACCGAGTGAGGATTATGACTCAAGTTTCAGTGGTAATTTAATCTACATACGACCTGTATATGACCAAAGTTCAATTCCATTGTGGGATGGAGAAGTATCAATTGAATCTAGTTCAGAATCAAGCTTAATTGGTATGTTAATTGGACTTATTTTGTCCCTTGTCCTGATTGGTTCGGCATTCTTCCTCGGAATTCGGATGACTTCGCTGAATCAAGCACTATCATCAGAACCTGAGAATTCAGGCCGTTGAGGGGGTAAGGCTGATTCTCCTTCGCGCAATGCTGAAGGTGTGCGTAGCATATCATCAAAGCCGAATTGCTTTACATCATCCACTTCTCCGTCAGATTTTTTGCTGATATGCTCCTTTAATCGACAAATGGGTTTGAGATCCATTCTGCCTTGGTCCCTTGTAAATGAATAGAGAATTGGATTTTGCATTTCTGCCACTTGGCTGTGGAATACATCACGAACTCTAGAAACTCTCCAGGTAAAGAACGAAATCTCTACCATAATGGCTACCGCAGCAGCGCTGTAGAGTACAATCAATACAATTCCAGCAAACCAAATGGGGTCGCTGAACAAACTGTTACTTGAGCCGATTTGTGTCAAAAATAATTGGCGAGATAAAAGAAATAGTAAACCAAATCCAACAACAGGTGCTAGGATATCATCAACCAATCGTTCCATTGGTTGCATTCTACGCTGTGATGTATCGGCAAACACCAATTCGCCATGACTTGCAGCCTTTACAATTACAATGATGCTAGTGAGAATCAGGAATAGAAGTACAGTGACTAATATCCCAGCCCAAGTTGGCAGAGGCATATATGCTACAATAAGGAAACAGAATAACCCTAAGAATGCTGTAATAGGTAGCCTATGCATGTGTTTAACCATTGCATCTTCTTCGCGAACCCCTTCTTCCAATCGATGAATCCCAATGATTCCCCAGTGCATGTAACGCATGATTAATTCCACAACTTTCGAGAGTAGTTTTTTGTCAATTAAGATCCATTCTGCTGCCAATATCAATGGGAATAACAAGAGAAAGATAAGACCTCCAATTACCCCCACTAATGGTGAAAGAATCAGAACGGGTAAGAGCATGAAATGTGGAAGTTTGAGGGGATGCAAAACATCCATTTCAATACGGCCTTGACGCCCAGTGTCAATCCCAGCGCGTTTGGCTTCATGATCCAATGCTAGTCGATAAGATGCAATCGGTTCACCTGAGTCTAAAACACGGCGAACAAAACTACGGTATTTGGCATGTTCTGGTTCATTACCAACACGATGCCCCCACCAAAAACGCAAAGGTAAGGCCAAAATTACAGGTGTAAGCAAAATGCCAACTGCAACCATTAGGCCTGTGAAATCCTGCTCTGCCACGTAGATGCGCTAATCCATTCTTTCTTAATCGAAACGGGTTGAATGTCGCATCTGAGTGTGATAATGCGAGTAGATTCAATTTGCGGGTTTAAGCCGTATTTTTGTAGTTCTCAGAAACAACTCTCCAATCCACTACGTTCCACCAAGCTGCAATATAATCTCCTCTCCCTGGCCCGAATTTCTTGTAGTATGCATGTTCCCAAACATCTAGTCCGAGAATAGGGTTACCACTTCCCTCCATCAAAGGATTATCTTGATTTGGAGTTGAGCAAATGCAGAGTCCCCCTCCATTGTCTACGCATAACCAGGCCCAACCACTTCCAAATCTCGTCATTGCTGCATTGGCAAAATCTTGTTTCATTTTTTCAAAGGAACCGAAAGTTGCATCAATCGCTGCTCCGAGTTCTCCACTGGGTTCACCACCACCATTTGGCGACATAGTTTCCCAGAAAAGACTGTGATTCCAATAACCTCCACCATTATTCCTTACAGATGCATTGCCATTATGGTTGGTTAGCAACTCCTCAATACTCATTCCAGACATTTCTGTTCCTTCAATTGCTGCGTTTAACTTAGCAGTGTAACCCGCATGATGCTTGCTATGATGTATTTCCATTGTTAAAGCATCAAGATGCGGTTCAAGTGCATTGTATGCATATCCTAGTTTTGGTAGTTCAAATGTCATGGTTCTCCCAGCACATAGGAGGAAGTTATCGACTATCAATGTGCGTATTGAATAGCGAATATTGATGGGGTGTGAATTCTGGCTATCGTTCATGGCGAGGATTGCTATAACTGATGGAATGGCTACTGGTGCTGTCGAACGTTTGCGAAAGGCAGGTCACGATGTTGATGTCGAGCCAAACGCTCTCAATGGATTCGATGCGGTCGTCATTCGAAGTGCAACAAAAATGACTGAATCAGCAATCGCTGCTGCACCTTCTTTGAAACTCATTGGAAGAGCAGGTGTTGGAGTCGACAATATCGACTTGGATGCTGCTACAAAATCAGGGATATTGGTTTGTAACACACCAGCATCTTCGACGCATTCCGTAGTAGAGATGACCATCGCCCATTTGCTCGCTTCAATTCGTTTTTTACCGAAAGCTGACCGTGACCTGAGGGATGGAAAATGGTCAAAAAAGTCGCTCAAGGGTTCAGAACTAGCAGGAAAGAGGCTGGGATTAATTGGCTTTGGAAGGATTGCACAGGGGGTTGGACGAGTTGCCCAAGCAATAGGCATGGAAGTACATGCTTATGACCCATATTTACCAGAGCATGTTGCTAGAGATCAAAATTGTCAACTACATAGCAATGTAAAAGATGTATTTTCGATATGTACGCACATATCTGTCCATTGTAATTTAACTGACGAAACTCATCATCTAGTAAATGATGAGACTCTTCAATTGATGCCAGGTGTTGGCGCTGATGGAATTGATTGCGGCAATCACTTGGTGAATTGCGCCAGAGGCGGTGTTGTCGATGAAATGGCTGCTCTTAAATCCCTAGAATCTGGACAATTGGCTTCCTGCGCTCTTGATGTGTTTGAAATTGAGCCCGTAGGGGATCATCCAATCATTCAACATCAATCATTCCATGGTACGCCGCATATTGGTGCTGCGACTAAAGAAGCCCAAGGGCGAATTGGAAATGAAATGGCAGATTTGTTAATTGGATTTTTCAATGGGGAAACTCCTAATTCTGTAGTCAACCGTCAAGTCTTGAATTAGCGAGAGTTCTTGAGCCATCTAGTTTCCAACTAATCCATGGGCGAACGCATTCTCATTCATTGTGATTTGGATGCTTTTTTTGCATCTGTTGAAACTATTCACCAAAATTTGGATCCAACTCTGCCATTGATAATTGGCTCCGATCCCAAAAAGGGGTTGGGGCGAGGCATTGTATCGACTTGCAACTATGCTGCTCGCGAATATGGTATCCGTTCAGCAATGCCAATTTCAGAAGCTTGGAGGCGATGCCCAGGGTCGCCAGTCGGGAATGGTATTTACTTACGGAGCAGATTCCGACTTTATCGAAGAGCATCTAAACGCGTCATGAGAATATTATATTCAAATGCCGATAAATTTGAACGTGCTAGTATCGATGAAGCATACCTAGATGTTACTGAAAGATGTGATGGAGATTGGGATAAAGCATTCTTACTCGCTCAAAAAATGCAAAGTGATATTTTGGATGATATTCAACTGTCTGCATCCTTTGGAATCGGACCTACGCGCATCATCGCTAAAATGGCTAGTGAACAACGTAAACCAGGTGGTATTTTCCTAGTTCCATCTGGTGGTTTTCAACAATTCTTTGAGCCACATCCTTGCAGAGCAGTCCCAGGTATTGGGAAAAAGGCCGCCCAATTATTGGGTGAAATGGGAGTTATGACTCTAAGCGATGCATATGAAGAGGGCCCAGATTCTCTGATCCAATACCTCGGTCAGCGACGAGGAGAAAATCTGTGGGCTATATTGGAAGGTCGTTCATCAAACGAAGTATCGACCCTTCGGACAAGGAAATCAATCAGTAAGGAAAAAACATTCCAGCATGATCAAAAAAATGTCGAAGTTGTATTTCATTCATTGAATACTTTAATCGAAAAAATAAGCAATAAGTTGCTACAATTAGAAATAACCGCTCGCAATGTTGAAGTGAAAATCAGATACAAAGGCTTTGAAACATTTACCCACGCAAGGTCATTACCAGTATCGATGGATGATATTGATGTATTTCGCCGAATTGCAACTCGACTGCTTACAGAACTCTATGATGCGGACCGTCCAGTCCGATTAATTGGATTCAAGTTGGGTGATTTGGAAGCACCACCTAATCGGCAATCTACACTAGATAGGTTCCATGAAGAAGAGTAAACCTATCAGTCGAATGCCCATTCGGAAAACATGGAGACGCTTCGTTGCTATGTCACTGGTGGCAGTGGGCATCTTGGAGCGAATTTAGTACGTCAATTACTCCATTCGGGGCATGAAGTAAAATGTCTAGTCAGGAAGGATACTCGGGCTTTAGATGGCTTAGACGTTGAATTGTGTACAGGTAGTTTGCAATCATTAGATGAGATGGCATCAAACATGCGTGGAAATGATGTTGTCATACATTCAGCAGGATTTGTTGCCGTCGAGAAATCAAACATTAATATTATGGAAAAAATAAATGTTGACGGGACTAGAATAATGGCGCAGGCCGCACTTCAAGAAAATGTTGACAAGTTCATTCACATTTCATCAGTCCATGCCTTTCAACAGCGCCCTACAAAAGAGACCTTGAATGAAAACCGCCCGTTAGTATCATCAACCAAGGCTGCACCT